>JFJP01034842.1_pt1 | contig 15204 bp, 8 predicted proteins | sample 431651 | NCBI WGS metagenome assembly JFJP01 (sample SAMN02602958, study PRJNA72255) | Microbial mat metagenome, whole genome shotgun sequencing project. | biome: fresh water; feature: sink hole; material: water; isolation source: purple microbial (photo- and chemosynthetic) mats found in...
AGGTTATAAAACCTGATGGCTTGTATAAAGCCAACCAGCGCTTCGGCATGTACCGCTGGCACGTCATGGATCCCGTGTTGTTCCAGAAGGATTTCCGCATGACAATCCAGGACCTTGGCTGGCGTTCTGACAGCCGTTTCCATGCCGGCCAGGATGATATTGCTTCAACAGCTTTCTGGTACCAGAATGAACCACACGCGTCGTTTCCGGTCCTGCCATCACGCGATGATCTGGAGGTAATTTAAGTGAACATGCGTGGTTCCCTTGTTATTGCCTTTGTTGTTGCTTTGTTTTCTGCCGTGCTGGTGCCGCTTGCTGCTGATGAACCTCTTGATTTGTCTGTAGCTCCGTTGATGCTGCCAGGAGTCCGTGCGCAACAGATTTCTTCATTTGACAAAAGCGGTGGCAACGCGGACGGTGACAGCCGGTGGGGTTTTACCCGTTATGATAAGGTTACAAAGTTTCTCACATTGTTCGAGGCAACCGGAATTGGCCGCGTAGTCCGGTTCTGGATGACTGGGTGGAAGGATCCTTCCGATGTCATCCTCCGCTACAGTCCTGTCGCCGAGAAACGCCTGCCTGTTGCCAGCCTGTTCTCCTCCGCTGATGACGCCGGTCGGGCTCCACTCGTAGGTGACCGTCTGAGCAGTTCTGGAGGTTATTTCAGCTACGTCCCCTGGGATTTTGACGGGTATTTCAGCCTCCAGACCCCGCGCATGGTGCCACCGTTCTATTACCAGATAGGCTACCGCAACTATGTGGACGCTGAGGCAAGGAATCGTTCACTTGCGGGCTTTGTCCCCTCAGGAAAAACCACCAAGACGGTTGGTAGTATACGCTCGCTTGGTAGTGGTGCCACACAGCAGGTCCTCCAGGCTGATGGAAGCGGATTTATTGAGTCTCTTTTGGTAACCATGCCGGCGGCACTCGCTGCGCATGGTGGAAAACTTGCCGGTTCACCCCTATCTGCTTGCTGGATAGTCATTTACTTTGATGGTGAACGTATGGCTTCAATAGAAGTTCCGCTAACCGGTTTTTTTGCCGGCACCGCATTGGGTGAAACAGTGAACTCGGTTCCCGTAACGGTGTCTGCAGTTGATGGCAGGCTCAAACTTGAGAACCGCTTTCCCATGCCTTTTGCCCGAAGCTTCAAGGTGACACTTGAGAATCGTGGTGCTGATGCGCTGGAGAGCCTGGAACTTTCTGTAACCTGGGTCGCGGATCCTGCGGTTTCCAGGCTGCTGTCCACCAATATTCTAGGGCGGCTAAGGGCTGTGGCCAGGAACTCGGGTGCGCTCGTCATGGGGCAGGATGCAGTGCTGCTGGATGTCGCAGGCAAAGCAGGCAAGATTGTCGGTTTGGTATTGGAATCCGTGGGTACCAAGCTTGACCGTGCCATACTTGAAGGTGACGAGCGCATTTTCCTTGACGGCAGCCGCTCTCCACAGATCCACGGAACCGGCACTGAGGATTTCTTCAATGGTGGCTGGTATTACGATCAGGGCACATTTACCCGGGAGCTGTCGGGTAATCCAGCGCATCATGTCGATGATCCAGGCGACCATACATTCCAATACCGCTTCATGCTGTCCGACGCCATACCATTTAATCAATCCGCCTTGATCAAGATGGAACACGGCCGCATCAACGATGAAGCGGGTTCCTTCCTGTCAACAGTATTCTGGTACGAAGCCGAAAAAAGCATGATGCGTCTGAGTGACAAGTTTGTTCCCTCAGATGCGCTCGATGCGGCCAGTCATTCCTTCAGTGCTGAAGGCTCAAAATTGCAGGAACTGACTGCACCATGGCTTGGTTCCGGCCGGAAGGAGACAGAAACCAGGATTGGTATTGTCTCGGGAGCTTCGGTGTTTTCAGCTTCCATCGATCCAGAAAACGATGGGCTGCTGCTCAGACGCACAATAGACTACGCGCTTGCAAACCAGAACGCACGGGTATTCATAGATGGACAGGATGCAGGTGTCTGGCTTAGCCCTGGCCCTGGCAGCGCACCAGGAGCTTTGCTCGCCGATGTTGAATTTCTTGTTCCACCCGGGTTCACGCGTGGAAAGTCACGCATAAACGTGCGTTTCGAACCGGATGGTTTGTGGTCGGCTTTTGAATATCAAATATTCTGCTTGTCTGACTAAGCCAGGTTTCCCGAACCTTGAGGAAGATCAAACTTCCAGCAAGGTTCGAGGAAACACTTAAAGGTTTATTGTAAAATTGGAAATATAGTCAATTTCCCCAGTCAGGCTGTGCCAATCGTGCAGGTGGACATAACCGGTAGGCACTTTAAGATGATGTTCGCTTTTAACCGTTTCAACACCGTCGATTTTTACTGTCACTGTGGTAGTGTCCATTATAAAATCGACATGGAATTTTTTACCCATGGTAAAAACACCGGGTTTTTCTGTAAGCAGCGTGCCCATGCCGCGCTGCTGCGGGCTGGTTTCCTGTAAAGCTACCTTGTTATCGGTACTGTTGAACTGCGCGCGGACAAAGTCACCCTCGTCCCATGGGCTACCCTTGATCAGGTATTGATTGACGAACCATACGCAGATTTCGCTGCCATCGGTTTTTCCATTTCTTATCATGTCAAAACTGACAGTTACCGGACCCTTTGAAAGGTCAAATTGCTGTTTGAAATAAATACCGAATCCTTCGTAACCCTCTGATCCTTCCAATTCCAGCACACCTTTGAAGGCGTCTACCCGGTTGAATGGGTCTGCTGCTCCCCAAATCTCATAGTTCGGACTCATTGCGTTCACAAAGTCTTCCTTTACAGTAGGCCCGGATGCGGCAGGCAAGGCGTTGACTACTGTAAAAGCTCCCAGCATTAAAAAAATGCTTCCTAATATACGGATTCGATAGTTCATGGCAGGCTCCTTGAGTACGATTGCTCCCATAGTATACCGTAAGGTTCAAACAAGTCAAATATTTCTTGCAAAAGGTTCGTACATCAATGTACAATAAGAAGCAACTCTTTTGAGGAGGAAGTAGATGAAATCGGAAAAAATTCTTTTTGTTGCCATGTGTATGATTATGGTGGGCCTGAACGGGTGTATCTCGACTCCAAAAGCAGGAACCAAGGGGCCGCAGCCAGTAATCCTGCTCGACTTTGAAAGTGCCACCCCTGGCGTTGTAACCGAGGAATACCTGCTGAGCGGCAATGACAAGGTTCCAGCGGGTACCAAAGTGGTGGTCAAGAAATTTGGCAGGGATACGGAAGGCAAGGCTACCGATGGTCCGGAAGTTGTTGCGCTGGAAACAGTCGGAGCAGCCCCGGTTAAAGACTTGCCCCTTGGCAAGCAGGCTTTGTCGGTTCAGTCCGGTCGCAGGGTGGAGGGCTTTGTAGTTGATCTTCCCGAGGCTGTCGACGGTGTTCAGCCATTCCCGATGAGCAGTATGACAATCGAGTTTGTTTTCATGACCCGGGGTCTTAATCCTGCTGGTAATGCCTTTGGCTTCCAGTATTTAGGTGGTAATGAGTGGCCTAACGGCGGACAATTCAGCTGGTCATTCAGGACAGCCAAAGACCAGATGCTTAATTTTGTCAGCTTCCAGGGAACCAAAGAAGTCCGTGTTTTTGTCAAGGAACAGATCGTTCCAGGTCAGTGGTACCATGCAGCTGGGGTGCTTGATTACAATAGTGAAGACCCCGCAAACAGTATGCTTCGTTTCTATTTAAATGGAGTACTGCAGAACGAACTACCGTGCGATGCAAGTGCGTATACGTTTGTCCTGGGTGGAAGCAACTCTGTATATGGCAACGGCTTTGCAGTTGGATATTCATACGGCCAGGATGCCAATGGTGGTGACCACCGCGGACTCGATGGGGCTATAGACGCCATGTCCATAACTTTGGAAGCACTTTCACCTGGCAGCTTCATTCTTGGTGGTAAATTGAAATAAAACAGTTGACAGGTCTGGACTATGAGGTGATAATGTATGGACATTGTTGATTAAGTACAGACAAATGTCTGTACGATACCATGGGAGGATACAAGTATGAAGAAACTGCTTACTGTGTTGATGGCTGTCGCGCTGGTTTTTGCGCTGGCTTCGTGCGTGACCACCAAACCTGAACCAGCCCAGCCCGATGTAGTCGCGGCTCCTGCCCCAGCTCCGGCACCAGCACCGGCTCCGGCACCAGTTGCCAAAAAAGCAGGTGTGGAGTTTATCGCTGGCGCTGCTCCGGCAGTCACCGTCCCTGCCGAAGTTGGCGTATGGGTAGACGGCGCTGATGTAACCGCGGCCCGCAAAACTGCCATTACCGCTGCGTTCAAGGAAGCCTATGCAACTGCCATGCTCGCCGAAGGCGAGTTCAAGGGCGGCACTGGAGACAAAGTGCACCATTGGGGTGGCTTGGCTGGTGACAAGGGTATTTATGCCCAGAACTACGAAGGCAAAGTTGCCAATGAGAACACCTGGGGGATCCCCGGCTTCATAATGATCGCGATGCCCGTCAACGGCGACCGCGCGTTCATCGTCAAAGACAAGTTCATCGAGAAGTATTCCTTTGGTGATGGCTTTGAAAAGAATAATGGTCCTGCCGGATACGGTGCACCGCTCACCGACGAATATGTCCAGGACGGAGTTGTTTATCAACTCTTTGAAAAAGGCCTCATGATTCTTGAAAATGGCAAGGTAGAATTTGTGCTTGGCGCTGCACCCACTGTAAGCGTTCCCGATTCAGTGGGCGTCATCGTGGACAACTCTGGTCTCTCTGCTGACCGCGCAGCCGCTTTGACCAAAGCCTTCAAGGTAGCCTACCTCCAGGGTATGCTCACCGACGCCACATTCAAGGGCGGCACTGCCGACAAAGTCCACCACTGGGGTGGCCTTGCCGGAGACAAGGGTATCTTTGCGCAGAATTATGAAGGAACCCGAGCCAATGAAAACACCTGGGGAATCCCGGGCTTCATCATGCTCGCCACCGCCTTTGAAGGTAGCCGTACCTTCATTGTAAAAGACAAGTTCATCGAGAAGTACTCGTTCGGCGACGGCTTCGAGAAGAACAATGGTCCCGCTGGTTATGGCGCGGCTCTAACCGACCAGTATGTCAAGGATGGCACTCTCCGCCAGCTCTTCGAGAAGGGTCTGATGGTTCTGGATCTCTAATCTAGCCTTTTCTGACTGAATAGAAAGCCGCCCGGGAAGCAATTCCCAGGTGGCTTTTTTGATCTATCAATGGCTCATGCGTGAAGAACTGCGGAGGATAAGGCTTCCGTGCAGGAGTGACGAACGGGATGGCGATTCAGGTTTTGCGATGCGCTCGAGCAGGAACTCCGCCGCTACCTTGCCGATATCGGCAGATGGTTGAGAGACGGTGGATAGTTGCACCGAAGGAAACGATGCATAGGAAGTGTCGTCAAAACCGATGATGGACAAGTCTTCTGGAATGCGTTTTCCCAAAGCCCGGAGGTGGTGCATGATCCCTATTGCGATGAAATCATTGCCACAGAAAAGTGCATCGGGTGCGGAATGCAGGCTCATGAGCCGGTCTACCGGTGCGAGGTCGTTGTCACTGTAGTGCGGAATGCCGTCATCGGCAGCTGTTCCCGAACCAGCCAGCGAGACGGCTGCCAGAGGGAACAGGCCTCGGTCCTGCATGGCCGCTTCGTAACCGCGGATGCGGTCAAGGATACTGGTTGGTCTGTCTGGAGGAACGATGCAGGCAATGCTGTGGAGGCCGGCGTCCAACAAAGCGGCTACGGCCTGGTACGCGCCTTCATAGTTGTCTATACCTACGAAATCAGCCTTGAGCCCAGGTATGCGTCTGTCTACCAGGACTAGTGGATAGTTTTCGCCAAGCAACCCGCTGACGAGGTCGCCTTCTTCCTGCAAGGATGTGGGGAACAACACAATTCCAGCTGTGCCTTGACGCTTCAGGCGTTCAAGTTGCTGCCTTTCAAGTTCCAGTTCGCTGTTCGAGTGGCAGAGAATAAAATGATATCCATTGTCCTGAAGGACTTTCTCGATTCCTAAAAGAATCCTGACGATCATCTGATCCTTGAGGTATGGCATTACTACGCCTATGATGCTGCTTTTTTCACGTGGTTCTTTATGGAGGACAAAGGTACCTTTACCCTGAATTCTGCGAAGAAAGCCTTCTTCTTCAAGTAAATTGAGAGCTTCGCGCACGGTGCCGCGGCTGAGGCCATTTTTTTCCGATAGTTCAAGTTCGGGTTCAATGCGGTCGTTTACCCGCAGTTCACCATTTATGATACGCTTTCGTAAAGTATCGGCCATCTGCAGGTACAGGGGTTCAGAACTAGTAGGATCGAGCATGTACCACTCCAATCAATATTCGATGAGCCCCAGTATAGTATATGTGCAGCCTTTTGTATAGACAACTTCTCAAACAACTCGCTGGGCAACAAAATCAGGATTGACAGATATGTACAATTAGGTATACTTATGACTATACAATTGACCGGACATGGAGGGAATATGTTGCGAAGAGTAGCTTTGATGGCAGGTTTGCTTTATTCGATGATCGCATTGTCTGCCTGTGTCAGCCCCCCCGCGCCTCCCCGTGACACTTTGGCTCCTGAAGCCAGTGCCAAAAGCAAGACTGTCACTCTGGTTGTAAAGCCGGAAAACAGAGCCGATGAGATTAACCGCAGAGTCTTCAGTCTGGTCAATTATCAAGGAATTCTGCAGTTTGCAGGACCTTTGTCAGTCAAGGCATACCAGGAGCTCGGTCTTTCCGGTGCCCAGCAGCGCCTGGCAACCGACCTGCAGCAGTTCGAAAAGGAAAATGACAACTCCGATCCATTTACAATCAATTGGTCTGGCTACTCGCCTGATTCGCTGTTCAGTGGCAATGCCTTTATAGGTAAAGAGCTGGTCAGCAGGGTCATACAGGATGGTGAGGAACCCATCCTGTTGCTTGCGTACAATATTGGATGGCTGGCCAGGGAAGGCAAGGCTACCGGTGTTCCAACGAATAATGATGAATGGGCTGAGCTTGCGGTGGCAGCTGTCCAATCAGTCAATGGTACAGATCCTTCTGTACCACCCAAAGTTGGAATGGTTGAAATCTGGAACGAACCGGATATCGATATCTATTGGAGCGGTACCAAGGAAGAGTACTATGCCTTGTTCAACACCGTTGCAGAACGAATACATCGTGAATGTCCAGGGGTCAAGGTCGGTGGTCCTGTTGCAGTCAATATGACCAACCCGTTTTCACTGGGATTCGTTGAAGCCTGCGGCAAGAACATGGATGCGTTTATTTTCCACACATACGGTGAAACTGTTGAAGCCATCTCTGGCCGCATTGTAAAGATAGCTAAATATATCAAGGACAAGACTGGCCGTGATGTTCCTATAATCATAACCGAATCTGACAACATCAATTACAGGGGACCAGAAAAAGCTGATTACTTGATGAAGCGGCAATTTGCCTTGCTGGGACAAGAGCTTGCGCCTCTGGTTTATTCGTTCCATCACTTTCAGGCTCGTGGGTACCAGGAAGGTGATCGGGTATTTGGTCTCGTAGAGGATGATGGTTCTGTCATTGGCTATAATTACTGGCCTTACTGGATGTTCCGTGACCTTCATGGCCAGGCTGTCAGAGTAGAAGCTCCTGCAGATGTTGCAGGATCCGGCCTTCTTTTTACGGCTTCCATCTCGGAGACTACCCAGAGTACCGTTCTGTACCTGACTGCGGAGTCCTCGGAAGAAAAGATTGACGTCGAGCTTGATCTTTCCATTCCGGAAAACCTGCGCATGGGCATGCTTGTTGTATCAAGGATGACCGGAGACGTTGCAGGTGTGGAATCGGTACGGCCGTTGACCGGGCAGGCTTCCGAAAAACTGTCCATCCCAATGGTACGCAATGAAGCCGTTACCGTTACAGTCAGTACCAAAGCGCTTGCGAACCCGGTCTGGGCTACAGTCAGCTTCGACAAGGATGGTGCCCTTGCCGGTGAAACGCTTACAGCTACCTTGCGTGTCAAAAATCTGGCGGGAAAAACCATCAGCGGAAAATTTTCCATCCTGGGCACTCCGACAGACTGGGAAATCAAACCTGTTGTGGAAGGCCAGGACCAGTTGACTCTGGTAGCCGGTCAGAGTGCAACTGTGGATTTCAGTGTAAAGACTTTGGGAACCACACCTGCTGCCGGTTCAGCGGTGTATGCGTTTGCCAGTGTCCGGGCCGAGGGTGAGCGCCCGGTCCGCATTACCTCAATACCTCAGAGGGTCAAGGTACTTTCACCGGTTGCCATGAAGCCTGTTCCCTTGCGCTATCTTGCGACCCAGGGTGAATCAGGAAAGATAACAGTACAGATTACGAATACCTTCTCCAAAGCAGTAAGCGGTACTCTTGAAGTCCAGATGCCGGAGGGCTTCACGGTTTCCGGTGCCCAGGAACTTTCACTGGATGTTGGCAAGGAAGCCATGCTGGCATTTGACTGGAAAGCGTCCGACCAAGTCAAGGAAGGCGAATACCAGCCATTGATACGCTTCAACTATCAGAACATCCCGTATCTGGCGTCCTATGATCTGGCTGTAATGAAATATGCACTTGGGCGGGTCAGTGTACCCGTTGACCTCAGTTCCGCTTTCAATGCCGACGGAGTGACCTATGCTCCGGCATTCAACGACTACTCCGATTTTGGTGCGCGATTTACGATGGCAGGTGAATTCCTTCCAATGGCTGGACCACTGTCGTTTGTCGGTACCAGCTTCCTGTTTCCAGACACTTCGGATGGAAAGATGAACATGGTGGAAATGAGGGGGCAAACACTACCGTTGCCCCAGGATAATTATCAGAATCTTGCTGTCCTGTGTACCTCGACCAACTCGAACAAAAAAGAGCAATTAGTAGTCAAGTATACCGACGGGACGAGCCAGACTATAGAATTTGCGGTAACCGACTGGTGCGTGAATCCAAAAAACAGTGAGATCGTCGTTTCAAGAGCACCCTATCGCCATATACCGGAAGGAGTACTCATTGACGCCAAGCCACAGATATTCTATCTGAGCTATGCGATAGATCCGTCAAGGACAGTCGCCAGCCTGGTATTGCCCGACAAGCCGACGCTGTACATTCTGTCGCTCAGCCTGGTCAAGTAAACGTGCTGTGACAGTTCTGAAAGGGTAATGGACTCAGTCATCAGGAGGATTTGAACATGAAGCGAATAATGGTTGTACTTATAGCGTTTCTTGCTGTCTCGCAAGCATCCGCACAGACACTGGAAGGTTTGAAGATTGGCAACGCAAAATCGATTGTCGTCAAGCAAACCAACGGTCCCAATGAAAATCAACCTTGGGAAATCGAGCGCTTCAAATCATTGCAGACATCTTTTGGGGTGCTTGCCAAAAATGTAAAAATTCAGGCGAGCGACACCATGTTTGACCGCCAGATGTACGCTGTCCGGCTGGCAGCCAATACTATGGAGGATGCGTTCCTGGTCAGCTTCATTGAACCAAAATTCCTCATTGAAAAGAAATATGTCGCAGATATTACCCCGTATCTTGAGAAATGGAAGCACTTCGTAGAGTTCAATCCCGATGTCCTCGATGTAGTTTCGGACAGCAATGGTCGTGTCTATGGACTTCCTGTCAGTGGTTATTCGCTTGGGCTGATGTACAACCGGACCATGTTCAAACAGGCCGGGCTTGATCCGGACAAACCACCGACAACCTGGGAGCAGCTTCGCGAGTACGCGATAAAGTTGACGAATGCGAAGAAAGGCGTAGCCGGTTTTGCAGCATGCAGCAAGGCTGCCCAGGGTGGCTGGCATTTTACCGCTATGGTGTACAGCTATGGTGGTGACCTTCTCAAGCAAGTAGGGGGTAAATGGATGGCAGACTTTTCCAACCCCAAATCCGTAGCTGCCCTTGATTTCCTTCGTGAGATGCGCTGGGATGACGAAACATTGACCAAGCAACAGTTGCTTGAGGATAAAGACCTGTTGCAGTTGCTGGCTTCAGGGCGGCTTGCCATGGCGATCATGGCTGGCGACAAACTCCGCAACCTCAAGGAACAGTATCAGGTTGACATGAATGAGTTTGGAATGGGGCCCTTGCCACAGGCAGGAGGGAACGCCACGCTTGCCGGTGGAGCTGCCTGGATGTTCAACCCCAGGACAAAACCCGAGGTGCTTGAGGCGGCCGTTGCCTGGACGGTTTTCCATTCATTCATCAATTATGAATCCGATATCAAGGGTCAGATGCAGAGGGGGCAATTGGTAGGATGGCCCAGACTTCCGGTATTCAATGGCAGTTATGAAGCAGAGCGCGCAGCCATTGAACTCAAGTACGCAAATGCGCCGGTTAAGAACTATGCACCTTTCATCAAGGCAACTGGAATCAAGGTCCGTCCGGAACCACCTGTTGAGTCAAAGAAACTTTATATAACTCTTGATAGCGTGTTGCAGTCCGTCCTTACCAATCCTTTGGCAGACCCCAAGGCTGAACTCGTAACGGCTGAGCGGTATTTTCAGAAGACGGTTCTGGATCCGCTCAATTGAAAACGGTACATGTAGTTTCGCATACCCATTGGGACAGGGAGTGGTACTCCAGCTTCGAGCAGTTCAGAAGGCGTTTGGTATTTCTTCTTGATGAATTGCTTGAGGTGCTGGAGACCAAGCCGGAGTACCGGACTTTTACCCTGGATGGAACCTGTTCTCTGATAGATGACTATCTGGAAATAAGGCCGGAAAATCGCGACCGTCTTGCTCGCCTGGTAGCTGAAGGTCGTATCGTTGTAGGCCCTTGGTATACCATGCCTGATGAATTTCTGGTAAGCGGGGAATCACTTATCCGGAACCTGGCGCTTGGAATGAAGATGGCTGGCGATTGGGGCGTTCTACCTATGCTTTGCGGATATCTGCCGGACGTGTTTGGCCATGCACCTCAGCTACCCCAGATTCTGCGGCATTTCGGTATCGGTTCGGCGCTCCTGTATCGTGGGATCGGGGATTTTCCAAAAGATTTGTTTGACTGGAAAGCCCCGGATGGTAGTACCGTTCTGGTATTCAAGCTTGATGCTGAACGGTCCTACAGCTCTTTTTATTTTGCGTTGCGGTGGCCATTCGATGAACATCCGCGTATGGATGTGGAAGCAATCGAGCGGGCAAAGTCCCTGATCGGGCATTTGTCAGTGCACTCGGACGCGGATGTGCTGTTGAGCATGGATGGTGTTGATCATATTGAAATTGACCCGGAAGTACCGGAACTGCTTGCGATGCTGAATTCAAAGATTAAAAACGTCACCTTCAAGCAGTCGACAATACCGGAGTATGAAGCGGATATCCGCCGCGTTGACCCTCCACGAATGACCATTTCGGGGCCTTTGTATCAACAGGGCAGAAGAGGTGTCAATAATCAGGTGCTCAAGAATGTGTTGTCATCGATTCTACCCATCAAGCAGGCAAACGATGCCTGCGAGACTACACTGCTACGCTGGGCCGAACCATTGGAAGCCGTGGTCAGTCTGGCTGGCTTACCCTGTAATGGTGCGTTCCTGCAGCGGGCATGGCATATTCTTTTCCAGAACCATGCCCATGATTCAATCTGTGGCTGCTCCATAAGCAAAGTTCATCGCGACAACATCAATCGATTTGAACAGGTTGCCGTGCTCAATGAAGATATTATCTCAGACAACCTGTCAAGAATTGCTCTGGCAGTTGCTTCCGCCCGCGGTGATGGCTTGTTGCCAGCATACCTGATATGGAATCCAATGCCTGAAAACAGGCAGGAATCGCTTACTGTCAATATCAGCATGTTGCCAGGTGAAGCCTTCAATGCAGTGTTGTATGATGCGCGTGGCAGTGAGCTCGCATGGCAAGTTCTCGACGTGAAGAGAAACGTAGAAACCACGATAATCGAATACCGGCGGCTTCCGCGTGGCCGGGTGCGGGATATCTGGCAACTGGCTATTAATTTATCGTTACCGGCATTTGGTTATACAACAATTACTATGGATAACCGGATAAACGGTGTTTTCAAGCCTGGTGATTATAGCTGGTCAAAGTGGCATGCTCCAGTAAGGCATGCTGGAAGTATGACAAGCGGCTATCGATGCTGGGACAATGGTCAGCTTGAATTGTCCATAACGCAAGAAAATGCTGTTTTAATTAAAAAAAGTGGATTAGCCATGGCTCCCGTACCATTGTTCCATTTTGAGGATGAAGGCGATGTTGGTGACGGATGGATTTGGCGAAAACCCCGGTTGGATTCCTGTATTCAAAGCACCGTAGTATCTTGCGCAGTCGTCGATGATGGTCCACTGGTTCTGCGTTTGAAGGTTGTGTACAGTCTCCGTTTGCCACTCGGAATCAATCCCACTGAAGATGCCCGGACGCTTGAGACTCATGATTCCTTTGTTGGCATTGATATTGATTTTGACAACACGTGCGTAGGACATCGCTTGCGTATCGCCTTTCCGCTTCCGTTTGTCGCTGGACGTTTGACGACTGCAACACCATTTGCGATGACCGATTGGTCAAATCAGCCCGACACTCCATCCGATGCCCAGGAAATTCCATCTGCCGTAGTACCCAACCAGGGACTGATTGTGGTTCATGGGCCGGAGTATTCAGTAGTGGTCATGAATCATGGTCTGTACGAGTGCGAAGTTCGTGAATATCCGGCAATCAGGGGTTCGGGTACATATGGACCTGGAGGAGTTCTGTACCTTACAGCGCTTAGGTCTTTCGAGCACGAAGTGGGCAAGGGGCGGACCGGAGATTTTTCCAGGATGCTCGGGCCGCATCATCTGCAGCTTGCATACTCAATGGTCGCGTCAGATTTTTCTGTTGGCCAGATCTACAACAATGCCCAGACATGGAAGGCTGGAACACGGAGTATCGAGTTGCCTCCTCCTGCCAGGTCCACTCGGCCATTGGCCTTTTCCAGAGCATTGCCTTCCGAGGCTTCATTCCTGCGGGTCTCTGGCGGAACTGTAGCAGTGTCGTCCATTCAGGTTCATCCAAAAGGTGGCTGGCTGGTACGGCTTTCAAATATGGAAGCCCAACCGCAGTCAATTGAACTGTTTGCATTCCTACCCGTGCTATCGGCTACCGAGGTCACACCTGATGGGTCATCAGCCTGTACATCACCATCGGTAAGCATTGAAGTGCATAATGGTTCGGTTCGTGTCAATTTGTCAGCCGGGCGATTCACCACGCTCTGGCTGGTTTTCGGAGAATGACTGGATGACCACTAAAAAGAACACGAGTACCATGGATATAAAAAAGACGGCCTGGGTCATATCGCACACGCACTGGGACCGCGAATGGTATCTTGATTTTGAGAAGTTCCGCTTGCAACTTGTAGAACTCATAGATGGGTTGCTCGACATTCTTGATGACCAGCCAGATTATATATTCCACCTTGATGCCCAGACGATTGTCCTGGACGATTATCTTGAGATCCGTCCACAAGCGCTCGGCAGAATCAAACGGTACGTAGCATCAGGGCAACTGCTCGTTGGACCGTGGTACGTACAGAACGATTTTTTTCTTGTATCCGGAGAAGCGACCATAAGGAACTTGAAGCAGGGAATAACGCAAGCCGAGTCGTACGGTGCTTCGATGCGTGTAGGTTATATGCCGGATCAATTTGGCCTTGCTGGACAACTGCCTCAGATTCTGGGAATGTTCAATGTGGATTCAGCAGTGTTTGGTAGGGGGTATACGTTCTGGGAGAAAACGCCCATGGGACGAGTACACCGTAGAAAACCAACCGAATTGTGGTGGGAAGCGCCGGATGGTACAAGGATCCTCGCCGTCCATCTATGCAATTGGTACAACAACGCCCAGCGTTTTTCCGCCGACAGGGATAAAAGCGCACGGTATGTCCAGAAAATCGTCAATGATTTTGGCGACCGTCCTTTGACCCCGCACCTTCTGTTCATGAATGGTGTGGATCATCTGGAAGCCCAGCCCGATCTACTGCCTATACTTGCCGATCTATCCAGCCGGTTGCCCGGTGAGATTTCTGTGGGGCAAGGCAGCCTGCCGGAATATCTTGAGCGCGTACGTAGCTGGCTGGTTCAACACCCTGAAGTCATTGTGCCTCGATGGAGTGGTGAGCTCCGGCAAGGTGCGGATTACGATATGCTCGTCGGAACTCTCTCTTCGAGGGTTTACCTCAAAATACTCAATACCAGAGCCCAGAATCTGCTTGAAAAAATTGTTGAACCTTTGTACGCAATGGCGGTTGCGATGGGTTTAAGTTCTTTGTGGCCAAAGGACGAGTTGGCGTACTTGTGGCGGGTCCTGATGCAAAACCATCCGCATGATTCAATCTGTGGTTGCAGTGTTGATTCAGTGCATGACCACATGGAAGATCGATATGCCAGGTTTTTCAGCGCGGCGACTGCCCTGGTCGAGCGTGGCATGGCAGCTTTGCAGAATCATACCCAGGCTGGAGATAAGGATTTTACCGTGCTAGTTGCCAATACACTTGCATTTCCAAGACGTGCAAGGGTCCAGGCGCATGTATTCTTTCCTGAGGATCTTGAGAAGGTCGATGACTTCAGCCTGTTGGCTCCGGATGGCATTCTTGTAGCGTACACGGTCATGTCGCATGACAACCGGGCACGAGCTTCACTGGGGCCGGTAAATCTGCCAGGTACTATTCATGGTTGCGGGTACGATATTGAATTTGACCCAGGCGAGCTGCCTGCTCTTGGTTACAAGTTGTTCACAATTAAGCCTAAGATTGCCGGGTATGGATTGAAACTCGGAGATATTGTATCGCTTGACCATGCCATACTCGAGAATGGAATAGTGCGTCTTGTCATCCATAACGATGGGTCGGTTGATATTGGCTCAGCAAATGGTGCTTTTTATAGAAAAGAATTTTTATATCTTGAAGATGAAGCCGATGCTGGAGACTCCTATGTGAACGTACCTGTTACCGGAACATCCGTGATACACGGTTTTAACGGCCGGGTAACACTGAGCCACCAGCGAAGCTCTTGCAGGGACTATTGTACTATGACCGGGAACATGTGCGTTCCTGAAGAGTGGAATCATAAAGATGTTTGCAGGTCAGCCAACCTTATATCAGTGCCCGTTGCAATTGAGTTTTCACTCGATCAGGGGTCACCGCGAATACAGGTCAAGGTATCGGTGCAGAACAAAGCCAGGAATCACCGCTTGCGTGCGGTGTTCGATTTTGGACAGGCCTTGGCAGGAACCACCAGTTCTGCTCCCTTTGATCTGGTATACAGGCCCT
>JFJP01038901.1_pt1 | contig 15204 bp, 32 predicted proteins | sample 431651 | NCBI WGS metagenome assembly JFJP01 (sample SAMN02602958, study PRJNA72255) | Microbial mat metagenome, whole genome shotgun sequencing project. | biome: fresh water; feature: sink hole; material: water; isolation source: purple microbial (photo- and chemosynthetic) mats found in...
CACACTCAGGCTTACTAGGATCAACAATTTCTTTACCGGTTTTCCAGTCAGAGTTCTCACATTTATTTTTTAAATAGTAAGAGCAATTAGAGCAATTTTTCATTTTGTGTTCCTTGATGTTCAACAACCTAAGCCTGAATTATATCATGCAATTTAGGAATGTTCAAATTATTTTTTGATTTGTAGTCTGAAAACGACACGACATCAAATTTTCCTTTTGTAAGCTTTGTGCGAAAACTATGCAGCATTTGGCTCATGTAACCAGACAATCGTTCAGCATTTGTATAGCAACGATACACCGATCCAGAGTCTTGAAGAAATTCGATGTAATCTTGATATTGGGTATATTTGACAATACCTGAACTCAATTTCCATTGGTCAGAACCAGCATAACCACCACTCCACGAACAAAAAATTTTATCAACAACGCCAAACTCTTCAGAAGTTATTCTAAGAATAGCCCAATCATCGGGAGTATAAGTCATATTTTCTCCATCCTTTATAATAACTAAACATGTTGTTACCTAAAAACACGAATGTAATGCCAGCCGTTTCTCTCTTGTTGAAGCTTCTTTAGTTTACGAACTTTCATACTAATCCCAATGCTCTTTTTTCTTCTATCGTAAGTTTAGCAAGTGCTTTTCGTTTAACATCACCAGAAATAAACTCCATCAATTCGTCATAACTTTCGTATATAACAAAATCACGGTCTAGAATGTAATCATAGGTGTTATTTTTCTTCCACTGATCTGCTGCTGCTTTGGTGGTAACATAATACTTGTGATTATGAGTAGACCCTCCATCCAAACCTGAATATCATAAATTTTAATAGATTTCATTTTGTGTAAGCGTAAAGTGGAACAATCTTAGTATTATCAATTGAGTCTTGTATTGCCTGAGCAATTGACAACGAATCTACTAAAATTGGAGTTTTAATCACATAAGAATATATTTTAAATGCTTCTGGAAGTTCAGATACTTGATCACGAAAATCTTCTAGTTCTTTAACATAATTTCTTAATTCAGAAATTTCAGCCATCATGTCGTTTGTCATATAAAACGATTGACCTTGTGTTCGTTCACTATTACGTTCTTGCCATTTTGGAATTATGCGAGTTTGCATTTATTTCTTCCTGGTTGAAACAATTTCATCATCATGTACCGTTATCAACCTAGGTCTACCTCTGTGATCGACTAAACCAGTCAAACATTTCAATGTGATGTGATTGCCTTTTTCAATCGAAACAACTTCAAATTCGTGGTTTATATATTCGTTGTAAAAAGGATAACAAAAATCGTCAGGATCAAAACAATTGTCTTTGATCTTGACTAAATTTCCTGGAGTCTTGTGTGCTTGTGTCATTTTGCTAGTGTAGTAGAATAATGTCCGAGTTGAACACCAAAGTCGCGCATCATACGAGACTTCACGATTTCAGATGGTACGAAACCAAATTTGTCACGTGTCGATTGTGGGACATAGAATTCCCAACGAACATCACCGAAGTAACCTTCTGAAACTGACACTTTTGTAAGACCAGTTTCAGTAGACTCGACACGGACATTGGCGTTTGGTACTTGAATGATTTTCTTTTTCATGATGAATTCCTTAGCGTATGCTGAATTATATCATAGATTTTTATGAAATTTAAAACTTTTTAATCGTCTGCATCATCAATAAATTGCGAGACAAACTCATCCACTTTCTTTTTCATGCTGGAGTTCTTTTTTTCAATTTCGGTGAGTCGATCCTGGTAATAGTCTAGTGCCTCAACAAACGCTTCGCGCTCTGACTTTGCTCGCATTGACAGATTCATTCCCCTAGTTTCATCATACAACCAGAACCCAAAGCTTCCGTTTCGTGGGTCCGTGTATTCGCATAGAGTCAGCGTGTCGCTGAGTTCTACTATGTTGTCAGGTGGTTTACTCATTTCAGTTCCTCTGGAATTTCAATCTCGTCCCCGAGTCGGGACGCTACGAAGCAGCGCATAGCCGCGATCAGGGGTGTGGGGCCGTATCGCACGTTTTCATCACACCTACCAGCCCACATCTCAAGACTGTGCTGGTAGTAAGTTTCGATCTGCTCCCGTTCAATGACAGGACCGCCTTGCGCCCAATCGGTTGTGAACGCGACTGGGTACACCCCTGTCTGTCCACGAACTGCTACCCACGGTGTTTCTGCGTATGCTGGGATATAAACGTCAATCCCTTCACAACTCGATACTGCCCACTCAAGGGATTGTCCTATCAGGTTTTGTGTTTTCATTTAAGTTCCTTTAGTATATCAACTTCATCCAAGAGCTTGCTGGTAACGTAGACTTTTTGGTTTACGTTTTCTGAAGACTGAATTATAGCACAGTTTTAGACTATGCCGAAACGAATTGAAAATATTTTAGTGGCATAAAATCGACCGTATCCCAACCGATTACTTGATAGAAGCAATTTAGAGCTTCAGATTCGTCTTCAAAATCTCTTTCCATACCACAATCATCATTACCCCAAACGCAAACTCTCCATTCACCATTTCCATTCTTTGGATCAGGTCCAGTTTGTGTAAATGAGACTTCTACTAGCCTAGTCTTGGCATGATTATCCAATACAAAATTTCCGTACCAATCATCATTAGTTTTCTTGAACACTGAAACTATCATAATTTATTTCCTCACTGGTTTAACACCATCTAGTGTAAATTTCAAGTAACTCAATATCCGTTCTAGGTTCTAATGGTGGTGGATTTCCTTCATACTCATCCAGCATATTTCCCCACCATTTTGAATGGCGAATTTGATAAATAACATAGTCTCTCATTCAAATACTCCTTTTATTTCCAGACTGGCTTAACACCATCAAATCCCCAATGGCTGAGTGCAGAATCATATTTCCAATTGTAATCATTATTTGTATTCCAATCTTCATCCAACGCATCGTTATGCATATAATCAAGTTCATCATTACCTGAACGATCATAACCCTCTACGTCATATCCATAAGAGTCAAATCCTTCAGGATCAAATTCTACAAAATCATCAGTGACGACATCCTGATAAGCGTACTTTTTCCACCAATCCTGATTTTTCGAGTATGCAGCAGACACTGTGGGAGAATATTTACCGCGCATTTTGAATTCCTTGGTTAGTAAGACTCAAGTATAACACACTTTTTAATGCATGTACATCAAAAGTAGCTTTTCTACAACAAGATACCAAGACCAAGGCGGAAAAAGATGGCAAAGAATGTTGACCAGAAGCCGTTAGATATCACCCATCCAGACACCTAAATGAAAAACATTATCAATTTTACAAAATATTTCATTCCTTTACCCACAAATTACCGAAGCACAGATATTGCATTTTTCTCCAAAACCAATTTGGCTCTGCGCCTTTAAGTGGACGCCACTGAATACCATTGCCAGTAGAACCAAACAAATAACAGGTCCACTCAGAATTTTCTGGTATGTTAATACTAAACTTTGATGTCACGATAGGTTCTTCCATTATTATTCCTTTAATCATTATTAAATTCTGGTATATATCCAACACTACTTACTACTTCAAGTTTCCTGTGCAATATGCATCACAAACCTTTCACGAATCAATCTATTTTAATTCTCTTTAGCTTCCATTCGACATAATTTCTATCGTCAAAATCAACATGGTTCACCAAAACTTCTAATATTTCAGCAAAATTACTACCATCTTTGACGCTTAGATTTTGCAGATAACTCGACGTATCCAATATTAACGCATGTTGTCGAAGATGATGATCAATGAAAGTGTAATTATTATTTTTCATATCATCAGCTTCATATTCAAAATGATGCTTAATGAAAATCAGAATATCTTTGACCAAATCTGAAACATCTTCCAAAAGTTTTATTTTTTCCAATATTTCGATTGAAAGATCAAAAATAATCTTGTGTTGCAAATCAATTATTTCATCACCCAAAACATAGTGTTTAAATCTATCAGGAGCCATTTTTACCAATCCATTTCTTTTTTAGTTCTCAGAACAACATCGTTCCATTTTGATATGTAATCGCTAGGATTCTCTTTTCTTAGTTCGCCATCAACCCACAGAAAAGATTTATTAAAGCTATAGACCTCAACCAAATCTTTTCTCTGGCTTTGTGTGTAAAGGCTGTTAACCATGTTATCAAGAACTAAAATTTGATCACCGTAGTATTTTAACACCATGTGAGCACACTCAGAATTTCCAGAAGTCAATTTACAATAACACAAACGTAATTTATCCTCTGAAATCCCAAGTTTCCTAAGAATCATATATTTTGCAATACAAAAATCCTCACAGTCGCCGCCATGAATTAAAAGTTCACATGGTGTTGTCCAATAATCAGCAACTTTCCAAGTTGAAACATCTTCAGAAAAAATGCAATTGTTGTTGACAAAGGTATTGACAACTTTAACTTTCTTTTGGATATCAGAGTTTTTATACTGCGATATCACGGACTCGTAAATTGCCAATGCCTCTGCTGTATTCATTGTTTAAATATTTCCGCCTGAAGTTGAGACAAATGCTGCCAGAAACGCGACTGCTGCTATGATATAACCGCAACCCAAAATTAATATATCGGTCATCATATCAATAAAACGCAGAATATAAGTAGGCCCATTTCTTGAAATCAAGCTCACTCTTTAATTGTGTGAAATACTCAATATCATCCTCAATCTTATACATATCATCGTTGCCAAAAAAGAATCCTGCTCCATTCGGCATATTTCCAGATTTTAAATCTTGAATCAATTTTTCAAAGTCGTGCTCAAACAAACGCACAAATGCGCAGTTAAAATCTGAAGTTTTTCCACCATAGACTTTATATCGTTCATGCATCCAGTTTTGAAGCTGGCCGTGTTTACGCCAGTATCTCAACTCTGTTAGATCATTAAAATCTACATTGATATCTGCCCACGTTTGATCTTTAATAAAATCAGCAGGCACTTTATACAAATTTGAATCGAGTCCGATTTGAGGTTCCTCTTTCTTTAAGAATTATAACTAAGCACAAATAGTTTCACATCATGTGCCGACATTTCGCTAACTTTCTCATGAGTCAAGAATTTCTTCAATTCTACCATGAGATTTCCGAGTTCTTTTCTAGTTTTCTTAGTCCATACAGAAACCAGATCACCATTGAATTTTTCTCTGTTTGAATCAACAAGATTCTTGTAAGCATACAAATCTTTATATTTTTGCTCTGCTTCTGGAAATTCTTCAAAAATAATTGGCAGATGTTGCGTCTTATCTTTTGTTCTAGGAAAATATTCACGATCAGGCAGAGATTTCATATACTCCAAAAATGCTCTATATGAAGGACGTTTCTTGTCACGAACACGAGCAGTTTGATTATTATTCTCTAACTGAAACACTTCTGGATTGAAGTATTTAGAAGCAACAATATTCTCAAACACGTCTTCAATTTTAGTAGCATTGACCAATGGCTTGATATCAAGAAAATCTTCTGCGACTCTTGGGTCAAGGGTCAAAAGAATATCGGACAGTTTGTGGGAGTCGTTGAACCGAATTGGCAACCACAACCCATTGTGTCCAAATTTCAAGCCTAACTGGTGCGCCACTTTACCAACAAAATTAGAATAATCTGCTGGGCGACAAAAATATGCTTTAGAAAATTCAAACTCTTTATCATTTGTTGTTATTAAATCAACTTGAAAATCTTTATACAATAAAGACCAAGTAGTTCCGTTTTTAGAAACGTATTCTGTATTAAATTCATATTTTAAAGTCTCGACTGATAAATTTTCTATAGGAATGATAAGAATATCGATATCACCAAAATCTTCCTTTGATGATAAAGGATTTTGGTAGCTATATCTAGCAGAAATTTTTTTCAAAATTGGAACAAATTCAATCAACAAATTAGCATATTCTATTTTTGAATATCGCTTATTTAGCGGATCACCGCACACATCTTTAAAAACATTACCACCAATTTTAGGTTCCTCTTTTCTTTATGAAAATTCTAAAAGACTAAATAGTATTGTAACACACTTTTGGTGTTACGTCAACAAAAATGTCACTCGCGGTTCTGATAAAACCCAGTGACTCTAACGCTTTGAAGGAGCATCAGCATGAATATTTATCATCAAGTACAAACACAATCTAAATTTGACCCTAATAGATTTTATATCTATGCTTACATAAGAACTAAAGATTCAGCGACAGCTAAAATTGGAACGCCATATTATATTGGTAAAGGGTCTGGAAGTAGAGCATGGGCAAAACATACAAGCAATTCGACAAAACCTAGATGCGAATCAAATATTATAATCATGGAATCAAATTTAACAGAATTAGGATCACTGGCTCTTGAAAGGCGCTACATTAGATGGTTTGGTAGAAAAGATATTGGTACAGGAATCCTCATGAATTTAACAGATGGCGGCGAAGGAGTAAGTGGCAGAGTCGTCGCAAAAAACGCAGAAGGTAAAATTATTAGCATATTAACTTCTGACCCAAAATATATTTCTGGAGAAATAACTGGACATTCAAAGGGAGTCGTTGTAGCAACAGATACTAATGGAAAAATATTATTAACTACCCGTGAAGATTTTAGATTTAAATCTGGGGAAATATTTGGCATTTGTAAAAATAAAGTTTCTGTAAAAGACAAAGACGGAAAAACTTTATCTATAAAAATAGATGACCCAAGATATATTTCTAAAGAGCTTGTTCATATATCTACCGGAATGGTAGCGGTTATAATTAATGGCATACCAGAAAAAATAAGAAAAGATGACCCAAGATATATTTCTGGAGAAGTAAAAGGCATCAGATATGGGATTGTAAAAGTTATTGACGTTATCACAAAAAATAAATTTGATATTTCGACAGATGACCCAAGATATATTTCTGGGGAATTTCCAACGATATATAACAAAAAATGTATAGGTATAACAGAATCAGGAGAATGTATTAATACAACCATATATGACACGAAATTTACTACAGGCGAATTAAAAATTAAACATATTTCTAGACGGACTCTCTAGAAAATGCATTTCCGCCCATAAAAATCCCTTTCAGGCTTTAAAATAAGAGTATGGAAGTCCATAGCTCCAACACAAATGTTCCCAATCACCACCACAGTTGCTGGCTTCCATAATCCAGCGATGAGCAGTTTCAATATCCTTAGCTCCAGACTCAACTATCTTAGCAACTAACGCTCTAAATGAATTGACGCATTCCGACTTACGAGCTTCTTCCAACTCAATCGTAGCTTCCAATGCAGAACACAAATAATCCCAGACTTTTTGTTTTTCGTCATTGGTAGATGACTTCCAAGCAGACCACCAAGCTTGACAAGGACGAAATCCATATGCATCTTTATGCAGATCAGAAACTGTGTTTTCGTCAAACGTATATTCAGTCATTTCGATTCCTAGTTAAATTTCAATAAACGAATTATAACACACGAAAACTCAGTTTAACTGCCTTGTTGTTAAATAACAACTAATCTTCCAAATTTTATGCGGGTCAGTCGTCGATTTCAGCACTAATTATATCATAAAATTCATCAGGATCAATCTTATGAAACTCACAAAAAGCTTTAAATAGCTCCCAATTTTCACCGACAAATTCCCTGATCATGATTGTATAAAATTCTGACATATTAATTCTCCTAAAATAAATTTGGTTTCCTAGAAATTTGTTTTGTTGGATGCAAAAGCCACTTTTCCCCAAGTTTCTTTTTTGCCTCTTCCAACCTCAAAGCATTTCTCTCTTGCAGTTGTTTATATGCAACCCAAGACGAATCTTTAGCTGGTGTATTCATTTATATTCTCCGAGTAGACATTTCACACTCACAAAAATGTAAGCGACTGTAGCAACCGCCACGAAAATATCAACGTAGTCCATGATTAGACATTCTCCACCATTGGCAAACGATAAAAAGCATTAAATCCAGCAAGCTGAAATGTTTTGTCGATGGTCGCAAGCATGTCCTTAGTGACAGACGCAACAACACCCTTATACAAAACAAAAACATAATTAGGTGGAAGTTTTACTTCAAACTTAGAGGCCAGAACTTCTTTAATAGTCAATTGCTCATCCATGATATTTCCTTTTTAAATTAAACATACTTTACTAAAACTACAGAACCACCAGTTTCTTCAAATTCATCTGAGAATTCTTGGATCATGTTGATAATCGTCGGCTCATAACCGCCAGCCAATCCACACCCAATATAAGGGAATCCGATTCGCTTTCCTTTGAATTGTTTTGAAATTTTATTTAGAATCAGTGCAAACGCAACATAATCAAAAACATCTTCGCCACTACTAAAAGAATATTGAGTGTATGCATTCACGATCGTAAACTGAAATTTGTCGTTCAGTTTTGATCTAACTTCAGCAACGGTAAAGTTTCCAAGCTTGTTGTAATCGCCTTTGCGAGTCTTACAATCGGCCATGTACGCAGTCATGTAAGAGTTCTTAACTCTAACAGAAATTCCTGCCCCAAAAGTATTAAAACAATTACATCCATGAATTATTGCGTCAAAGTTTCCCTGTTCTGCTAACAGAAGCAAATCTCCATTTACTTTTTTCATTTTATCTTTCTTGATTCTATCGAACCATATTAATTTCAACCGTGTGTCCAAACCAATTACCAGTAAGACCACTCACAAACATTTCTTGCCCACGCATACGCTCAAGAGAACGCATAGCTTCAAGCTGTGCTTTCTCAAACGCTGTAGCAGTTTTTTCTTTACCATCTGCTTCTATTTCTTCTTTGGTAGACTCAAAGCAGATACCACCAGAGACAGTGAAGACTAACTTGGTTTTTGGATCAAACATGATTTTCCTTGCGTGATGTTTTAAGTATGAATTATACATCAAGTAGCGCAGGAAAACTAACAATTTCTTCATCTGTTGCATTTTTACAAACTTTCAAGTCTTTCAAGAAAAAACTCATTAGCATGATTAGCCTATCTCTAACATCGTCAACCGAAATGTTGTTTCGTTTCCACAGAAAATTGTGATAAAAAGTTGGAGTGCCCGTAGCCTGAACGGACATATATGCAGAATACCATTCTTTGTATTTTACGATAAGCTGAACCTGTTCACCATAGCAAATCACACGCTCAGTGGATGGGTCAAGATCGTACTTTGAAAATTGTTTGACTTGAATGCCAAAAGCTTCAGCTATCAAGGTAGCCTTTTCTATAATTGGATCGCCCTCACATACGACAAAATCATAATCAGACCATTCAGAAATTTGAATCAAGTCTGGATCAATTGATGACCAAAATCTGGAACCAGTCGGCGCGGTATGCACCATCAACAAATTTAAAATTTTATCTTCAAATTGCGTCATCAAATAACTCCTAAAGTGTTGAGTTGGTCAAGGGTATCGTTTACCGAAGTATGTAAAACACCAATACCACCAGCAGCTTTCCATGCCTCAATGTTTCGTGGAAAATCATCGATTAAGATGCTGTTGGAATCTTCAACATATTTTGCTTTGTTCTTTCCCCCTAGAACCGTCTGCACATGAATTTTCTTGTTAATGTGCCTAGCTACCCAATCTTTTTTATCTTGTGCAGCAGACGCCAGTTTTCCTGTTGGTCTTGGTATTGCTGTCAAAATATAAAGGTCGTGATGCATCAAATGAGTCACCAGCTTGAGAGAATTTGGCATAACCGAAAGTGTATTAAACAAATACTTTTCGTTCTCCAATTCTTTCCACAGAAGATCAGGATGGAATGTTTTCCAGTTAAATCCCAAAAGCGATGATACGCGGTTATCAAAATCCGCTAATACACCATCGAGGTCCAATGCTATTTTATATTTCACTTATACTCCTAAATTTAAAAGGGCAGCTAATGCCACCCTTTGATTGTACCACAATTTATGTGATTTAAAACGCGGTTCCCCAAAAATTCTTAGAAACCATAAACCTTGCGTATTGGTGCTCTAGAAATTTAATATGAAACGAATTTGTTGGGAAGTGGGCAGAAATATAATCCTCAAGAGTCGGTTTTTCTTTGAAATATTCTCTTGGAATGACAAAGTAGTTCATTTTGACTTTCCGACAAAATCATAGAATTTATTTGCTTGAGCTAGAATGTCTTCTGATGTGGGAAATTTTGGAATCTTCAGCATTTCATCTGTGACGACTTTTCCAAATTTTGTCATCGTTTCAATGCTGATTTCATACATTCGCAGGTTGCTACGAAATTGATTTTCCAGATATTCCAATGCCATTTGTAAAATATCTGTGCGCAGTTCATACGGTGTTTTTGTTGTCATTTTTATGCTTTCGATATGTGTGTGTTTTCTCAAGATGATGGGGTGCACGACCAGACTTGCACTGGTTAATATACAGTTTCACAATCTGTAGGCTCGACTACTTCGCTTTCATGCACCATTGTTTTCCTGAAATCTATATTGATGATTGTTTTGGGAATAAGGTACAAGTCATCAAAACCCCAAATTACTCGATCAAGCTACGAGAGCAAATCTTTCATCAGTTTGTGCAATATTTGCATTTACTTACATTTTTGAGATTTACGGTCTTCAACTACCGGATAGTCTGTGTCTGTTACTTCTTTACGCTGTCGAAACCTGTCATCCCCATCAAAACTGCTATATGGTCTATACATACTTTCCACGAGAGGTATGTGGTGTACCAGCCCTGAGAGTTGATGTTATCTCATCTTTAACAGCAGTTTTGGTGGAGATGGGGGTATTGAAACCCCGTCCAACGCTCATTTTCTCTTTACTTCTTTCCCATTGCTGGGTCATTTACTATCATAAATTTTGGAGCGAAATATCAGAATCGGACTGATGACACCTACTTGGAAGGAAGGGGTTTTACCACTAAACCAATTTCGCATTTATTCTTTTTACTTTTATTTATTCAATATCGCAGCGAGTTTCTTACGCTGCTTTGGTGCTGACAATTTAACCGAATCAAGGAACGCTAATTGCTCTGTTGGACTCATTGCAGCCCACTTTGCATTTCTGGTAACTGCCTCTGCGCGTTTAACACTTTTGCTTTTCATAATCAGCCTTTCATTAATTACTCTAAATTTAATTTTACTAAATATATATGGTCAGGTTAAAGTCTCAAGTTTAACCAACTCAGTAAGGTAACAACCAAGCTGTCCCATATCTAATTATATTTATAAGGTAACAACTATGACCAACAAGCACAACCATTTTCTAAAATGTTCTTGTATAAACTGCAAAATAGAAATAGATAATGCAAATTTGTCAGTCCATTATCACAAATGCACTCAGCATTTATTTCCAAAATTAATTAAAGAGTATTCCCATATTTGCGAAGAATGTGGTAATAATTATACATCAAAATCAAAAACTAGCCGATTTTGCTCTCATACCTGCACAGGTTCTTATTCAAACCGAATTAGAAAAGAAACTGGATATACTCAAACACAAGAATTAAATTCTAAAATTTCAAAAGGTATGATCAATCACCACATAAAAAATAATACACATAAAAAACCTAAAGAAATAAAACCAAGTAAACCTATATCAATTAAACAAGAGGTAGTAGGAGAATTTACGAAAATTTTTGAATGTACTTGTAAAATATGTAAAACTAAATTCTTTTATAAATCTTCTAAGCAGTATTGTATTGATTGTCATACAGAATCAAGCAATAAAAGAAGTAGATATAAATTTTCTTTTAATCTATATAATTATCCAAACTTATTTAATTTAGATTTATTAAATGAAATAGGATTTTACGGTTCCGGTGGAAAATCCAGTAGATATAATCTTCAAGGGTTATCGAGAGATCATAAAGTCTCTGTTTCTGAAGCCATAGAAAATAACTATGAACCATTTTATATTACGCACCCATTAAATTGTGAATTGATGCTACATGCAGATAATTCTAAGAAAAAATGTAAATCGTCCATTACTTACGAACATTTAAAACATATAGTTGATGACTATGAAATCAATAGAAGTAAATCGATATGATCAGCCTGTGGTTCAAATGAGTGGAGAACTACCCAAAAACCAAACTCAGGATTTCAAAGAGCTTTTAGATTTAAACTTATTAAGTTTGATCTTTTATAGGCAAATTGCCGAAATCAATCGACCCTTTGCCATAAGCTTGTAACCTCTAACCTTTGAACTTTAACCTTTAATCTTTAAGAGTAAATGCGAAATATATTCGCAGACTTTTTCAGATGTATAAAAGTACATTGGTTGCAGGGTAATTTTAGGTCTAACCTTGCAAAGACCAGTCAATCTTCATTTGATCGACCATATCAATTTAAATTTATTTTGGTCTGTGTGAAAGGAGTTGAACCTCTGACCCCCTGAATCCAAATCAGGAACTCTACCAGACTGAGCTACACACAGTATTCTATTTATACTTCAATAACTGTCCTAGCATTGCTTTCACTAAGCAAAAAATCAATTTCAGAACTCAGTTCCTCAATCTCTTTTGTCAGCTTCTCAATCTTGGTTTCAATCTTTTGAGGATCAAGCAAAGCAGCCTCTTTTTGTTCTTTTTGTGGACCAGAAACTGCCTTATATGAATCCTCAGACACTTTAGACTTTTCTGACCCATAGATGGAATTCATCGACACATCGATTGCAGCATCCAAGGCAGTATTAGCCTTGTCTACGTCCAACATTTCACGAGTCAAAGCCAAACGCAAAACATTCAGATATTTCTTACGAAAATCTACAGTAGACTTCAAATCGATACACTCTGCCACAGTAATTTCCTTACCCAACACCAACACCTTAGTATTGGCATTTGAAAGTACGATGGCAGACTTCAGTTTGGCACGATATTCAATCAAAGAATCAACCGTGTCATAAGACGCCTGAATTTTTGCAGTCATAGACTCAACCGAATCATTGGCACCTACCACCTTACGAAATTGATTCTTGCCAATTGTTTTAGCAATGAATTTGCCAGATGCAATCGCAGTATCAATTTTATCAGATGTTGTTTTTAGGGCAACGAGGGCACGAGTTAGAGAAATTTGTGTCATGATATATTTTCCTTTAAGTTAAACTTTAATTTTGTTCGGGCTTTATCTGTGTATTCTAGGTTGAACCTAATCATCCTGAGTCAACAGACCTATAAGTCTAGTTTCGTTTATCCCGAGAGTTCCGAATGCGAGTCAAGAGCTACTTGACAACTTTTTAATTATACCACAGATTTTGGATTTTGCACACCTTTTGTTAAACTATCTACGCTTGAACTGTAAAGAGATGCCATTGAACCACCAGCACCGGCCCAATCACTGACACCAGAGGCAACAGCAGACCGCATAGACGACATTTTAGATGACATGGAAGTATAAGCAGATTTAGCGCCGATTGCATTTGCAGTAAAAGTCGCTGAGTTTCCAGCTTTGATGCCCAATCCACCACCAACTTTCTCAGCATCAATATTAGCGCCCATGAAAATAATTTCCCATCCTTTTTTCTGTGATGATTCAACAATCGACTTCACTGCAGAATGATTAAATTCTTTTGATGAATTTTCTTCGCCATCGGTAAGAATCATGATTACCTGTTTTGAGTCTACCGCAGGATTCATTTCAACCAAAGTTTTACCAATAGCATCATACAAAGCAGTCATACCGCGAGGCTGAAATGTTTCGTAACTAATGTCCTTGACTTCTGGTAATGGCACATTCTCAAACACTTTTTCATAAAAGTTATCAAATTGAATGTATGTCACGGTTGCTGGATCAGGCAATTTCTTTTGCTCTGCATAAAATGCATTGATACCACCAATAACTTCGTTTAACATAGTAGACATAGACCCAGAACGGTCTACAATCATTGTAATATTCACTGTTGTCATAATTTTCCTTTGTTAATTAAATTTGCGCCTATCGCCCGGTCTTGGGTTAATCGATTAAAAACTAAGCTACCATTAAATGCTTACCTCTTAACCAAATACATTTACTCAGAATCTCCCCACTTTCAATTTTGCCCTCTGTGACAATTTCAAAAAGAGATTTTGCAGTGATTTCAAATTCGATACCTCTAGGGTCCATGACCTTGAACAACTTATTACCACGATACCTATTCACTGTATCGATGATCTTAAATCCAGAAAGTGGTACATTGTCCCAGATTTTTGGTGCTACTTCAAAATCAATTTGATCATCGAATTGATAGTATTGACGAGATTGATGATCATATTTTCTACCACGCTGCCAATATATAGCTTCGTCACCACGAGTATAAACTTCATTACCGTAAGCCCAACCAAATTGAGTGCCTTTTCTAGAGTCATCAGAAGATGTTCCAGGTTCATGTGGATGAAGAAATCCAAAATTATGTTTTTCGATGGTTGGGTTAGCATAATCCCAAACGCCATTAACCTTGTTGTAAATGCTGTCTTCTACAATTTTAGAAGTCACGAAAATTTGCTTTGGAATCTTAACTGGTTTTGTCATAATATGTTTCTCAATCCTAATATATTTCAGTTTCTGTTTATTACTTTTATGAGCCTAAACAATAAAATTTCAGCTAGTTCTGTTTTTGAAACATTGCGCATAAAAGAAACATCACCTAAAGTATCATCATATCTCTCAGCATTTACACATGACATGTATTTATGCATTAAAGCTAGATTATTACATTCAGAAGCCTTTACAGCAGCTTCAAACATAAGAAAATACATAGCCATTTCTTGTCTATTATGCAAAGCATGTTTACATTTATGAAAATCGTTATGCTTAGGCCTATCTAAATTAGCATACAAAATCTTTTGTGCAGCCTTTCTGCGCTCATAAAAATTGCCTTTTACATTAACTACTTTTTGATAGATAGAATGATATTCATGCCATAACTTAGAAATCAAATCACGCCGATTATCATTCCAATCCAAAATAACTTTAGCACGAGTTACCACTGCTTCACTATATTGTGAACTACCCCAAATTATTTCTTCTGCTAATTTAACGATTCGATGTGTCATAATATAGTTCTCAAAAATTCAGACCGTTTGCAACTGCCCTAACTCACATTTCAGTACAGCTACTCTGATACTACATAAACGCATATGCAAGAACCTTGCAAAGTTCACACCCTAACGAATATCCTATCAGTTTATACCCACGGAGCACCGGCTGTCTCGAATAAGGCAGAATGTGAATCCGCCTTATCGTCTAGTAAAAATAAAATTTAATCCCTCTGGGCTTGATTCCAGATCGTAACACAC
>JFJP01012250.1_pt1 | contig 15203 bp, 9 predicted proteins | sample 431651 | NCBI WGS metagenome assembly JFJP01 (sample SAMN02602958, study PRJNA72255) | Microbial mat metagenome, whole genome shotgun sequencing project. | biome: fresh water; feature: sink hole; material: water; isolation source: purple microbial (photo- and chemosynthetic) mats found in...
CCCTCGAACGATATACTGTGTCTATAGATAGGTGCCCCCACGGGAATTCGAATCCCGGTTTAAGCCTTGAGAGGGCTTCGTCCTGGGCCACTAGACGATGGGGGCTTGATAGCGGCTTGCATTGTATCACCGCAAATTTTCTGCGTCAACGAAAAATCATGCCGATTATTGGATGAGGGGGGCTGGGATGGCTAACGTACCCTGCGTTTCCATTCTTCTTTCAGTTGCAATTCACGCGGACTTGCGCCTGAGTCGAGCGCCAGAAAATCCGTCAGCAGGCGGTTGAATTGAGTGGGGTTATCTATCATGGGGAAGTGCCCCGTGTTTTCGAGTGTGACCTGATGCATGTGATTTGGGAAGGATTCTATCTTGTCTTGTGATGGCATGATGATGGCTGGATCATTGGGACCATTAACAAACAGGCATGGCACGCCGAGATCACGAATGCCGGAAAACATGCCGCTATTCGCTTGCAACCCTGCCATCGAAGCAGAAACTGCTTGCAGGTCCACTTTGGATGCGTCTGAAAGGGCCGATATTGCTTCGGGGGTACGGGTCGATAGCCAATCCATTAAGTCGGGTATTGCGGCTGTTCTCATGCGCGTATTGACTGAGGAGTAGTCTAGCGGGCAGTTGATTGCCATCATGCGATCTACGCTTTGAGGCCATTGTTTCAGGTAGGAAAATCCAACCAATGCGCCAAGGTTGTGTCCCACCAGTGCAACTTTGCCAATTCCCATTTCTTCAAGGAATCTTTTGAGCAGGTCTGACTGTCGATCTAAAGAATAACGCAAGGGATCGTGTTGCGAATCGCCAAAGCCAAAGAGGTCGAGCGCATAGGCGCGGAATGATGTGGATGCGATCTGCATGGCGTTGATCCAATAACGCCATGAGCCGACCCATCCGTGCAAAAAGATGATGGGGCGTCCCCGTCCCAATGCTTCGTAGTGCACCATCGAACCGTCAAGAATAATTGCGCTCATCTGTATTTATTTTCCAAATTTTGCCAGAATTGCCTTTACACGTTCTGCAAGTTGATCGGGAGCAAAGGGCTTGAGCAGGTACTCTTCTGCGCCCACGCTTAGTCCTGTTTGTATTTCCGAATCCTGTCCTTTGGCAGAGAGAAAGACAACAGGAATATCTTTTAGCAGGATGTCTGCTTTCATCGCGCGGCAAGCATCGTAACCGGTCATCTTTGGCATACGTACATCCATAATGATAATATCGGGAATGATCTGGGATGCCTGTTGAAGCGCCTCTTCTCCATTGGATGTAGCCGTAACTTCATGACCCGCAAAACGCAGGGTGAAAGCGACAAGTTCGCGAATATCCGGTTCGTCTTCTGCTATTAAAATCCTTGCCATTCAAACTCCATTATTTATAGATAGGTAGGGTGAAAGAGAATGTGCTTCCTTCGCCCGGCACGCCTGCGCTGGTCATCCAGATGCGGCCTCTGTGCATTTCAACCAATTGACGAACGATGGGCAGCCCCAAGCCTGTTCCGGGGGTGGCAAGAACGAGAGGGTGCTCGCCTCGGAAGAAACGTTCAAAGACGCGGGATTGATCTTCAGGCGCAATGCCTACACCGTTATCCTGCACATCTACTTGCACATCGCCGTTCTGTTGGTGAATATTGATGCGAATAGTTCCGTTGCTGGGGGTGTAGTTAAACGCGTTATCCACCAGGTTGCCGATGACTTGCCTTATGCGTTCTCCATCGCCCATAACTGCGGGTATTTTTGTGGGCGCGTCAAGTGAGAGAGCCATGGGTTTGTTCTCTTGCTGTGAGCGGCGCAACGCATCAGCGATGACATCTTCGGCGATCTCACGCAAATTGACAGATTGTGGGTTGAGTGTGACGCGTCCGGCTTCGATGCGGGAAATATCCAATAGGTCGTTTACAAGAATGTTGAGGCGGTCAATATTATTACGGACGATTTCAAGGAAGTGCAGTTGATTTTCGTCCAATGCACCCGCAGCGCCCATTGTTAGAATATCCACGTAGCCTTTGATGGCTGTCATGGGGGTGCGTAGTTCATGGCTGACGGTTGCCACAAATTCAGATTTCAGGCGGTCTACTTCCACTTCGCGCGTGATGTCACGGAAGATGGAAACTGTGCCGAGAAAATCATTTTGCAGAATAACTGGCGCAAGGTGGACAAGCGCAATGCGCTCATTTTCCAGTTCCAATTGTTCCGCGTAGGTGTCGCCGGGTTGGTAGGCTGACGGGTCTTCAGACCAACGTCGGATGGTTTCCATCCATGTGCTGGAAGATTTTCCAAACAAACCGCCAAAGACATCCAATGGGTTGCCAAGCAGGTGTGCTTCCTGAATAGCCAAAATGCGTTCTGTGGATGAGTTAACAAAGGTAATGCGGTTGTCTGTGCCGGTGACGAGTACGCCATCTGCAACGGCTTCGAGGATGGCTTGCGAGCGGCTGGCGTCTTCCTGTTCTTTGCGAAGCATAACGCCAAGCCGTTCAGCCTGATCGCGGATCAATTCGTAAAGATGCGCGTTGTTGATGGCTACGGCTACCTGCCCGCCAATGGCTCTTACTAGGTTGAGCATTTCAATGCTGAAAGCATTTGCTTCACGTTGGAAGACCATGAGCACGCCGATTACATCTTCTCCGACCTGCATGGGGACGACAATTGCGCTGCGATGATCCTGTCCGGAGGAGGAACTTCGCACCCAGCGCGGGTCTTGGTGTAGGTCGTGGGCTAAAACAGATTCGCGGTTTTGTACAACCCAGCCTGCGAGTCCTTCGCCGACTTTTAGCGTGAATTGACGCCCGCTGGTGTCGTTGCGATCTGTCAGGTAGCCATACCCCGCGCGGTAATGCAAAAGATTATCTTCCGCTTGCAACAGCATGATGGTACCTTGCTCTGCGCCGACGGCTTCGTTTAGTAATGATAATGTACGGTTGAGTGCGCGATCCAGGTCAAGGCTGGAGGAAACTTCAGTGAGAATACGCAGGAGGGTTTCTGTATTTTGTTGTTCACGTTGTAATTGTGAGGTGCGTTCAACAACGCGTATTTCAAGTTTTGATGCGAGGTTCTGTGTTTCAGCAAACAGTCGCCCGTTTTGAATGGCGACGATGGCTTGATTTGCGAGTGTGCCCAGAATTTGTACATCTTCTTCGGTGTATACGCCGGCTTGATAACTTTGGACAGAGAGCATACCCAAAGATGTTCCACCCAGCATCATGGGGACTGCCACGATGGATTGGGTTTCTTCGCCTTCTTTTCCGGCTTGCACAGAATCCAAATCTTGAACTTGTTCAAGTGATGATATGAGAAGAGGTTTGCCGCTCTGGATGACCTGTCCGCTAATACCTGTGCCAAAGGGGATGCGTTCTCCCGGGTAGCGTTTTCCAAGGTCGAATAAATAGACTGCGTCGATCTCGTTTTTCTCCGGGTCAAGCAGGCTGATGACAAATGATTCCAGCGGCATGAGTCGCTCTGCCGCTTTATGCACTGCAACGTAGACTTCTTCTGGATCAAGCGCGCTGATCTGGGAACTGGTTTCATTGAGAATGGCAAACCGCTCGGCTGTGCGGACAGAAGATTGGAACAAACGCGCATTTTCAAGCGCAACGGTCGCCTGGTTGGTAATGGTGCGGGCTACTTCAAGTTCGTTCAAGCCGAAGCGGGTTTCGCCGGTCATTTGAGCAAAGACAAGGGCTGTCAGGTTTTGTCCGCTGGCGAGGGGGAGGATTAGTAATGCAGTTGCGTTTTCGCCGAGCATTTCCATGAGCGGGGCAAGGTCTGGTTCATTGCGGGCATCGTCTGTGTTGAAGATGCTCTGTGATTCGCGCAGACGGTTGAAGATGAGCGAGTCGGGCAGGGGGCGGGGAAGTTTGATCCGTGTTCGCGGGGCAGACATTTTCCAGTACGCTTGACCCCGCTCAAAGGTTACAACTGAGACGCGCTGTGCGCCCAATCCTTTGAGAAGTTCAGTGGCGGTCAGGTTCAAAATCTGATCCGTATCCAATAAGCCAGTGAGGGCAGAGGCAAAGTGGTTCAGCGTGGTGAGGCGTTGCGAGCGTTGATCCAACTCGGTGGCGCGGCTTACGCTGTCTTCATACATGCGTGAGTTGTCCAACGAAACAGCAGACTGACTTGCAAAGGTAAGTCCAATTTGCATTTGTTCGCGTGTGTAAAAATGGGATTCCCATTTTTCAACCGCCAGCACGCCCACCAACTCGCCTTTGGAGATTAATGGAATTCCGAGCCAGGAAAGGAGCGGCTTTTCCACTGGCGGGAAGCGCGGGTCTTCTCGTACATCATGGATAAAAATGGGTTGACCGGTTTGAGCCATCTCTTTGAAGAGCGCGCTATCTTGAACAGATACAGATAGCCCCAGGCGTTGTTCGGTATCTGAAAATCCACGTGCTGAAGCAACCGAGAGACGGTCTTTTTCGCGCAGCCAGAGTGTGGCTGTGTCGTACGGAATAATGGGAACCAACTGGTCCAGCAGGGAGGTTATCAGTTGATCGCTGCGCAGGCTGGAGGTGAGAGATGCCGCGGCGTTATTTAAGGCATGTAATTGCGCGGCGCGTTCCTGCGTTGTTTGCACAAGCCGGACGTTGTCGAGAGAGAGCGCAATTTGTTGCGCCAATGACAACAGGAGGGCTTCGTCTTCGACGAGGAATGCGGCGGTTGCGTTGAAGTTATCCAATACCAGTAAGCCCAGGCTTTGATCGGCGGTGATGATGGGAACCAGCAAACTTGATACGGGCAAACGTCCGCCGGTTGCCTGACGATAGATCGCAAGGTTTTCAGCGCTTAGGTTGTAATCGCGTACAAAGTTGATCTCATCCACACGGCGGGCGGTTTTGTTCATAAATACTGTGCCGGGTAAGGCTTCGCCCATGCGGTAGGTAATTTCCATCATGCTGATGTTATCTGCGTAGCCTGAAACTGCGCGCGGGGTGAGTGTTTCAGTTTGCGGGTTCCAGATGAGAGCCACGCCCGCATGAGCATGTTGTAGGACGCGGCGTGAACTATCCAGAAGTGATTTGAGGATCGCGTCTGGATCCATACCCGAAAGTTGGCGGCTAAAGTCGAGCAGCAGGTTTACCTCATCCAAACGGCGGCGCGTCTGGCTGAGTAGGGAGATGTTTTGCAAGATCAAGGAGGCTTGCTGCGAAATTTGCAGGTAGACTTTTCGATCTTCTTCTGTAAAAGTGGGCATTGTCTCGGGGCTAATGGCAAGCATGGCCGCCACGGTTTTATTTTCAACGAGAACAGGCAAACAGATCACGCTTTTGGCGCGTAGCGAAGTCAGTAGTGAGGCGTCGTGCCAATCTTCATTCTCATCAAGGTTTGAGATGAGGATGGGTTCGCCATTTTGCAGGCAGGCGCGCAAGGGGTTGCGCTGACCAAATAAAGATTCAACATTGGTTGAACGCGGCAAACTGCCCAGCACATGTAAAAGGCGTGAGCCGTCGGCTGTATTTTCTGCGACCAGCGCGATGGACATTCCCAATTGGGTGAGTGTTTCGCGACCCAGCGCAAAGAGCGCCGAAGACGCATCCAATTGGCGGCTGACAGATTTGGTAATGGCCAGCCCCGCGCGTACACGCTGGGTGCGCTGATCCAGGTTGTATAGTGAAATCGTCTGCTCAAGGTCTTTGTGAAGCAAAATGGGCAGGTTGTTTTGCGTGCTGTCAATTAATTTTTGTTGGCGTTGCAGCCCAAAGGAAAGGGAGTCAATGCGTGAACGCAATTCACCCTGGCGTAACGTATTGCTGACCAATAAAGCGGCTTGGGCGGCGAATACTTCCACGGTTTCAATCGTGGCGTTATCGGGGCGCAATCCGTTTGATGGATCGTCCAGGCTGATCAGCCCCACAATTTGACCTTCTGCATTTTCAAGCGGAATGATCAATGTGTCGTTTGCATCCCATGTATTGGGATGTTGGGTTGTTGAGGTGGAAATATCCAGCGTGACGACATGCACATCTGAATGTATGAGCGGGGACTGGTCGTTGGGAATGAAGTAGGAACGGCTGACCATAAACTCAGGCTTCATGAGTTGGCTGACGCCTTGAAGCGGCTGTTTGCGGGCAAGCAGTTCATTAAGTGTCTCTTGTGGAATACCTACTGCGGTAATACGCCGTAAAAGACCAGTATCAGCTTCTACAATGCTTATCAACACCACACGAAACGGTGTAGAGTCGCGAATTCCGCGCGCAATAATCTGCAAAGCCTGATCTAGCGGCTGGTCATGTCCCAGGTTGTAACTTACATCGGTGAGGCGTACCAGCGTATCAGCGCGGCGGCGCATCAACTCGGCGCGTTTTTTCTCGGCTTGATAGCGTTGGGCGTTGCTTAATGCTATGCCAGCCTGCACTGCCAGTGTTTGTACCAGTTCAGTGGTTTCCGGTGTAAAGAAGTTGGGGCGATTGGAATGCAGGTTGATTAAGCCTAGCGTAAGCGCCTGATATGTGATTGGCACAATGAGCGCAGAGCGAACTCCTTCGTGTAACTGGATATCGCTCTCTTGTAGATCTGTAATGATCAGCGGTTCTCTATTCAGCGCCACTTCCTGCTCAGCGGACGATAGTTCGCGTTTGCTCTCGCAGCCAACAAAAAAATCGATCTTTTGTCGGGTCGGGTCGGTATTATCCAGGTCAAAGAGCAGGATGGATGAGCAACTTGCCTGAACTACGCGCAGGCTTTCGTCATGAACGATCTTGAGCAAATGTTTGAGATCGAGCGACGCGCTTAATTCCCTGCTTATGCGTGTGATTGCGGAGAGTTGATCTACGCGGCGGCGCAAGGAATCGTCAGTTTGTACCAGCAATCCGGCAGATTCGACTGCGGTTGCAAGTTGACCCGCGGCTGTGGCTACTATTTGAAGGTCATAGGTATTAAAGTGATCGGCTTGAAAACTTCCCAGCATCAATTCGCCGATGCTGCGTTCACGAACCACCAATGGGACGACAATGGCTGATTCGATGAGGAGCGCTGTAGCAAGCGGACGGTAAACAGGCAGTACCCGCCTGTCGGTGCTGAGTCTCCCAGAGAGGAACGGTTTTTGGCTTCCAGAAACTGTGTAACGATAATTGGGATCGTCTACAAAAATTTGGATGAAAGAACTGCTGATGTCGTCTGAAATGCCAAAGATTGATTCGCGGCGTAGCCGCAATTCGCCGCGAGCTTCATTCATTAAAAAGATTGCGCCTGTATCTGCTTGAAAAAGATTTGCCAATTCCTGCACTGAGTACTTAAGAATTTCTTCAAGCGTGGCAGAGGAACCTGAAAGACTGGCAATACGGCGCAGCGAGTCGGCGCGTTGCGCGCGCGCGCGCGACTGCTGTACCAATAAAATATTTTCTATAATTGCTGCGGCTTGATTTGCCACGATATTCATCAAGCGTAACTCTTCCAGCGTAAAGGAAGATGCGCCGCGTTGGTGATGCCCCACTTGTAAATATCCAAGCATACGTCCGGCAGAGAGTAAAGGCACAAGCGCAATATCGCGTAAGCTGGCTGCCATTGCAATATCTGAAAGCCCAAGCACGCGCCAGTTTTCATCTGTGGAGGCGTTTAAGGTAAGCAGGGGTAATTGGTTTGTGATTAATTGCTCGGAGGGGCTGTTTGCGGCGATTGTGGCGCGGTAAATTTGAACGAGGTGAGGCGGTAATCCTCGAAATGGTACTTTGCCTTCAAGCGTGCGCTTGTCTTCGTCGTAAAGGAGAAATCCAATAATATCAGCCGAGAAGAGCGGTGCGATGCTTTCTACAAGCCGCGCAAAAAGTTCCTGCATGTTGCGTACTGTGCCAAGCGCCTGGTTTAAGTTTGCCAAACCGGCAAGTTCGGCCACGCGTTTTTGTTCGTCTTCGTAAAGTTTAGCGTTGCGAATTGCGACCGCCGCCTGACCTGAAACCAAAAATAGCAGATCGAGATCGTGTTGACCAAACGCGCCATCGCCCGTTTGACCAGCCTCCAGTGTGCCGACCAACTCTCCGCCGGCGATGAGCGGAATTCCAAGGTAGGATTGAATGGAAAGCAGTTCTCCATCTGGGGCAATTTCAGGTTGTGATCGCGCGTCTGTAAGCAGGACTGGAGTTCGACGCGTTACTAATTGATCTGTAAGTCCTCCAAATTGTGATGCTGTAGCGCGCACCACGCCGGATGAATTTGAGTCGGATGGTTGGAAACGGTATGGAAGCAGAGTCTGATTTGCTTCGTTCCATAAATTTAACTCAAGCATGTCAGATGAAACGAGACGGCTCACATTATCTAAAATGGATTGTACGGTGGTTTCAAGGTCAAGGTTGGCGGCAATGCTCTGACTGAATTCTGTGATTACACGTAAAATTTCTTCTGAAGCGCCGTTGTTCTGGTCAAATGTGGCGGCAAGTTCTTTTCCTCTTAGAGAAACGAGCATAATTGGGTATGCGCCCGGAACCTCAAAAGATGAAACTTCCACTAATTTTCCGCTGATGGACACGCGTTTATGACCAGACGCGGCGCACAGATCCAGAAAATCATCCGTTGGACGAACCCTGCGGGCAAGCCGCTCAAGATCATACGGTTCGTTTTCGTGCATATTAAAATATGTACGAGCCAGCGGGCTGATATATTCCACGCGACCGCCAGGCTGGAGAAGGATTATGGCATCATTTGATTTTGAGTATTCGGGGAAGGAAAGGTTGTTGGCATCTGATTGCGTGGTGGTAGATGTGCGCGGATATACGCTCAAAAATACCCAGACCAGTAGAACAAATACCAGTCCGGCAATCAGTAGGCTGATGCCCAATCCGGATAACATGGAGGATTCACCCTATTAGGCGGCAGAAGTTGTCGCCGTGTCCTGACGTCTGGCTTCTGCGGCAAGTTCTGTGATTTCGCGAATATCTGCAAAAGATTGCAAACTGGGTGAGACCAGCCCCGCTGAAAAGTACATGAAGCCTACTTTTTCCATACCGCCTTCAGCTTTTGGAGCCTGAATAAAACCTTGCTGACGGTCTATAAAGTTATAGTGGCTTTGTACTTCGTTTGCGAATCGTTCTTTTAATTTTTGGCGAATTTTAGGAGCGGCTTCGTCTGTTGTGATGATGATGAAGTTGTCGCCGCCTGCATGTCCGATAAAGTCGCTGGTTGTTCCCAGTTCGTCAACCACTTCACCGATCATCATTGCGGCAAAGCGCACAACATCGTCGCCCGCTACAAATCCATAGACATCCTTGAATGCTTCGAAATTGTTGACGCGCACGTCCAATAAAGCCCACTCTTTCTCGCGGATGATGCGGCGCAATTGCTCTTCGATCAAACGACCGGCGGGCAGTCCAGAGCGTGGGTCGGTGAGGCTCTCGCGTTCTGAGCGGCGGATGGCGCCCTGCACGCGCAGTTTTAATTCCTCAATGTCAAAGGGCTTGGTGATGTAATCGTCTGCGCCCAATTCAAGACCTTGCAGTTTGTCGCTGCGTTCGTCTTTTTGCGTAAGGAATATCACAGGAATATGACTGGTGCGGGTGCTTGTCCGCAAGGTGCGGCAGACCTCGTAACCGTCAATATCCGGCAACATAATATCCAATACGATCAAGTGCGGCAGAACCTGCTTTGTTTTTTCCAAAGCGTCGCGTCCGCGATTCGCTACATCCACGTCATATTGCAGACTGGTGAAGTAAATCTTGAGCATGTTGGCAATATCGATATCATCTTCCACTACCAAAAGCCGGGAATTTCCCATGTTAAGCCTCCTCTACCGCTTGCCTATTATATAAACAATTTTACTTTCTTAAGAAAGTACGGGTAGAAAAAAATAATTCTAGTTTAGTTATGCAGCGCCGTGCGCGCGTCGTAACTCTTTGCGGGCGTTTTGTCGAACGATTTCGATCTGTTCATTTGTAACTTCGCGCTCAAACGAGCGAAATCCACTCATACGAAAACCATGTCGTTCTGCAATCGCTGTAATGTCTTTCACGCGTTCCAACGTTATGTCTTTGCCTACAGTGTAATCTTCAAAGCGGCCTTCCAAAGCCAGCGCAATGGTTTCAGCCATACAGGCGTACGCCTTGCCTTCAGGAAAACCAAAGTCAAAATTGAAATTCACAGCGCCAGGCACGTCTACCATGCCGCCGTCAATCACTAATATATCATCTCTCACCGCCGCTACCATTGCAGAAACATCACGAGGGCGGGCAACATCACAAACGACGCTTCCTGGTTGTAAATGCTCCGGGTGAATAATATCGTGGATCGAACTTGTCACTGTCAGGATTAATTGTGCGTCTTTCAGAACATCCATTTTTGTGCTGATGATAAGCTCGCTTCGCGCCTGAGGCGTGAGTTTGTCGCGAAGGGCTTCGAGTTTTTTCTCGTCTCGGGCCACGAGCAAAACCCGCGCCGCCTCACCAGCCAACAGTTCAGCGCAAACGTGACCAATTGCTCCCGTCGCGCCGACGATGGCAACAGTCGCATCTTCGATTTTTATTTCCATTACACGCGCTGCATCCCGAATGGCTTGTACAGCCATTGCCACTGTAAATGAATCACCGGTGGTCACAGGGATATCCAATTCGTTTGCAATGGTCACGCCGGCATCGCCTACAACCGAGGTGAAGGCGCCAAGTCCAAGGATGTTTGCGCCGAGTTTTTCAGCCATGTGCCCAGTCTGTATAATTTTACGATAGACCGCGCGCTCAGGCAACTCCATCATGCGGCGCGGGGTATATGGACATGCAATGAACCAGCCTTTGATGGTCTTGCCTGTGGCTTGAGATGTAATACCTTCGATCTCTGAAATATAAACAGGCGGAAAGAAGGTGGAGAAAAAATCTATTTGTCTTTCGCTCAATATGCGCCCTAAAAAGGGGAACTTACGGCTGACATCTCGCTTGGGATCAATGGGATGAATGATGAATGCGAAACTATCCATTTTTTACCACGATTCTGAAGTATCCTTCGATTGTTTATGATACAGAACTTGATGTAACTCAGAGAACTTAAGATTGTGATGGTCGCTGTCTTCAAAAGCAATGTCACGATCAATCATCCGTCGTTCCTTGGATGCCGCCAGCACAACATCTGACTCAATGGTACGTGCGGGATAAATGATCATGCCGGCGCCAATACGGCAATTGTGACCCACGCAACCACCCATCACTGGGCGGTTCGACAATCCCAGTTTGCCGTTGCCGTCGCGCGCGCGAATGGGCGCGGGGATCAGGTTGTAATCTGTCCATGTGGAGCCGGCTCCAACGAAGGTTCTTTTTCCGATAACGCACATTTGCAAACAGGTATTTTGCGCCACCATGCTGTCTTCCATGATGGTTGTCATAAACAGGGCTGCGCGAAACGGCAGGAATGTACCATCGCCTACGACAGAAAGCATCACCTGCACACCCTGTGATACATTGACGTTATTCCCAATAATGCTGTTGTCAATTACTGCGCCCGCATTGATGGTCACGTTATCGCCAATGGTTGTGGGTCCTTTAATGATAGCGCTTGGGTCAATAACGCAATTCTTGCCGATTTTTACAACTTCGGAGCACTCCAATACCTGACGCCCCTCGTAAATGGCTTTTCCGATAATCTTGAGTTTGAAAGAAAGTTCTTCATTTGCCTTTTTTTCATAGCGGGCACCGCGCGCAAACAGACCAAATACCACATCTGCAATAAAGACATGCACCCATGAATCAATGGCGAGTAATGCGCGCAGGGGAACTTGAAAAACAAGGTCGCCGCTTCTGTCTCCCATGTAGGTTGGCACATGGTAGTAGCCGATCTCTTTTGCCTGCATATCAATGACAAGCGGTTCCACGCCCGCGACAGGTCCATTAGGGTAGTACCATAGGTCAGCAAGGTATAAACTTCCCGCAGGCGTATAAGAAGTGGAGAGCGGCAGGGCGTGTTCACGAAAGGCGGGATCGTCGGCATGGAAGGCGGCGCGTACAGGCTTGTTGCCTTTTATCGCTTTTTCCATGAACGCTTGAATGTAGGCTTCGTCAAAAAATAGATTGTCGCGATAAACAATTGCCTGTTCGCGCACAGGTTGCAGTCGTTCACCCTTCTTTAATTCCAATTCATGTGTCACATAAGGCGCGAGTAAATCGCGTTGATGCAACCAAAGCGGCGCATTTTGAATGCGTAATTCGCGCGCTGGTTCGCAAAACGGCATGATTTGGTTCTGCGCGTGCAGAATAATTTTCAACATAGTACATAATTATAAATCAAAGTATGCGATAAAACGCGCATCGACAAAACTGTTATTGCCCCTGCGTTGTGAAAGGTAAAGCGTTGGATACACATCGCGTAGTCCGGCTAAGGCTGGGGAGTGGGGATGGGTTGATCGAGAAATGTTTTTAATTTTTGGCTGAATGTGGTTGGTTCTTCCAACATGATAAAATGCCCGGCTGTGGGAAAACGCTCGATCACCGCATGTGGTATTCCTGTTTGTAATGGCTGCCACTGCAAGGGGTGAACAATTACATCTTTATCCCCGTACATGCCCATTGTGGGTACTTTAACTTGTGGGAGCATGGGGATCAAATCTGTGCGTCGAAGCGAGGCGATGGAACGCAAAAAAGACTCGACTGTGGTGCGTGAAAGATCGCGGTCCATCATCTCTGGGAAACGCGGATCCCTGCATATATATGGCGAGTAGATTTTCATTCCTGTGCGAAATACCCCCATCATATTGAATAACATAAATGCGATTGGACGATACCCTGAGAGTTTAAGCATGGGCGCAAGCGAAGAGCCGATAATGGGCGAACCTACCACGACCACTTTGCTGACGCGTTCTGGATACTTAATGGCAACAGAAAGGCTCACTGTGCCGCCCATGCTGTGTCCCACCAGCGGAGCATGCACAATTCCCAACTGTTCCATGAATTGATCTACGAGGGTTACGAAATCTGAAACGGCATACGTTTCGCGTTTTTTGCCTGATTCGCCAAACCCCCAAAAATCCAGTGCGTAGGTGCGGTAAAACGCGCCTAGATAAGCCATCGTCTCCTGCCATAGCCCCCATGAGCCAAGCCATCCGTGCAAAAGGATTACCGGACGCCCGCGTCCGTATACTTCGTAATGAACTATTCCCTGATCAGTGGTAATTGAAGACACAGCAAAATATAAATCCTTCCCCTATTTTCCGGATTCCATTTCTTTAAGGATGCTGTATAACAACTCAAGCAAGACCGTTTTTACGGTGCTGCGATCCGTTGCCACGCAGGGCAAAAGCTTTGTGTTGCTGTCGAGGCGTAACGCATGACGGACATCTTCGAGTTCCCAGGCGTCTTCCACATCCTGTTTGTTTGCGGCAACCACAAAAGGAGTGGGGGCATACGCGCGGAAGGTTTCGAGGATGGAGCGCGCTTCGCGGAAGGTTTCAGGACGGGTGCTGTCTACCATGACGATAAAGCCCAACATGCCCTCTGAAAGAATTTCCCACATGAAATCGAAGCGTTTCTGTCCGGGTGTTCCAAACAGGTATAGAACAAGGTCTTCATCCACAGTGATGCGCCCAAAGTCCATTGCCACTGTTGTCGCTGATTTTACAGTGCGTTCTTCGTCTGATGAGATTTTACGTTCTGTGGCTACCACATCAATTTCGCTGACAGACTGAATAAACTGTGTCTTGCCTGCGCTGAATGGACCCGTTACTACCATTTTGACCGTTTGCATAATTTCTATCCTTCTAGCCCTGATGATTACAGCGTTCGAATGCGACCAATTAATTTATTGATCAAAGTTTTTTGTTCCTGCTTATCTTGCACTGGGAATTGTTTCGGGTTCGGCGGGGGAACTACGCCAGCGGGTCTTGCCAATTCAACCAAACCCGCCTGTAACAAGCCGTACACAATCCTGCGAACGTCAAGATCGCTCAATTTGTTGGTGCTGGCAATTTGACGCATTGTATTCTTTGGATCAACAAACTTGACCACTTTCCATTCTTCAACGCTCAAGTTGACGTTGGTAAGCGGTCTTTCCGTAAATTTAAGCGCCATGTCAAGACTCGGAATTTCATCCTGCAACTGTTCCAATTCACGCAGTTGGCGCGAGCCTTCAATAATGATGTTTTCCAAATCAAGTTTAACATTGATGCGGCCTTCCGGCGGAAGTAATTCATTTTCAAAACGAAAAATGCCTTCCACCCAGGTAAATAACTTGCGCACCACTTCGGTAAAGTATCCCTGTAAATTAAGGAGGATATCTTCCTGGGTGACATAGCCTGCGTTAATAAGAAGCAAGCCAAGTTCTTTATCAGTCATCAGACCTGCGCGATCTGCAATGGCGCGATATTGATTGGCATTAATTTTATTCGCCTTGTGCAAGACCGACGCAAGACCGCCATCATCGGGACCAAGCCGCGCATAAGCCAGTTTGCCCTCGCGGAATGAAATATGGGCTTGTTCCGAGGGACCGTCCAAAATTAGGGTGCCGGTTTTGTTGGCAAGGTTAATCAGGTTGAGAAGTTGTGTAATTGTAAAGTCGCGTAAATTTCCACGAAGCGCCATATATCCTCTACTTACCCCTCCATGAGGGATAGATACAAAAATTATACATGCAAGATGATAATGCGTCAATTAAACGGGTTAACATTCTTGTGAGGATGGCTAACCGCAACCTGATTTTGCTGGTAGAGGATCCTGTCCGACGGAGTGAATCCACGCCCAAACAGCGCGCGGGGATATAATCCCCGTGCTAAAATACGAAGGTCTTTGACCTATTACTATCCACCCAAAAAGGACTCATGACCAAACGTATCTTCATCTCCGCCGACCACGGCATGGCAATCATCTACTTCCTGCAAAGCGACGTCGTCTCGACGCTGCTCGACGCGGGCATTGAGGTCGTCGTCCTCACCGACGATGAAACAAAGGAAAAAATTTCGCAGCGTTTTGCGCGCGCTGGATTAACTTTTGAAGGCTTGCGGTTGAAGCAGGCAAACGACTATGCAAAAAAGGTCAGTCCGCGCCTGCAATCGTTGCTCGTCTATCTGCTCCGCGTGGGCGGTTCGCGCCGTATCAACACCGAAGCCATGGACAGTCACATCTGGGAAGTGTGGGGCGAAAACGGCTGGAAGTTCCGTTTGGGCGTTTGGATTCCGTCCGCGTTGGCGATTATCCTTCTGCGGAACTTCGCCTTCGCCCGCAAACTTTTGGTGCGGATCCAAAACCGCTTCACGCCAAATATTTACGCCGACCTGTTCGACAAATACAAACCCGACATGGTCATCGC
>JFJP01027274.1_pt1 | contig 15203 bp, 5 predicted proteins | sample 431651 | NCBI WGS metagenome assembly JFJP01 (sample SAMN02602958, study PRJNA72255) | Microbial mat metagenome, whole genome shotgun sequencing project. | biome: fresh water; feature: sink hole; material: water; isolation source: purple microbial (photo- and chemosynthetic) mats found in...
ATTTTAAAAATATTTTCTCTCTTTCAATAATGAAAAATTAAAAAAAATTCAGTTTTTAAAAAATATTATTTAAATTTTCAAAACAGTTTCAAAAAAATTTAAAAAAACTTTGGATTTAAAACCCTTGCAAATCTCGGATTTTGTTTATTTAATTTTTTTTTATTTTATATAAATTTTTCAAACAAAAACACCCTAAAAAATGGAAGAAACTCAAAACAGACAAACGCCTTCCAAACCTGAACAAGATCCTCTCCCTAATTTCGAACCTCCTCAAGAGGACCCCCCTAACAATGAGCAGCCTCCAACCAATCCAACAGAAGGTTCTCCGATTGAAAACCCTCCACTCGAGGGTTCTCTAATAAATGTCTCTCCAAAAGAAGATTCTCCTATAGAAAACCAAGATATACCTCCTTCAGAGGTTAAAATTCCAGAAGAAATCAAAGAAGAAAACCTAAATAAAGAGTCAAATGATGAAGATTTGAAGTTTTCAAGCGAATTGAATCAGAAAGAAGAGGGAACTGAAGAGCAATCAAAAGAAATAAAGGAAGAAGATGAAGAAGAAGTTGAGATAGAAGAAGAAATTTCAATTCCTGAAGAGGAATTCCAAGAATTACTGAAACAATTCGAATTGCAAAAAGTTTTGCAGGAAGGAAAAAGCGAAGAAGAAAAGGAAATTCTTCTCGAGCCTGCAAAAAAAAAAAAAGTGAAGAAAATTGTGAAAAAACCGAAGGATAAAACAGTTGTGACTGACATTATTGAAAAAGAATCCGAATGTGAATTTTTTTAAATTTTATTTTATTTGATCGAGTTTTAAAAAAATAGTTGTCACATATTTCAAGGATAGATTGGAAGAAGATCTTGATAAGTTCGAAGAAGATCTTTGGACCAAGAATTGCAATGCTTTCATTCATGATTTCGTGAAGGATACTTACAAATTGTTTTTTTTTTTTCAAAAAAGAAATTTTTTAATAACTAAATTTTCTTAGAAAAATGTTCGTTTGGATCGAAAGCTCAGGTTTGAACTTCTCTTTTCTAGAACCCCCAGTTTTAGATGAAAGTACTCATTTTATAATAACAAAGAAATATTTAAACATTTTTGCTAATTTTTTTTTTAGATTCTTTTGATGCAGATTTTGCATATTTCCTTAAAATCCCAAACGAAAACAACTCCTACCCTGAAATAACCCCTTCCAACATTTTAGTAATTCTTTTAATTTCCTCATTCATATAAAAATCTTTAAAAAGAATTTTCTCGTTGGAGGCACAATCAAGACTAACCACTTAAGTGGTTTGTTAAAATCAATGAACACCCTCTTTATTCCTTCCTTTGTGAAAGACCCAAGCTGGCCTGACAACATCAAGAAAGAATTCCTTTCACAACTTCACAAATTTATGGCATATCTAACCGAAGTTTCACATAAACAACAGAATTTCACAGAACTTTATATCCCAAACGAAGATCTATCAGATCTTGAAGCTGCACAACAAGACAAAGATCTTATTCAAAGATTAGAAACTACTTTAATTTATTGGTATCGTCAAATAAAAGAAGTGGTCAATAATCAAGACAGTTCCCATGAATCTGAAAACGCTGGTCCTTTAGAAGAAATCAAATACTGGCGATCTCGCAAAGAGAATCTCTCTTATATCGATGAACAATTAGAAAAAGAAGAGCTCAAGCGTATCACACAAATCCTGCATCTTGTTGATAGTTCCTATGTGAAAAGCTTTGAAGATCTTACAAAAAACATAAAGACCGGATCAATAGAAGCTGAAGATAACCTCCTTTTCCTTAAAAGTCTTTATGATCCCTGCAAAAAATTAGGAGAATCAACACCACAGGAAATTCCTACTTTATTGCCAGATTTGCTCAATAGAGTCAGAATGATATGGGAGAAATCAAAATATTATAAGACTCATGAAAGAATATCTGGACTTTTGCATAAGATCAGCAATGAAATCATTAAAAGATGTAGAGAAACTATCAATATAAATGACATGCTTGATGGAAATGTCGAAAAATGTATGTTAGATCTCGAAAATAGCATTGATTGTGGAAAGATATGGAGAACTTGCTATGAGAAAACTGCAGGATTAATCAATAGGAAAAATAAGAACAATAAATGGGATTTTAATCTGAATTCAATTTTCGCGCAAATAGATGCTTTTGTACAAAGGTGCAATGAATTGAAAGATATTTGTGAAGGACAATTGCAATTCGCAAGAAAAGGATCCGATACTCAATTACCACATTTCGGAGGGTCCAGAGGACCGGAGATTGTCAATATATTAGAAGAAATCAAACTTGCTTTTAGGAAATATATTGATAAGATTAGAAATTCAGAGGATATCAAAGATAAAATACTTGATGTCAAGGCTTCAAAATGGCATGATGAATTCAATATTTTCAAAAATGGAATGAAAGATCTTGATGTTATGTATAAAAATGTAATAAATTCAGCTTTTGAATCTGTGACAACAGTTGAACAAGGTTTTTTTCATTTTGAGTTTTTTTTTTTTTTAAAATGGAATAATTTTTTAAGGTGTCCAAATGCTTGAAGCCTTTGATTTTCTAGCGAAAAGAGATAATATCAAAGAACATGTCAGAAAGAAATCTCAGGAAGTGCTCGTTTTATTCATGAATGAGCTCGAAGACACTAAAACAGTAATTTTGATTAATTTATAAAGTTTATTAAAAAATTTTATTAAAAATAATAATTTTTTATTTTAATTTATTGTTATAATTTTTACAAATTTTCAATATTTTATTAATAATACTTATTTTCTTTTCTTTTGTGAACATTGCCTCTAATTTTCCAGCTAAATAGTTCAATTTCAAAAAATCAAAAAAATAAATAATTAAATTTTTTTTTGAAATTCGCTATAAACTAATAATTTTTTCTAGGAATATGAAATGAAAAAGAACATTGTGATTCCATTAGGCCACGGAAAGCACAGTGGTCTCGCAATTTGGGCTCGCTCCCTGATTCACCGCATGGAGAAAATGAAAAACGCAATTGACCAACTAAGTTTCGTGAAGGAAGAGTTAAAAAATCCAGCCTTAAAGAAATATGATGACTATTTCCAGCGTTTCCGACAATTCATTCTGAACCAAAAGTTCAAGGAATGGAAGGATGAGAACAAAGAGTTCGAGGATCCAGAAGGTAACAACGGTGTAGAGGTTCGTCTGAACAAAGCAGTTCTTATCAAAATTGAAGAAAACGATGACAGTTATAAAAAAGATGTATTAAGAAGCAAAGCAGGGCATTTGGAAAGTCATTTCGATAAACAGTTGATAAAATTACTGATAGAATCTGTTGCATGGAAGAAATTAAGTTCTTTTGGAATAGTTATTCCCCAATATGCTGATGATTTCGCAATGGTTCAAAAGGAAAACCTGAGGGTTTTAAGAGAATATGTGATGCTGGTAGTTAGAGATTATAATGCGATAATAGATTCAATGGATGATACCGAGAAAAAACTGTTTAAACAGCATTTGGAAATGACCGAAAAGGTGATTAATACTGGGGTTAGTGTTGGGAATAAAAAGCTTAAATGGAATTCTAAATTGGCTTTAGAAGGATTTGTCAGAGACTGCAGAAGAAGTTGTGCTGAACTTTCTAATAAGATCTCAGTATTCAAGAATAATATGCAGAAAATATATGATAAATGCCAAGAAATCTCCTCAAAAATACTCATAAGAATTGATAAAAAAAAGGTTTATGAGCTCAGAACCTTCGAAGAAGAACAAGAAAAACATAAAAAAGATCTTTCTTTGAAATTGAAGATCTTTTTAGAAGAAATTAAAAAGACACTTTGTGATACATATGAGTATTTCGTGTTTCAAAGGATTGATATTCAACAGATATGGTTCTCTTATGTGCGACAAATCGATAATAAAATCGAAGAATCCTTGAAAAAAGCTGTTAAAATCTCACTTATTGACCTTTATAACGTAGTGGGAGATGAAAAAAACATCCCGATTTTTAGACTTTCAGTTGAATTAGAGTCAAATTCCATAGTTTTTAAGCCAAATACGCAAGAAGTTATCAACATGGTGAGACAAACCATCGCTTCAATGACTGAGCTTTTGAAGGATTTCTTACGAATGGAGATTTTAATACAAGAAGAACGTCGAATTAAATTAGAAGAAGCAGCAATAAACCAGGAAAAAGAAGCAAAAAATAACAAATTAGCTTATAATTCGAACCTTATTCTAAAAAAAGAAAAGAAACTTGATTCAAGTCTTGGTCTTGAAGATGGTTCTGAAGGTCAAAAGAAGCTCGAAAGCTTCTATGAGAAGATTTCTGAAGATCATGATGTGGAGAAATATACCAATAAGATTTTATTAAGTTTGAAAAAAGCAACAGAAGGTTTACAAGATCGATTAGACCCTTGGAAAAAGCGACAAGATTTTTATAATCGAACGAATTCAAAAGAAAGATTCGCCAAGCAAATGGTCGAAAGAAATGAACCAGTGAGTTCTTTGAAAAGTCAAATAGAGAATTTCGAAAATATTCAGAACGAAATACAAGCACAGCATTCCACTGATAAATTTCGATGCATTGTTCTTGATAATACCAGTATAAAAACCACTTTAGTTGACATTATGATCATGTATCAGAATGCTTTCTTACACGCGATTCAGGAAAGAGCAGTTTCTGATCTTCATAATTTACATAATTTATTCTATCAAACTGAACTACAATTCAGTCTTGTACCATCAGATTTACAGCATTTGAAAAAGAATATGGACTTTTGGAATAAATTGAGTGGAGAAAAGCCGAAAATAGAAGAACAATTAGGGCCTTTAGAAGATAAATTCAAGCTTTTGGACGAATATTCTATTGCTTTAAAAGAAGAAGATGTGGTAAAAAGAAATACTTTAAGAGAAGAATGGCAGAAATTCCTGGGTCTTTTAGAAAGAGAGGCCGAAACTAATAAACGAGTTTATAATGATCTTTATTATGAAACGATCAAAGGTTTAGAGAACTTCATGAAAGATACATCAGAAAATAGGGATCGTTTCATGAAAGAAGCTCCTTTTAATAGTGTTAATTTCACAGTGGAGAATGCCTTTTCAACATTAGAGAAATATAAACAAAATGTGAAGGAATTAAGAAAAGGAGAAGATGATAAGAAATTTGGTGTGGAGCTTTTTAAGATAAATTACTCTCCGAATCCTGATCTTGAATATGTGGAGAAAGAAATCAAAAATATGGAAGAAGTATGGACTTTAAAGAACAATTGGGATAGTAAATGGAAAGAAATGAGTTCCATAAAATTCAATGAGGCACAACTAGATGATTTAGAAGATTCTTCTGATGATTACCAGAAAACTATCAAAGGATATACGAAGGAATTGGCGAAATTAGATGTAGTTCAAACCTTGAAAGGCACAATTGATAATTTTAAATTGACTTTGCCTTTGATAAGAAACCTAAGAGAGCCTTATATGCGAGACTCCCATTGGAATTCACTCAGCAAACATTTAGGAACTTTAATCGAGCCAGAGTCTGAGAATTTCACTTTGAAAGAAGTTTTTAAACTGAATTTGATGCAACATGCCGAAGCTGTGAGAGAGGTTTGTGATGTAGCGAAAGAAGAGTTTAAAATAGAAAGTGCCTTGAAGAAAATCGAAGAGAAATGGATTGATTTCAATATAGAAATGGAGGTTCATAAAAAGACCTTTAAGTAAATAGATTTTTCTTTATTCTAATCAAATATTTAATTCTCTTTCTTTTTAAAGAGTGAAAAAAGCTGATGAAGTTTTCACAGTTTTAGAAGATCACATGGCTACATTAAGTTCTCAAAAGACCACAATGTTTTATTATAGCTTTAAAACACAGATTGAACATTGGGAAATCATCTTGCAGAACATTTTAGAAACGCTGGAGAATCTCTTACAAGTACAAAGACAATGGATCTATTTGGAATCGATTTTCTCAAGCACTACCAATGATCAAGACAAGCAATTATTGGGAGATCTTAACAAATTTTCTTTAGTAAATCAGAAGATTTCAACCCATATGCAAAGAATCCATGAGACTCGCAACGTAAAAAAGTCGCTTTGTGTCGAAGGATTCCTTACAGAATTACAGGATCTTAGTCGTAAATTAGAAGACAGTCAGAAGATTCTCTTTCAACTGCTTGAAAGAAAAAGAAAGGAATTTCCAAGGTTTTATTTCCTTTCAAATGATGATCTATTTGAATTATTGGGAAATTCAAAAGATCCAGGCAGAATTAATAAACATATAAAGAAATGTTTTGAAGGAATTAAGAAATTAGAGATAGTTCCAGCATTAATTCCTGGAAGGAAGAATAATGAAGGTTGGGAAGTCGTTTCTATGACTTCTCCTGATCAAGAAGTAGTGAAATTTAATAATAAAGTGCTTTGTGAACTCGAAATTGAGAATTGGATGAAGCAAGTGGAGAAAATGATGAGAGAAACCTTAAAGAAATTATTAAAACAATGTCATGGTGGAATTTCTAATAGAAGAGACGGGATGAAATGGGTGGACAAATGGGTTCAAACGTGGCCTGGACAGTTATTGATATGTGCATCACAAATTTTCTGGACGAATGAAGAATTTATTGCTATTAGTAATATTTATGATAAAGAAAAACAGGATAAGAACAAAATTTGGAAATCGTGCAGGGATGGTAAAAAGAACTTCATTGATGAATTGACAAGATTAGTGAAGAAACCCGCCACTGAAACTGATCGTTTAAAGATTATAGCTTTATTGACGATAGAAGTCCATTCAAGAAATATCATTGATCAATTATTTAAAAATTGCACTTCGCCAAATTCTTTTGAATGGATGAAACAGTTGAAATTCTTCGAAAATATTCAACAGAATGTCGTTGATTCTATGGATTGTGAGGTGGAACAAACCAATGCGAAATTCTCTTACGGTTTTGAATATCAAGGTAATAATGGACGTTTAGTGGTAACTGATTTAACAGATCGTTGTTATATGACTTTAACTATTGCTATGCTATTAAAAAAAGGGGGTGCTCCTCAAGGCCCTGCAGGTACTGGTAAAACGGAAACTGTGAAGGATTTAGGTAAAGCTATGGGTAAATTTGTGTTAGTTTTCAATTGTTCTGAAGGATTGGATTACATATCGATTGGAAGGATGTTCTCAGGCTTAGTGCAAACTGGAGGTTGGGGTTGTTTCGATGAGTTCAATCGTATTGAAATAGATGTTTTATCAGTTGTAGCCCAACAAATCTCTTCGATTTTAGATGCTTTGAAAAGCTATCCTGAAAAATCAGCTTTTCCTTTTGAAGGGGAAGTGATTTCAATCAATGATCAATGCGCTATTTTCATCACAATGAATCCAGGTTATGCAGGACGCACTGAATTACCTGATAATTTAAAATCTCTTTTCAGGCCTATTTCAATGATGGTTCCTGATTCAGCATTGATTTGTGAGATTATGCTACAATCTGAAGGTTTTAAATTCGGAAAGCCCTTGAGTCTGAAAATAGTGACCTTATATAACTTAATGATTCAACAATTATCGAAACAAGACCATTATGATTTCGGTCTGAGAGCCATTAAATCAGTTTTAACATGTGCTGGACGCATGAAAAGAGAAAAAGGAGGAGATTTTGGTGGTAAAGAAAAAGAGAAAGAATTTGAACAAGATGAACAATTCGCTGAACAAATGATTTTAATGCGAGCGATAAGAGTAATGAATTTACCGAAATTTGTTGCTGAAGATATGCCATTATTCGAAGCACTTTTCAATGATTTATTCACAAGGATTGAGCTCAAAGAACTAGCAAATACCACATTAAAAGATGCTATTGAGCTTGAAATGAAGAAAGAAAAACTACAATTACACCCTAAACTTGTCGATAAAACACTACAACTTCAATCTTCAATGAAAACCAGACACGGAAATATGATCGTTGGTCAGACATTATCTGGTAAATCAACCTGTTGGAAACTATTACAAAAAGCTTCGAACTCAATAGCAAAAGAAATGCCATCTGGTTCCTATACAGCAGTAAAATATGAGACATTGAATCCAAAAGCGGTTACTATCAATGAACTTTTCGGTTATGTTGACCCGCAAACAAATATATGGAATGAAGGGGTTTTGTCAAGTATGATGGGAAGGTTGTGCAAAGATGAGACTTTAGATCAAAAATGGATGATTTTAGATGGCCCAGTTGATACTTTTTGGATTGAAAGCATGAATACTGTGCTAGATGATAATAAAATTTTAACTCTTTTGAATGGAGATCGTATTTCAATGCCTTCAAACATGGGATTAATCTTCGAAGTCGAAGATTTATCAGCTGCTTCTCCTGCTACAGTTTCTCGTTGCGGCATGGTTTATTTAGATGTGAATGATTTGAATTGGGAACCGTATGCACAAAGTTGGATCGAAAAAAAGACGGATGAAATGCTAAGAGAATATTTATCTGATCTATTTGATAAATGGGTACCCAGAATCATCAATGTTAAGAAGAATCTCTGTAAAGAATTGGTTGTTGTTTCAGAAACTGCTTTGGTAATAACCTTTTGTAAATTATTGGATTCTATTGCAAAAATAGACAGCAATTTAAATTGGGAAAATCCTAAAAAAGATGATATCTATTGGTCTTTATTAGAAAAATGGTTCACTTTTTCATTAGTGTGGTCTATTGGAGCTTCTGTTAATGAAGACGGTAGGAATCTTATTGATTATCATATGAGAGATATAGAATCAATGTTCCCTCATATCAACACAGTGTATGATTATTTCGTGAATACTGAGAAAAACGAATGGGGAGTCTGGGATCAGAAAATTGGAACTACATGGAAACCAAATCCAAATACACCTTTTTATAAGATGTTTGTGCCAACAGTTGACACAATAAGAAACCATTTCGTTCTGACAATGTTTTTAAAGAACAAAATCCATACTTTAAGTATTGGTATCACGGGAACTGGTAAAACTTCGTTGATAAATGGTATTCTTCAAGAATTAGATGAAAGTACTTATATTGCAAATAGCATCATTTTTTCAGGACAAACGACTTCTTTAAAAGTCCAAGAAATCATTGAATCGAAATTGATTCGAAGAACAAAAAATAAAATGATTCCTGATGGGAAAAAAGCGGTTATTTTCATTGATGATCTCAATATGCCAAAAAAGGATAAATTCGGCAGTCAGCCTCCTTTGGAATTGATTAGACAATGGATGGATTATGAAGGTTGGTTCGATAGAACCAATCGGGAACTCTTTAAATTTGTCATGGATATACAGTTTATCGCTGCAATGGGTCCTCCAGGAGGAGGTCGTGCTGAGATTTCAAGACGAGTCCTCTCGAAATTCGCAGTTTTGAACTTCACTTTCCCAATAGATAAACAAGTTCAAAGGATTTTCCAATCGATTTTAGCTCATAAATTTTGTGAATTTGATGAGGATATCAAGTTATTATCAGAACCATTAGCTTTGGCGACATTGAATCTTTTCAAGAATATTCAGGAACAATTTTTGCCAACTCCTGCAAAATCTCATTATGTTTTTAATATGAGAGATATGTCAAAAGTAATTCAAGGGATTTACCAAGTGAATAGGTTCTATGTTGATAATAAAGTCTCCATTTATAGAGTGTGGGTTCATGAGAGTTTAAGGGTTTATTATGATCGTTTGGTTTCAGAAGAAGATCGTATCAATCTAAAAAAACTGATCAGTGAACAATTAGAGCTGAATCTCCTATCAAATATGAATGAATGCACTAATGAACAAGGCCAAGATACACTTTTTGTGGACTTTTTTGATGAAGGAGGTTCAAGTAATGTTTATAAAGAAGTTATGTTCAATGAGCGTTTATCTCTAAAGAAGCTTTGTGAAGAGAAATTGAAGGAATATAATGAAAGGAATAGAAATGCGATGAACATAGTGTTGTTCCAAGAAGCAGTTAGCTATCTTTGCAAAATCCATAGAATTATTAAATTAGGAAGAGGACATGGATTATTGGTAGGAGAAGGAGGTTCTGGCCGTCATTCCCTGTCTCGTTTAGCTGCCTATTTAGCTGATTATAAAATATGGCAAATCGAAATAACAAAGAACTATCGTTTAAAAGAATTCAGAGAAGATATAAAGAGATGGAGCGAAGAAGCAGGGGTGAAAAACCATCCAGGAGTGTTTATTTTCTCAGATAATGAGATTCTTAATGAAGGATTTATTGAAGATATCAACAATATTTTGAGCGTAGGAGAAGTGCCGAATCTTTTTTCCGCAAAAGAAGACCTTCCAGCGATAAAAGATAAAGTGAAGAAAGATTATTACAAATTCAAGAATTTCGAAAAAGATGTTAAAGTAACAGATGATGAAATTTTGGAATTCTTTTTCTCAAGAGTGCAAGAAAACTTCCATTTGATGATCTGTATGAGTCAAACCGGTGATAATCTTCGAAATTACGCTAGATTATATCCAGGATTAGTGAATAACACAACAATGGTTTGGTTTATGCCCTGGCCCGAAGATGCGTTGGTAGAGGTTGCCAATCATAATTTAGAACTATTACCATTTGAAAAAGAGATTAAGAATGGAATAGCTTCCTTTTTCGGTATCGCTCATACTACAGTTATTAATATGGCTCAGAAAATGTTCAGAGAATTAAAACGTCTCTATTATGTCACTCCCACGAATTACATTGAATTAGTAAAGGGTTATTCAGATCTTCTAGCGTTAAAACAAAAAGAATTAGGAGATGAAATCAATAAATTAGGCCTTGGATTACAAAAATTAGAAGAAGCTGCACAGAATTCTGAGGATCTTACAAAGCAATTAGGAGTTTCTCAGATTGAATTATCGAAAAAAAGCAAGGAATGTGAAGATTTGGTTATAAAGATTGAGAACGATCAGATAAACGCACGAGAAAGTGAGAAAGAAGTTGAAAGACGTAAGGTTCAAGTTGATAAAGAACGTTTGGAGATCGAACATACGACAAAAGAAGCACAAGCGGATCTCGAAAAAGCTGAACCAATTCTCTTAAAAGCTCAAGAAGGATTAGAAAATCTTAATAAAGATTCATTAGCAGAGATAAAATCCTTCACAAAGCCTCCTCCTGATGTCAATATCGTGATTTCTGTCATTATGACTATTTTAGGAAAAGATCCAAGTTGGGCTTCTGCAAAGAAAGAATTAGCTGATGCGAATTTCTTAAAGAAATTAAAGGAATATGACAAGGATAATATGAGTCAAAATACTATAAAAAAAATAGAAAAATATACACATAGGCCTGAAATGACTTATGAAAATGTTGAGAAGAAATCACATGCTGCTGGATGTATGTGGGCTTGGGTATTGGCAATGGAACAATATGCGAAAGCTTTTAAAGATATTGAGCCCAAAAGGAAAAAAGTGGCATTTTTGACGGAGAAATTAAAGAAAAGTGAAGAAGAATTAGAAATGTTGAAAGGAAATGTGATCAGTCTGAGAAATACTATCACTCAATTGAATGAAAACCTGATAAAATTCAAAACAGATATGGAGTCTTATCAACATGAAACCAATAAATTCCAAAGGAAATTAGATCTTGCTGATAAATTATTAACAGGACTCGCATCCACAAAAGAAGGCTGGGCTGTTCGTAAAAAGAAACTTGAACTATCCTATGATTTTCTTGTAGGAGATTGTCTGATTTCTGCAGCTTTTCTCTCTTATGCAGGGCCTTTCCCTTCAGATTATCGAGATTCCTTTGTGAATAAAATCCTGAAAGTTAAAGTAAAGGATTTCAAGATTCCTTCTAGTCGAGATTTCAATTTTTCGACATTTTTAGTAAATCCAACAGATTTCTTGAATTGGAGTTTCCAAGGACTTCCTGATGATAATTTCTCGAAAGAGAATGGGGTTCTCGTGACACAAGGACGTAGATGGCCTTTGATGATTGACCCACAAATGCAGGCTAATAAATGGATAAAGAATTTAGAAAGAGAAAAAGACCATGAGAAATTGATTGTTTTGGACCCACAGACCGAACATTACATGCGACAGATTGAATTAGCGATAAGTCAAGGCAATGTGGTGATTTTACAGAATATCGATGAAGATATAGATCCTTCTTTGGAGCCAGTGTTAGCGAAGAATATAAAGAAAGTAGCAGGGAAATTCAAGATTTATATTGGGACTAATGAAGTTCTTTATGATCCGAGATTCAAGTTTTACATGACAACAAAATTAGCTAATCCCAAGTATAAAGCAGAAATATCAACAAAAGTGACATTAGTGAATTTCACTGTGAAGGAAAATGGTTTAGAAGAACAGTTATTGAGTGTAATTATTCAGAAAATGGAGATTAATTTAGAAAATACAAGGACAGATCTCATTGTTAAAGAAGCACAGAATAAGATAAAATTGAAAGAAGTTGATGATGATATATTGGATAAATTACAGAATGCTAAAGGGTCTTTAGTAGATGATGAGAATCTAGGCTTGATTGATGCTTTGCATTCAAATAAAGGATTAGAAGAGGAAGCTAAAAGACAAATAGAACATTCACAAGCTGCTATGCGAAAGACTAATGCCGCTAGAGAAAATTATAGACAATTAGGAGGAGTCTCAGCGAAATTATTTTTTATTATAAACGATTTTGTGTTTTTGAACAATATGTACCAGTTTTCATTAGAATCGTATATAAATCTCTTCGGTTTAAATATCACGAAATATCTCGATAAAAATCCGACTTTATCAGACTCTTTACAAGAGAAATTAGACACGATTTCCGAGAGACATAAGCAAGAAGTTTTCAAATATTGTTGTCGAGGTTTATTTGAATGCGATAAACAATTATTGGCTTTTCAAATGGCTGTTCGGCTTTCAAAAGATATCGACCAATCTGAATATAACTTTTTCTTGCGAGGCGCACAAATAAGTGATCGTAAAGGCCAGCCAGGGAATCCAAATCCTGATTGGATAACTGAAAAAGCATGGGATAATATCTGTGAATTAGAGAAAATGATCAACTTTAATGGGATTATTGGTGCTTTTGTCCATAATTCAAAAGGGTGGAAAACATGGTATATGAGTTCTAATCCTGAAAAACAAGCTTTACCAGGAGAATGGGCTAATAAATGTGATACTCTTCGTAAGATGATCATGTTAAAAACTATCAGACCTGATAGAGTTTTGTTTGCTTCATCCTCATTCATTGAAGAAAAGATAGGCAATTTCTACACAAATCCTTCGAATTCTTCTTCAACCGATTGGAATAAAATATTTGAAGATACATTGACTTTCACTAAAACGACACCATGTGTATTTATTCTTTCCCCAGGAGTCGATCCATTCCAGAAATTGGAACAAATTGCAAAAGAAAAAGAAAGAACTTTACATTCAGTTTCATTGGGTCAAGGACAATCAAAAAAAGCTAAAGATAAAGTCTATGAAGGAACAAAGAATGGGTATTGGGTTTATCTGGCGAATTGTCATTTGAGCTTGAGTTTTTTGAGAGAATTGGAGAAAATGATCGAGAATTTGGACTCCACAAAACATGAGATTAATGAGAATTTCAGGCTTTTCCTTTCATCGAACCCACATCCAAAATTCCCTATCAGTATTTTACAGAAAAGCATCAGAATTACAACAGAGCCGCAAAAAGGACTTAAAGCAAATATGAACAGGCTTTATGGCATTTTGTCTGAAGATAAATTTAAGAAAATAGCAGGAGATAAATTAAAATATAAGAAACTATTGTTCGCTTTATCATGGCTTCATTCAATAATTATTGAAAGAAGAAGATTTAAATCATTAGGTTGGAATGTTATTTATGATTTCAATGATTCTGATTGGGATACCGCTGACAAAATACTTGAGAAATATGTTGATGTTACCTTAGAAAAACCAGTTTCTAGTGAGTCAGGGGCTGCCAAATCAGTTCAATGGGATGCCATACGTTATTTAATTGCTGAAGTTATTTATGGAGGAAGAGTTACTGATGAATGGGATCGTAGATTATTGAACGTTTATTCATTAGAATTCTTCAATGATAACATCTTTGTTGAAAATCCAAAACCTTTTAAATTAGCAGAAGGCACTAATTCTTATATTATTCCTATAGAACCTCCACAAAAGGAAGGAGGTAAGCAAAGCGATAAGAATGTGGGAATAACACCTGATTTTTTCTTAAAGAAAATTGAAGAATTCCCAAATTTCGAACAACCTGAGGTTTTTGGCCAGCATATTAATGCTGAAATTTCATCACAAATCGCTGATACAGATAGTTTGATTGATTCTATTATTTCTTTACAGCCGAATATTTATGTTGAAGGAGAAGAATCGCGAGAAAGCAAGGTGGCGAAGATAATAAAGGATTTATTGGAGAGATTACCAGAAACAATGAAAGTTGAAGAAACCAAAAATAAACTCTTCGGAACAGATAAAGATTCTCAAAAAGATCCTCATCCTTTACATGTAGTTCTTGTGCAGGAAATGGCAAGATATAATAAGCTGTTGAATAATGTGAAGGTTTCTTTGATAGATTTAGAGAAAGGAATCAATGGATTTGTCGTGATTTCTGAAGAATTAGAAAAAATTATGTATAATCTTTATGAAAACCGAGTGCCTGATAAGTGGAAGTTCTGCTATCATAGCTTGAAACCTTTACAAAGCTGGATGCTAGATTTGATAAAAAGAATAGAACAATTAAATGAATGGGCTGAGAAAGGACAATTAAACTCATATTGGATCTCAGGATTTAGTTTTCCCACAGGTTTCACCACTGCTTTACAACAAGTTAGTGCTAGAAAATTAGATATTTCTATTGATAGTTTTGGATGGGAATTCAATTTCTTACCTATGGATGCACATATTTCGAATGCACCAAAAGAGGGGGCTTATTTAAGTGGATTATTTTTAGAAGGAGCCAGATGGGATTATGAAAAGAATTTCCTGATTGATGCGGAACCAATGAAATTGCACTATGCTATGCCTCATGTTCATTTCAAACCTATTGTGACAGAAGGAAAGGCAAAACAAAAGAAAGGACAAAATTTCTATTTATGCCCCACTTTCATGTATCCGATTAGAGGAGGGATCAGAGAAAAACCAAGCTTTATGTTCTCGGTTCAATTGCCTTGCAAAGGAAATCCAACGGGAGAAACCTCAGAAAATGATTTCTGGATTAAGAGAGGAACTGCCTTGTTGATGTCGTTGGCAGAATAAGAAGAAAATTAGAAAAGGAAAAAAGAAATT
>JFJP01011297.1_pt1 | contig 15201 bp, 1 predicted proteins | sample 431651 | NCBI WGS metagenome assembly JFJP01 (sample SAMN02602958, study PRJNA72255) | Microbial mat metagenome, whole genome shotgun sequencing project. | biome: fresh water; feature: sink hole; material: water; isolation source: purple microbial (photo- and chemosynthetic) mats found in...
ATAATTGGCTAGACCGCCAGCATTTACCTCTGGGGTTGAGGTATTTTTGGTGAGAAATAGTAATGGATAGTTTCCTACTATTACATTATCGCTTGGACTATTTGTACCATCATTGGTGACCAATACACCTTCATCACTGCTGACCATGATGGCATTATCATAAGTATTATCTTCAACAAAACGCAATACATCTACTCTAAAAGTAATAACCACTGAGCCACCGGGTTCAATCGTCCAGGCACTCCATTCAGGTATTAAGGCACTATCAGTCGGATTGCTAATTTTAGTTCGTGTGGCGAGGTTTTCGTTAATGTTGAGAGTATCGCGATAAGCAAAGCCGCCCGCAGGGAGAATATCAGTCAAGACCACATTGGTGGCTTCAATAATTCCCTCATTTTGCACTACAATTTGGTAAGTAGCCAATTCTCCTTTAGCAACAATGGGGGTCAGGGCGGTTTTGTTCAGGGTGAGAATGGGGCGGCGCGTGACCTGAATCCCATGTTCTTGATTCACGGCCGTCGCATTACTACTGCCGAGGTTAAGGGAGGTGGTGTAACTCCCTTCAGCAACCGTCGTTGGAATATCTACTAAATAGGTGATAGTGACCATGCCATCAACAGCCATTAACCATTCACCCCACACCAATTCACGCTGATTCGGACTAGGATTTAGGTTAATACTTCGTACGACAGAGGCTTCTTCGATGCTTAGGGTGTTTTTATAGTTAAAACCACTGGGCAGAACTTGTGTTAAGGCTACTCGACGGGCGTTATTACTCCCTATATTACGAATAGTTAGGGTGTAGGTGACGGTGCGGCCTGCTGCCACCAACGTTGGCCCGCTATATTCAAGGGCTAATAATGGGAAATGAGTAATAGTGACGTTTTCATCTTCGGCGGTATCCTCTGGTAATGTATTCGCATCTCTGCCAAAGAGCGGGTCATCATCAACTTGCCCTGATTGTTCACTAGAGGCGTAGGCGGGATTGTTATAAGTAATGTCGGGCGCACTATTTGCCACGTCCGCCGTAAAAGTAATGGTTACAGCCCCGCCACGTTCAATCGTCCAACCGCGCCAGAGCAGAGTCGTGTCTCCTGCTGTGGGGTTTTCGTTTAACCCGCGGGTGGCTGAGGCAGTCTCAAAAGTACTGGCATGGTATTTGAAATTACTGGGCAAAACATCACTCACTACCACCTTCGTGGCGGAGGAGGTGCCAAAGTTAAATATCGCAATGGTATAGGTTGCCATATTACCCGCCACCACCACGGGGGTGCTAGTGGTTTTGTTAATGAATAATTCAGGCATCTGCTTAACCTCAACTTCAACCATTGCCGTAGGTTTCACTCCTGCAATCGCCTCATTTGCTTGAACCGTCGTACTATTTTCATAAAAATCGGCAGGAACTGAACGGGCAATATCTACATTATAAGTAATGCTTAAGACCCCATTGACGGGGATAGTCCAACTGCCCCAAACGGGTTTGGTGGTACCAGTGATAGGATTAGTGACCGTTATTTCACGTATTCTGGCATTACGACTAAGTGACGTTCCTTCAACAATCTCTAGGGTTGATTTATAGGTAAAGCCTGTTGGCAAAGCATCGGTGACTTTTACGCCTGTGGCGGCGGCTGTGCCTGTATTGCGAATAGTTATGATATAGGTAGCCACGCCACCCGCAATGGCAATAGGCGAAACCGCTTTTTTCAGGATTGAAAATTCGGGGAATTGGTCTACTTTAATCGGGGCTAATCCTGGTAAGGCATTGTAATTCGCTTCATTACTGCCGCGCTCAATCGTATTACTGTAAATTCCTGTTGTTATATTAGGGCTAACTTGGGTTTGTAACTCAATTTGCACTTTACCTTGCGGGGCAATCGTCCATGTATCCCAACGCGGGGTCGTTGTGCCAGTGGTTGGATTATTGGTAGCCGTGCGGGTGGCATTGGTTTCACTAATGCTGAGAGTTGCTGAGTAAGTGAAGCCTGTTGGTAAAATATCACGTACAAAGACATTCGTCGCGGTAATGTTACCTGCATTACGTAGAATAATGATATAATTGGCTACACGTCCCGCAATAACACTTGATGTACTGGTGGTTTTTTCCACGGTAAGTTCCGCATTGGCGGCTACGGCTCTGGCCGAGGCTTTGGTGGAGGTGATTTGCTCGGCACTATTAATTTCCGCACTATTAATAATCGTTGTGCCATTGGGTAATAAATTGTTGGCTTTTACCACCATGCTGACCTTACCACTGGTCTGAGTAATCCCACTGTTTGGGGTTAAGACACTGCCCACCGCCCAAACAATGGTACCTGTTCCGCTGAGGATAGGCTCGATGACTGGAATGGCCGTCGCACTAATGAAAGTGGTTTTATCAGGTACAGTGTCAATAAGTAACACTTCATTGGCCGTACCATTGCCCGAAGCGGTGTAGTAAAGGGTATACGTGAGCAGTTGCCCGCCCAGGATAATACGTGGCTCAACCACTTTACTGAGTTGCAAGGTATAACTTGATTTGACTGTGCTGGTGGCTGTGGCCTGAATGGGCGTGCTATTTTCACTACTGGTCATGGTCGCGGTATTTAAGATGAGTAGCCCATTCGTTAACGGTATGCTTACTCTTACCGTTAATTTCGCCACGCCTGTTTGAATGCCACTAGCCGCAACCAAAGCATTGCCTGCCGCCCATGAGACCATGTTACCCGTTGGCCCGGAGGTAGAGTTGCCATTAAGACTGGCGGAAACAAACTGGGTATTGGCGGGGATTTGGTCACGAATGGTAATGTTAGTAACGGGGGAATTACCACTGACGGTATAGTTAAGGGTATAGGTCAATAGGTTATTTGGCGTAATACTATCTGAGCTAACTTGTTTATGCAAGGCTAAAGTATTAGAGGAAACAACGGTATTGACTACGGTGGCGGTCACGGCTTCGGATAAATCAGGCGTGGTTATTGAGACGGTATTGGTGACAGGCCAATTATTAGGCAGTGAATTTTTTACCAAAACGGTGTAGGTGAACCGCGCCACGCGGCCAGGGGAAAGCACTAAACTGAAGGCTAAGTTGGGCGGAGCCGTACCTACTAACCCGCCACTGGTTTGTGATTGGAGGCTGCCTGGCACAAAGCTAACTTCAGGCGGTAGCATGTTAAATACATCAATGTTAGAGACAGTTAATAACCCGGTGCTGGTAATAAAGATAGAGTAGGTTAACTGGCTGCTAGGGAAAATCGGGTCTTGGGAAGCAGCAATAGTTACCCCTAGCCCTTTATCGCCTATTTGGATATTTTTTGTTAACGAAGAGGAATAACCACAACCATCTGTTACGGTTAATGTTACATTTCTCAAACCAGGAGTAAAATAATTATGGGCAGCAGTTGTTCCTGTCGTCGTGATGCCATCACCAAAATCCCAAACTGATTTGACGATAGGGCTGCCATTGGTAGTGGTTTGGTCACTTACGGTAAGAGATAACCCCAAGGGATTAGCCGCAAACCCGACCGTAATCGTGGGTGTGGCTAAGGTGGAAGTGATGGCAGGGCCGATAGCCGCAGGCCATGGATTTCCTGCAAGGACACCGTAATTGTTGTTGGTTACGCTGGCTAAACATGAGCTAACGGTTAGAGTTTGAGTAACTGTTTCACCAGCGGCTATAGGGATAATCCATTGAGGGCTAGACCCATTGCTGGCTGAAATAAAGTTTACCCCAACGGGTAGTGTATCCCTAATCACCACATTAGCAGCAGGTAGAGAGCCTGTGTTAAATATAGATAAAGTATAAGTAAACTTAGCCCCTCTGATTAACGGACTAGAGGTAATTTTGGCGACCGTAAAAGCGGCTGGCCCTTGATATTCATACGCCCCTATATCGCACCCCAGGCCAGAAGGTCTTTTACTGCCTCGTTGGTCTTGGTTATTGGCTGCAGAGACGGGACAAGCAGCACTATTTAGCGGTTTTATGTAATCAAGCGCGGGACTGTTTGCAAGTAAAGCATGGGTTTTGGTATTACCAGGAATATTTAAGGCTAAAGGGCTTAACCGAGGAATAATTACACCAGCTATCGGTCCCTCTTGGTCATTGGTTTTTTTGAAGATATTCGTACAACTTTTAGAGCTACCTAATAAATTGTAATTATTAGAGGTTAACGTTGCGGGCGGAATAGGGTCGCAATCGGGACCATCTACTGCCCCCACATTACCTGCTAAAATAGAGTTCTGTATGGTTACATTAGCTCCAGTGTTTGCTATTCGTAACCCACCCCCACGACCTGTCGCAGTATTACTGTAAATGGTGGCATGGATAATACTGACGGCTCCTTTGTTAATTTGTAAACCGCCGCCATGACCCGTTGTACTTTGGGTTTTATTGCCTGAAATGGTGGTATTAATGATAGAGATAATAGCAGGACTACTCCCTGACCCTGCAGACCAAAAACCGCCACCACCACTACTCCCTGCCACGTTATTATCTATGGTACTATTACGAATGGTGAGGAGGCTGGTATTGTTATAGATGCTATTAAACCCCGCCCCTCTTTGGTGGTAAAAGCCACCTCCGCCTATCGCATTTGCTTGATTGGTTGAAATAGTGGTGTTGCTAATAGTGGTATTACTTTTGCTATTACCCAGAGCTAAAATATTTAGTCCGCCACCTGTGCCAGCCATAGATTTATTATTAGTAATACTAACTCCGTCTGTGGCTACAATTAAGTTACCTGATTCATTCGCTTGTAAGGCCAGGCCGCCTCCATTTCCTGAAGTCGCGGTATTATTATCAATGAGGGTGTTATTGAGCAGGCTAATTTTAGTGGTATTAAAACCAGGACGGTTGATGAAAATTCCCCCGCCACTTAATTGAGCTTGATTATTCTTAATTGTAGCCCCATTGACCGTAATTTGTGTTGCACTGCCATTACTGGTATCGACAGCCAAGCCACCGCCATTGCTGGCAATTGCTTGATTATTGGAAAAGGTCGTTGCTGTTATCGCGAGATTGATAAGCGTAGTTAGGTTATTTGAAGTGGCCTGAACGCCAATACCACCACCAAAACCAGTGGTCGCTTTGTTCCCATCAATAACGCTATTATCTGAAATATTGGCATTAACCACGACTTGTTGTACACCACCAGTACCGAAATATAAGCCCCCGCCATTTACTTTAGCGGTATTATTTTCAACTCTTGTAGCTATAAAATTAACTGTCCCTCGGCGCATGTTGAGGCCACCACCGTTACCACTGCCAGTCGTACCTGCGATATTATTTGAAATGGTGCTATTATTAAATGTGGCATTAACCGTAACAACATCATTATTCCCCTCCGCATAAATCCCCCCGCCGTCACCATTGACCGTACTATTGTTAGATAGAGTAAGATTATTCGCCACGAAATTGATAGTCCCAACGGTGGTTAAAGCCATGCCGCCGCCAATCGTTTGGGCTTGATTATTCGCAATGGTGGTGTTATTAATCGTTAATTGTCCCGCCGTAACACTTACCCCACCGCCCGCTTGGGCTTGATTTTGGCTAATCAGGCTACCACTCGTAACGGTAATCGTGCCACCCTCAATACTTAACCCACCCCCTGCAATAGCTGTATTACTAATTAGGTCGGTATTGTCAATGGTTGAAATACCCTGGTCAACACTAATTGCCCCGCCTGCACCGTTACTGCCTGTGGCTTTATTAAAAGAGACTTCACTGTTACTGATTATTAAATTAACTGCACCATCAACATTCTTACTACGGGAACGAATACCGCCACCGCCACTTCCTTGAGAAGTATTGGTGGTAATTTTACTATTTGTAATATTTATATTCAAAACCCCATCGCCGCCTGTGGCTAACATGAGGCCACCCCCTTCATCACCTGCACTATTGTTACTGATGATAGAGTTATCTATAATGACGTTTTTTTCCTTCCCTGGCTCCGCAAAAGCTAAAATAGCTCCCCCGTCATTGCCTGTGACTTTATTTTGGGACAGCAGACTATTGTTGTTAATGGTTAAATGAGAGTTAATCAAATAAATCGCCCCACCACTGTCTGTGCCTGCACTATTACTAATTAAGGAACTATGGCTAATAATTAAATTTCCTGACCCATCTTTAGGCTGAAAATAAATTGCCCCACCATAATCTTTAGCATAATTATTATATAAAGTGCTATCAATCACAGTTAAGGTGGTGCCATTAGCCGTATCAACGCTAATTGCCCCGCCAAAGCTGGCCGTTTTCCCATTAATCAGGGTCAAACCATCAATAATTAAGCTAGTAGTACTCGTTATATTAAATATACGATTACTGAAATTGCCACTTAGGGTAATAACTCCGCCACCTTGAATTTGGGTATTTGAAGCAATCGTGATTTCAGGTACGATAATCGGTGGGGGCGTACTGCCACAGTTGAAGGTCACTGTACCGCCACCCACCAAGGCACTTTGTAACCCCTGGGGCGCACTATATGAACTACAATCATTTACTACACCCCCAGCATAAACCTGCTGAGGTGTTAAGGTAAATAAATATAAGGTTAAAATAAAGATCGGGAGAAAAAATTTGCTCAGTTGCATGAAGCGGGCTGTCTGTACCATGGGGTTCTCCAAGAGAAAGATTATTTGCCAGACCTCAGCGGTTTCTACAAACCGCTGAGGTCTATTCTAATATACAAGGGACTTACACAAAGCTGGAGGAGTTAGCACGAGGATGTGCTAATCTTTCCTTACCAAAGTTTCCTCAAATTTATCACCTTGTAGCCATTCTGTCAAGGTGACATGTAGGCCATTTGCGGGATTTCAGTAAAGGCGACAATAGGGTGGTGTTGATAGCACCACCCTATTATTAGTTAAATAGCTCGAAATTAGGAAGCCCTGGTGTTATACGGCGCGAAAGTTTTACTTTCGCGTGTCAAAATAAAATTTTGACATTCCAGTTTATAACCTTGTACAGGATAGTTCTGTATTACTTAGCTAAAACTGGGCCTAGAATGTTGTTGTAACTTCCCCCATTAAGCTCATGGCTCTCTAAAACTACGCCATATGTGGTGCTGGCGTTGCTGGAGTCAACTTGAGCATAAAGGGCGGTGCCTGCGGCTAAATTACCGATAAAGTGACTAAAATCAGCCACGTAGTAACTGTTGACGGCACCAGTTTGGGTTGAATAAACCAAAGTCATCGTTCCATTGGGAGCTAAAGGTAAAGCAGGATTAGCGACGCGCCAGACCACCCCTTCACTAGACCGTCCACGCCAACTTTGATTAACAGCTAGAGGGACGGGATTGGGATTAACATACAATTCAACCCAAAATGCTTGAGAGGTAGGAATAGTTGTGCCGCCATTATTCTTAATGGTTACTTCAACCCGATTATTTGTCGCTACAATATTTTGGACAATTAAATCAGGCGGGCCTGCTATCGGCGTGGGGGTATTCTGTGTCGTTTCGGGTTGTTTCAAAATCAAGGGAATGTAAACCATTTTAAGCGGTTTGGCATCATCATTCCGAATCGTGCCGATAGCCTGTTGTCTAGTCAAACTTGTATTAACAGGGTTAGAGAGTTGAATAAAGAAAGTTTCATCAGCCTCAACCGCTGTATCCCCATTAATTTTGACAATAATGGAAGCCGAAGTGCTGCCAGACGGGATGACTAACGTGCCACTGGTTGGCTCAAAATCTTCATTAGCCTTCGCCGTATTAGCCACTGTAGTATAGTCCACCGTGACGGGTGAATTGCTGGCAGTCGCTAAAGTCACGGTAAAGGCCATGTTTTGACTACCACTATTCCCTTCAATAATTTGAGCATCACTAATCGTGAGCGGATTCAAATCATCATTCAAAATAGTGCCAACTCCCTGACTAATGCCTAACTCCGCCCCAATTGCATTACTTAGATTGACCATGAATAGCTCATCCACCTCAACTTTAAGGTCGCCCATGATAGGCACGGAGATGGTTTGGCTGCTAGGGCCATTGGGGACAAAGGTGAGTTGCCCCGAAGCGGTTTCGTAATCACTATCCGATACTTTGGCCTCTTGACCTGCTACCGTGCCATCTGCAGTCGCATAGTTAGCAATGACCACGCCCGTCGCTGGCGGCCAAAGTTGGGCCGTAAATGCCGCCATGCTCTTGCCACTATTCCCTTCTAACATTTTGGCATTATTAATGTACAATTTTGGTTCGCCATCATCATCCAAGATAGTTGCGGTAGCACTTGTCTCGTCCATAGTGGGACTGGTTAAAATAACTGTAAAAACTTTCGCGGGGTCAACCACATTATTATTATTATCTAAAATCGGAATGGTAATGGTTTGACTTAGCTCACCCGCAGGAATGGTAATCACCCCTGTTTGACCCACAAAATCTTGCCCGCTTAAGGCCGTTTCGGGGCCTGTGGTTTGAGTGGGGAAAATTTGCACATTGACGATTGTTCCATTGTGTGTTCTGAAAGTAATGATGATGTCATGGTCGCTTATGAGCGATAAAATGACCGTAAAGGTTGCCATTCTTGGCGCATTAGGCCCATTAAGGGCGAAAATGTTACCCATGGAAACTTGAGCCGTATCATCATCCTCAATCGTTCCCGTAACCGCGTGAGAGGCCAGAATTATATTTACGGGATTTGTTAAGGTCAGGGTAAAGGTTTCATCAAATTCATCTAACACATCTCCTATAATGGGGATGCTTATTTGGGTTGAGGTATTATTAGGCAAGATGGTCAGTGTACCTGACATTGCCTGATAATCTTTGCCTGCTTGGGCGGTCCCATTCATGGTCGCATAATCTACTTGGGCGGCGGTGGTGGCTGTCGGCCAAATTGTAAAGTTAAAAATGGCTTCCTTTGTCCCACTATTGCCCTCAGTGATTTGCAGTGCATTCATGTAAAGGGTTGGGCTACCGTCATTATCACGAATTGTTGCGGTACTCTCTGCCGCTTGAATAATGGCGCGGTTAGGGTTACTTAACAAGACTTTGAAGGTTTCAACGGGTTCAATGTCACTATCGTCAATGATTGGAATATGGATAGTTTGGACGGTTTCGCCTGGGTTAAAACTCAAGAAAGCATTTTGCCCCACAAAATCTAAGCCTGCAACGGCTGTATCATTCACCGTTTTATACTCTACCGCCACCAAACGGTCACTTAGGCGTGATAAGTTCACCGTGAAGATGGCCTCATTCGGAGCTTGTCCCTCTTGCGTCGTGGTGGTTGGCTCAATCGAAATTTTAACTATATCATCATTAAGAATAGTAACCTCGCTTTGCCCCGCCCCCATTTCCACCTGTGAATTGGGCGTTAAGGTCACTTCAAAGGTTTCATCAGCCTCACTCATCAAGTCGCCCATGATGGGGACATTAATGAATTGTCTGGTTACGCCAGGGGCAAAAGTAAGGGTGCCTGAAATACCTTGATAGTCACTGTTCAGGTTGGCAGTACCATCCTTTAAAGTGTAAGTCACGGTAATTTCAGCGTCACTAGGGATAGTTAAAGTGACCGTTAACACCACATTCGTGGTCCCGCTATCTCCTTCAAGCAGGCGAGTATTTGTTATAATAGAAACAGCAGGTAGCTCGCCATGATTGATGTCATCATTAAGGATAGTTCCTTTACCTTGATTATTGATGATGGGCGTGGCACTGTTCGTTAAATTAACGTAATAAATTTCGTCACCTTCAAACTGCTCATCGCCTAAAATGGAGATATTAATGACCTGAGAAGTTATCGTGGGGCTAAAGGTCACTACGCCCGCCGCTTCCATGTAATCAGGGTTGAGTATCGCGATTCCTGGCCGACTGGGGGTGGCGGTATCACTGGCGGTGCTGTAAGCCACCGTAATTACTCGGTCACTCATCAACGATAAACTAACCGTAAATTGCGCCTGAGTGATGCCACTATTGCCCTCAGGTTGAGCAACATCATTGATGGTGAGGGCAGTATTGTCATCATCCTTAATGGTTATGATACTAGTGGCTTGGTTTGGTTGGCTTAATTGCACGCTGAAGGTTTCATCTAGCTCATCTAAGGTATCGCCCATAACCGCCATGCTAATGCTTTGTTGGGTGATACCTGCGCTAAATGTGACCACTCCCGTTTGCGAGATGAAATCACTTCCGCCAACAGCCGTGCCATTAATCGTGTTATAACGAATACTTACATCATGGTCACTCAGTAAGGATAAGGCGAGGGTTAAATTAACCAACGTTGTTCCGCTATCCCCCTCCATGAGATTAGCACTACTACCAATAGTAACGGCTGTGGTGTCATTATCCTTAATTGTACCGATGGCAATATCTTGGCCTAAAACGGCATTTTGCGGGTTACTTAGTTGCACGCTAAAGGCTTCGTCAAATTCATCCAATATATCTCCCATGATGGAGACGGTAAAAGTTTGAACGGTTGCGCCATCGGCGGGGAAGGTTAAAACATTGGCTTTGCTGACATAATCACTGCCTGCTTTAGCCGTGCCATCTGCGGTAGTGTAATCAACGCTCACTGTTTGGCCTGGCGTAATGGATAAAGTGACCGTAAAGAGCATGGTTTTCGTGCCACTATCGCCTTCCGTTAAAGTTGAATTAGCAATAGTCAGAGTCGGCGTGGTCGCGGAGCCATCATTATCCAAAATGGTGCCAATCCCTTGCGCGTCGCCAATTTGCGGGCCAGTTGAATTAGTCAGGTTGACAAAAAAGGTTTCGGTATTTTCTTTCAGAATATCGTTGATGATAGGCACGGCCACTGTTTTTTGGCTGCTACCTGCGGGAATCGTCACTGTACCCGATAGGAATTGATAATCTAAGCCTGCTTTGGCGGTGTTATCAAGGGTGTTATAACTCACTATTGTGTCTACTAAGACGGCAGGAGTTAAGGTGATGGTGAAAAGGGCTTGTGAATTAATCCCTTCAGTCACCGTCACATCACTAATACCAATGGCAGCAAAGGGGTCATCATCCAGAATAGTTCCCTTGCCCTGCGTATTGGCTGGCACGGTGGCGTTAGTCGCACTCAAGACCTTAACAAAAAAGGTCTCATCGGGTTCAAGGGTCAGGTCAGACGTAATGACGATGGTAATTTGGCTTTGAGTCACGGTAGGGCTAAAAGTGAGGGTGGCGGAGGGAACGCTCCGATAATCTACATCCGAGGTAGCCGTACCTGCGCTAGTTTGGTAGGTTATCGTAATGGGACGGTCACTAGCGGTTGATAGGGAAACATTAAAGACAAAATTGGTCGTGCCAATATTACCTTCATCCTGGGTTACATCATTGATGGAAACCGTCGCGGTGTCATCATCAATAATCGTCCCCGTAGCGGTATTGGTGGTCGTCAGAATGGTTACATTGGTGCTAGTGTTTAATAACTGAACTTGGAAGTTTTCATTAACCTCGTCTAAGGTATCGCCCAAGACATCCACCAAAATATATTGTGGCCCAATATTACCAGCAGTAAAGTTTAGTGTGCCACTCTTGGCGGTATAATCAATCCCCGCGATGGCGGTGCTATTGACGGTAGTGTAGTTAATCGCAATGAGTTTAGAACTGGCTTGGGCGAGAGACACCGCAAAAACCATGCTATTGGTGCCACTATTCCCCTCTGTTGCGGTGACGTTGGTAATGTTGGCAATGGGGGCAACATCATCATTGGTAATCGTGCCTATGGCTTGCGAGTCACTGACGGTTACGCCTGAAGTAGAGGTACTAATGTTAACGAAAAATGTTTCGTTGGCTTCATCTTTCAGGTCGCCATTTATCGGAATGGAGAAGGTGGTGTTAGGCCATGAAGCATTGGTGATATAAACTGTGCCAGCAGAGGAGGTGTAATCATTATCGCCAAAGGCACTCGCCGTTACATCTGCTGTTGTATAGGTAACGGTAATGTTGTTACCTATGCCTGGTTGAATGTTAGATTGTACGGTAAATTGCATGAACTGTTGGCCTGCATTACCTTCATTCATGGCCGAGTCATTCGCAAAATAAACCTGGATATTGCCCGTACTATCACTATCTACAATGATGGTGGTGGCATTATCAATGCTGATGTTGGCACCATTGGCATTAGATAGGTTAACCGTAAGCGTTCTATTCCCGTCAGCCACTAGGTCGCCGATGGCGGTAATAACAAGCGTTTTAGAAAGTTCACCAGGTAAAAAAGTGATAGTCCCACTCGGTGGGGTTGAAACAGCATCGTAATCAGCCGAAGGTATAGCCGTACCCGCGATATTATAATCCACTGTTGTAGCTAATCCACTGGCTACACTGAGTTCAATCTTAAAAATAACGGGTAGAGTATCCGTTGGGCTAATTGGTTCAGTCACACTGGAGGCATTCTGACTGATAAAGATGCTAGGGGAGGTATCATTATCGATAATTGTGACCACTGCTTGACTGCGTGCAATCGTGGCTGAAATCGCGCTACTGAGATTAACATAGAAATTCTCAGTACTTTCATCGCCATCATTGGACGTTAAGGGAATATTAATGAATTTTGAGGTTTCTCCTGCTAAAAATGTGACCATGCCCGTTGTTGAACTAAAATCAGCTAAAATGGCACTGCCTGTGGCGGCCGTGCTATAAGTGACCGTTGCAGATTGGGAAATAGGGAAAGATAAGGTCACGGTTACGACGGCACTTGAACCTTCAGTGCCAATAGAGTCGCTGATACTAAGGGTTGGACGCACAAATTCAAACGCGCCCACATCACAAGGCGTGGTTCGGGTAAAGCCTCGTTGGTCTCGGCTACTAATGGGGGCAGCCGTACATTCAGCCGCTCTCGCCGTATCAATCGCGTCGCTACCCGCAAATAAGGGGACGGTTTGGGTTGTGCCACCGTTATTCCCTAAGGTGCCAAAATTTAAATTCGTTTTGTTAGTCAGTTGTGGACTACAACCGGCGTTATCATTGGTAAAACTATTGCTAGTTAATACATTCAGAGAGCCAGCACAATTTGGGTTTGAGGGCGCGGTATTATTAGCAATCAGCGTATTATATAAAGTTACTGCGGTTGGAGAAGTTGTTTGTATCCCCCCCCCCCGACCCCCGACTCCACCTGTGTTATTCACAATGGTAGAGTGATAGACATTGACGGCTGTGCCACCCAGAAACTTAATCGCCCCGCCTCTAAAGGCGCGATTATTAAAGAAGGTACTATTGTAAATATTAGTTGTACCCGCATTAATATAAACCGCCCCCGCATCACCATTCGTTGTAGGCAGAGCAGAATTGTTAGAGAAGGTGCTATTATTAATATTCACTGGGTTGGGACTATTGGTGTAAAAAGCTCCTCCCCCACCACTCCCCGTGGTGGCAGTGGTGGCATTAGTAATAAAGGTACTATTTGTGATGTTTGTACCTCCACTCGCATAGATTGCTCCTCCATTTTGCCTGGCACTATTACTAATGAAACTACTACTTTGGATAAACAAGGGACTAGCACTATTAGTATGTATTGCCCCACCGAAGTTTGTGGCACGGTTGTTGGTCATGGTTGTGGTATAAATATTTAGGGCGGTAGAGGCATTGTTAACGAAAATGGCTCCTCCATTACTTGTTGTCCCAACCGTTGTTCTATTATTAGTAAAAGTACCGGTGTAAATATTCGTTGTACCTGCACTAAGATACATCGCCCCACCATGTTGCCCGCTTGTTTGCTGGGTGTTGTTCGTGAAGGTACTATCGTAAATATTAATAGTGCCTATACTATTATTATAAAGTGCGCCCCCCCCATTTCCAGAACTCGCGGTTACGGTATTATTGGTAAAAGTGGTATTGCTGATAGTCAAGTTACCGCCGCTTAGATAGAGCGCTCCTCCACTTTGGATGGCACTATTGTTAATGAAGCTACTATTTTGAATAATTGCAGAACTAGCAGTAGCTATATAGACTGCTCCACCATCAAGATTACCCGTGAGGAGACCATTGCTAATGAAGCTACTATTTTGAATGAGCAGCTTCAAATTGGGATTAAAATTATTCAAAATTGCCCCGCCGCGGTTGCCCGCACCATTGCTAGTATTACTTAAAAATTTGGTGTTAGTAAGCACTAGGGTGGGGACGCTCCCAGCAACATTTTGAATAACAATTGCTCCTCCCCCTGCACCTAACCCTTTTTGTAAAGTCACCCCTCTAAGTTCAAGGGTATAGGCAATGGCACTCGCGGGATTCATAAAGAACAAACGGTTAGCATTATTCCCATCAAAAACAACCGTAAAGCCATTTCCATCAATAATCATGGAATTATCAATTAGGCGTGACCCCGAACCAAAAGTAACATTACAGTTACTTTGATAATAAACCCGTTTAGGAGACGTAAGAGCCGCATATTCAATGTCTATGGCCGCATTTAATAGGGCTTGTGAACACCCACTAACAGGCGTATCGGCCTTGGCCGTAGTCGGTTGGAATAAATTCAACCCAATCCCCGTCATAACGGCCATCAATATTAGAGCTAATTGACTACTTTGTTTGAGTATTCTCATTTGTTGTTTCATGGTATCCTCTTTGTTTTTGCAAAAGGCTAATAATTACAATCATTGAATAGAGTATCAGTATTTCAAGATTTGTCACCCTCACCCCAGCCCTCTCCCAAAGGGCGAGGGAGTCTCTTGTCACCCTCACCCCAGCCCTCTCCCAAAGGGCGAGGGAGTCTCTTATCTCCCCTCGCCCTTTGGGAGAGGGGCGGGGGTGAGGGTGATTTAGTAGTTGCACCCAAATCTTGAAATACTGAGTATATTTATGTCTGAAATTTGTTCAACAAGTTATGCCTACTCACTAGACACGACTAATTTGAGGCTTGCCAAGAGAGGGGATAACTACTGGATTGTTCCTAGTACAGCTTGGCAGAAATAAGTTTCAAGCCATTATAAGGTTCAAAACCTTATAATGGCTGGGTGAACTACGCACTTATTTACGCCTAGCTGTACTAGTGTCAGTATATCAAGATTTAGCCCCCTCACCCCAGCCCTCGCCCATTGGGAGAGGGCTGTATCTTGTCTCCCCTCGCCCATTGGGAGAGGGGCGGGGGTGAGGGGAATTTAGTAGTTGCACCCAAATCTTGATATACTGAGTATATCCGAACAGACAAGAATGTCTGTTCTACCGTTAGTACGTCGGACATTCTTGTCTGACCATGTACTATAGGACTTACGCAGAACCCTCACCCCGACCCTCTCCCACAGGGCGAGGGAGTAAAACTTCCCTCCCTTTGGGGGGGACTGAGGGGGGGATT
>JFJP01034090.1_pt1 | contig 15199 bp, 12 predicted proteins | sample 431651 | NCBI WGS metagenome assembly JFJP01 (sample SAMN02602958, study PRJNA72255) | Microbial mat metagenome, whole genome shotgun sequencing project. | biome: fresh water; feature: sink hole; material: water; isolation source: purple microbial (photo- and chemosynthetic) mats found in...
TGGAATTGCCCCGATTTCGTGGATCATCAGTTAAGCCGCTGTTTTCTTGAACGTTAGTGGGGTGGTATTCCCCAGGGTTGAATGTTTCCGGATGCGGTTATAGTAGGCCTCGATGTATTCGAAGACGGCGATCTGGGTCTGTTTTCTGGTCGAGCGGCCATTGAGTTCGGCTAATTCCCTTTTCAAGGTCTTGAAGAAGCTCTCGGCGCAGGCGTTGTCCCAGCAATTTCCTTTCCGGCTCATGCTCTGGCGGACCTGAGGACACTTGTCGTTTAATGCCGTCCGGAACTCGCCGGAGCTGTATTGGACTCCACGGTCGGAATGGAAGATCAGGCCAGGGAGGGGCACCCGGTTCACGCAAGCCATCATCAAAGCCTGCACTGTGTGAATAGCTGCCATGTCGGTCGCCAAGGACCAACCGATCACTTTACGGTCCCAAAGATCGATGACGACGCACAAATACATCGGAGACCCACTTGGTTCCCGGTGCATCGGCGGTGAACTCCCGATTGAGGATATTATCGGCAACTGGGAGAGAATGGCCGGAATCCGTCGTGTTGACCCATTTCTTTTTCCCGATTGCAGATAGGCCGTTCTGGCGCATGAGTCTGGCCACCCGTTTCCGACTGACCCGAAAGCCTTCTGCCTTCAAATCATCCCAGATCCGGGGACTTCCGTATCGTCCCTTGTGCTTCTTTTGAAGAATCTTGATCCGTTCAAGCAGAGCCAGATCCTTCTGCCGATGGCGAGAGGGCTTGCGCCGTTGCCACGCATGGTAGCCACTGAGGCCTACCCCGAATACTTGGGACATCTTCCTGAGGGAGTGTCGTCCATGGTGCTTTGCCATGAACAGATACGCCATCACCGGGGACCCTTTTGGGTGAAGATGCCCACCGCTTTTTTTAAAATTTCGTTGGTCTCCCGAAGGTCTGCATTCTCTCTTCGTAGTTGCGCCAGCTCCTCGTCCCGGGGGTTGCCCTGGCCGACGAATGCTTTGCGGGAGCCACTTTCCGACTCGTTCGTCTCTCTGCGCCACCGATCCAAAAGCCCTCGATCGATCCCAAGTTCCGTGGCAACAGCCGCCACCGATCGTCCCGATGTTCGGACCAGCTCAACCGCATTCTTCTTAAACTCAGCTGGATAGTTCCTTCGTTCCCGTTCCATATTTGCTCCTCTGTTGGTCTATCAGAGGCTTATCACCGTGTCCATCAAATCGGGGCAGGTCCACAGACCAAGTACTTCCGATAGATCACCTTCGGACGAGCGGATTCGCTCGTCCGCCCGTTTAAGCTGAGTCAGGATCGAACTGGAGTTTGACTCGATTTCGATGGCGGTGGACGTGGCTGACGAAACCACCGACACCAGCTGTTCGCGAACAGCGAGGTTCTCGGTCGAGAAGCTCTGGATGCGGCGGAACGTCGACGCCAGGTTGCTCAGCAGGTCGTTCAAGTCGCGTCCCAAGGTGCCCAGTTCGTCGTGCGCACTCTGGTCAAGCCGGAGCCGCAGGTCTCCACGGCTGATTTCCAGCACGGTCAGGCCCACCTTCTTCAGCGACCGCGAGATCCTTCGGGCCAGCAGAGTGCTCAACAGCAAGGCCGCCAGAATGGATACCGCCACGATGGAAGCCCCCACGGTGGTGCCCTTCGCCTTGAGGTCGGTCACTCCCGCCGAAACTTCGGCATCCTTCTTTTCGACCACCAGGCGCGTCATGCTCAGGGAGTCATTCAGCGGTTGGAGAGCCGATTGCAACCCGATGAGGGCAAACAGAGCCCCACCCGCCTGTGTGAGTTCTCCGGCGGCTGCTTTGCGAAGCAAGTCCGACCAGTTCGAGGTTTCCGGATCCAGACCTTCTTGTTTGATCAGATCGTCAATCGACGCAACGGCACTCGTCAGATCCCCGATCCCGCCCGCTGAAAGTTCGCCCAGGTTTTTTACGGCTTCGACGGCCGCCGCCAGCTCGGGACTGGCCTGGGTCAACAGGACAATGGACTTCAGACCCTCTTGGCTTTTCTGGAGCCGCTCCACCGCCGCGAGGAAGATCTTCACCTGGGGTCCTAACGGCCGGGAGGTCAATTGGTTGGCTTCGATCTGAAGTGCCGCGGTGGCCCGGCTCAATTCGGAGAGTTTGGAAACTTCGGACTCAAACGCGTTCAAAGGGCTCAAAATGGCGAAGTACGACGCAATCGAAACCAGAAACAGAGCCGTTACGCCGCTGACCAGCAGAAGCAGCTGAGTCCGGATTCTCATTCTTTGACGCTCCCCAAGGTCATTCCCGTTGCGAAGTACCGCTGAAGGAAGGGGTACAGAAACAAGATGGGCAGCATGCTGATCATCAACTGGGCCGCTCGGGTGGTACGCTCGTTGATCTGGCCCATGACTTCTTTGTTATTGCGCGATTGGCTGAAAAAGGTGCTTGGATCGATCACCACCGACTGCAAATAGGTTTGGAGCGGGTAGTTCTTCGGGTTGGTCATCAGCATCAGGCCATCGAACCACGAGTTCCAATGGCCGACAATGCAAAACAGCAGGACAGTGGCCAACGCTGCCTTCGACACCGGGACGTAGATGCGCCACAAAAGAACGGAATGGGTGGCCCCGTCCATGAAGGCGGCCTCCTCCAGCTCCCTAGGTAGCTGGCGGAAAAAATTGAGCACCACCAGCATACTGAACACCGGCACCGAACTTGGCAGGACCAGAGCCCAGATAGTGTTGAGGATTCCGGTGCTTTTGACCGTCATGTACCACGGAATCAGACCGCCGCCAAATAGGATTGTGATGAGGAAAAACCACGAATACCAAGTTCTCGGGCGGAACACTTCGGGGCTTTTGGAAAGCGGATAGGCAACCGTGACAATCAAGAATAGGTTAAGCGACACCCCCAGAGCGAGTCGTTGGAAGGAAACGAAAAGTGAGGTGACAAAAGCCGGATCGGTGAGCACGAACCTGTACGACTTGATGTTGGGTTCGACCGGCCAGATGCCCACCTGGTTGGCCGCCGCCGACGCGCTGCTACTGAAAGAGAGCGCCAGCATGTTCAGAAACGGCACCAAGCAGGTGAGAGTCGTCAGGAACAGAAAAACGTAAATGATCGAAACAAAGAACTTGCTCCGAGGCGAACGGTCTCGAACCATGCAAAGCTCCTAGAAGATCCGGTAATTGGCGAACTTGTACGCCACGAAGTATGAGGTTGAAACAAGAACCAGCGAGACCAGTGACTTGAACAACCCCATGGCCGCAGCCGGCGCGAAAAGCCCCTGCTGCATCGCCACGCGATACACCATGGTATCAACGATGTCGCCGGTGCGGTACACGGCGGGGTTGTAGAGGTTGAAAATCTGCTCAAAGCCCATATTGAGGATGTTTCCCAAGCTCAGCACCGTCATGAGAATGATCATCGGCACGATGCCACGCACCGTGATCTCCCAAACCTGGGTCATTTTGGAAGCGCCGTCGATCGATGCCGCTTCATAGAGTGTCGGGTCGATGGCAGTAATGGCAGCGAGGTAGACCACCGTGCCAAAGCCAAACCCCTGCCAGATGGAGGTCACAATCATGGTGTACGGAAACACGTCGGCATCACCCAGGAAGAAAATTTCCGGCAGTCCAACCGCCCTGAGCACGGCGTTCACGATGCCCGACGACGGCGAAAGCACATCAATAAAGATGGCGCTCAGGATGATCCACGACAGGAAGTTCGGAAGGTAGATCACCGACTGCACGTAACGCTTGTAGACTTTGCTACGCACTTCATTAAGCAGCAAAGAAAAGAATACCGGCACAACCACCAAGCCGAGAATTTCCCAGAAGGCGATATAAAAGGTATTGCCAATGACCTGAAAAGTGTCGGGCATGTCGAACAAAAACTGGAAGTTGGCCCAGCCGACATAGTCCGAGCCAAAAAGGCCCTTGGCGGGGTTAAAATCCTGAAAGGCGATGGCCAAGCCCGCCATGGGCACGTAACTGTAAATCAGGGTCAGGATAACCCCAGGAAGCAGCATCAAGTGCAGTGAGAGGGAATCGCGGGTTGATCTCTTTTTCATGGCTCCCCCTGCACTTGACTTCACTTATTTCTTGCCGTAGGCGGCGTTGACCGAAGCGGTCACGTCGTCCCCGCCGAGCTTCTTCCAGTCAGCGACAAACTTGTCGAAGGTGTCAACCGACTGCCCCATGATGATCTTGGTAAAGGTTTCGATCTGAAGTTTGTCGAGCACACCGGATTTGGCGGCCTGAACCTCGGTATCGGCACCGGTCTGGGCGGTCAACAGCAGTTGCCCCTTCTCTTTTTGACCCTTGAGGATGTACAGAGCCTGAGCCTGGCCAAAGGTACCCCAGCCGACCATGTCGCTCGCTGTCAGGTAGGACTTCACGTTCTTATAGTTCTCGATGGCTTCCTGGCTGGTCAGCTTCTTCTCGTCCTTCGTGGCAATCACGTCGGTGATCTCCTGGGCGTTCTTGAGGTCCTTGTTCGGAGGAGCGGTGTACACCAGCGGGTAGTTGAAAAACTCGATGCCATTGGCTGCCTGGTACTTGGCCGGATCGGCCGTCTTGCCGAACATCTTCTCTAACTGGAGATTGGCCAGTTTGACGACCGCTTCGGGGTATTTGCTGTTCTTGTTGACCGCGTAGTAGGTCTGAATGGGCCAGCTCATGGGAGCCAAGGCAGGCTTGCTGTCGGCCGAGACAATGGCATAAGGCGTCCAGATCACTTTGCTGCTGTTCGCCAGATCGGCGAACGGCCAGTAGGGGTTCCAGTTGGCACCGTAAACCAGGCCGATCTTGTTTTGGTTCAAGTCGGTGGCCACCGCGCCGCCATCCTTGACAATGAACTCTTTGTCCAGCAGTCCGTTTTTGTACAGATCCTGCAGAGCCTTGAGGGCCGTTTTGACCTCGGGCTGAATCACGCCATTCACAAGGGCTCCCTTCGAGTCCTTGAGCCAGAAGTTGCCCAGCGGATAAGCGTGGTAGGCCGCAAAAATACCGGTCATGTCGGCGAAGCCACCCTTGAGGTCTTTGGTGACGGCGATACCGATGGTGTCTTTCTTGCCGTTTCCGTCGGGGTCTTTGGTCACAAACGCCTCGGCGATCTTCTTCACGTCGTCGAAAGTCTTGGGGGCTGACAACTTGAGCTTCGCCAGCCAGTCGTTGCGGATCCAGATCACGTTGGCCGTGGTGGCGGCGCCGGCCAGCTGGGGAATGGCGTAAAGCTTGCCATTGTACTTGGCCGACGCCACGGCTTCGGGGAAGTCGTTCATCACCTGCTTGAGCAGGGGCGACGCATACTTGTCATAGGCGGCGGTCAAGTCAGCCAACAGACCATTGACTTCCAGTTTCTTCAGTTCCACCGGACCGGCAGGAATCAGGTCTGGAAGGTCACCGGCGACGATGGAAAGATTGAGCTTGGTGCCGTAGTCACCCGAAACATCCGATACCGTCCATTTGTAGTTGAGCTTGATGCCCAGGGTACTCAGGTACTCGCGGGTCCATACGTTGTTTTCGAAGGAATCGCCGTCGACATACTTCGTGTTTTCGGGGATCGATCGAACGGCCGTAAGTTCGAGGGTCGGCGTGTACTTGCCGAACGCGTCGCCATCTTTGGCTGTCTGGGCCCCGACGCCTGGGACAAACAACAGAAACAGAACCAAGGCGGTTGTCAATGGCTTTAAAATACTTGGGAACTTCATCATCCACTTCTCCTCGATGAGCAAGAATCATTAACCTAGGGTTAACGTTGAACCATGTTAGGAGCGAGAACGAGACTCTGTCAAGAGAAATTTTAATTTCTTCGACAATCGTCCAGATTCGCTTGACATTTTGAGCCTTTTTGCCTCAAGAATGCCACATGATCCCTTGATACGTCGTTGGATCAATCGGAAGGAAGTTATGGAAGAGTTCGCCCCCCGGAACCTCGCGCGACAGTATCAAAACGAACTGAGGGAGAACATCCTTCCTTTCTGGCTCAGGTTTGGACTGGACCGTCAATACGGTGGTTTTCACACGTCTGTGGATCGCGACGGACAATTGATCGAGACCGACAAGTCGGTGTGGTTTCAGGGCCGGGCCGCGTGGACATTTTCCACAGCCGCGAAAGCGTTCCCTGGCAATCCCGAGTGGCTCGAAGCGGCGCTCTCATCCATCGAGTTCAGCGACCGCCACTGCTACGACTCCCGCGGCAGAATGTACTTCCGGGTCACCCGTGAAGGCGAGCCGTTGATCCAGCGGCGCTACGCCTTCAGCGAGAGTTTTGCTGCCGTGGCCAAGGCTGCCTGGGCGCGAGCCGCCAACGATGTTGCCAGCTTGCGTCGCGCCGTGGAACTCTTCCGCTGGCTCGGGCAATGGGAGAACGACCCCGAACAGCAGAACCCCAAGTTCAATCCGCAGACCCGCCCGGCCATCGGCCTGGCGTTTCCCATGATCATGATCAACGTCGCCCAGGAAATCCGTCAGACTGCCCTCGCCCTGACTCCGGCAGATGCCAGCTTGATCCGGGAGTGCACAGACGCGGTTTCCTACCGGATCGGGCAGATCTGCAACCGCTTTGTGAAACCCGAGTTCAAGGCGGTACTGGAGCAGACCGGGCCAGACGGCGAGTTTCAGGGCGAACACTTTGAGGGCCGCCTGCTCAACCCCGGGCACGCGCTCGAGGCTGCCTGGTTCATTCTTCGCGAAGTCGACGAACGGCAACGGTTGCTGGGAAACCCCGAGCCCCTAGTCACGGCCACCTGGAAGGCCACCGGGCTCGATATGGTCCGCTGGATGCTTGAGCGGGGTTGGGACAGCGAACATGGCGGCTTACTCTACTTTCGCGACGTGCTAGGCAAACCGGTGGCCGAGTACTGGCACAACATGAAGTTCTGGTGGCCGCACAACGAGGCGCTGCTGGCTTGCCTCTATGCGATGCTGTCGGGCGGTCGGGAAGAGTTTCAACCATGGTTCCAAAAAGTCCATTCGTGGATGTGGAACCACTTCCCGGACACCGGCAACCGCGAGTGGTTTGGGTACCTCAACCGGGATGGCTCGGTGTCGACCGAGCTGAAAGGCAATCTTTACAAGGGGCCGTTCCACATTCCCCGCATGCTGCTTTTGGCGCCGCCACTCCTGGAGCGGCTGGCCGAGTAAACTGGGAATAGGGTCAGCGGACCGGGCCGGTGGTTGACCGCACCACCAGACTGGCTTTGAGCAGCACGCTCTCGGTAGCGGTGCCTTCGAACAGCTGCTGCCCCATGTCAAACCCCAGTCGCCCGATCTCTTCTTTGGGCTGGGCCATTGTCGTCAGGGGCAGGACAATTTGGTCACGCGCCACAGAAAGGTCATCAAACCCGACCACGGACACATCTTCAGGCACCCTCAACCCCCGGGCCAGGCAGGCCCGCACGGCTCCAATGGCGGCCAAGTCGGTTGGGGCGAAAATCGCTGTGAGCGCGGGGTTGCGATCCAGCAGGGTCGCTGTGGCTGCCTGAGCGAAGGTTGGCGTTTGGTCCGTGGGTTCGGTAAGCCGGTCGGTATCGACCCGCGCCCCCACCGACGCCAGGGCCTTGAGGTAGCCTTGGTAGCGGTGATTGATTTCGTTATACACGGCGTTGGGTGAACTGAGAAAGCCAACTTCGCGGTGGCCCCAGTCGGTGAGGTGCTTGGTGGCCTGGAAGCCACCGTCGATGTTGTCGATGCCCAAGAAAGGGGCTTCCAGACCCACAATGCGGGTCATAATCTGCAGGAGCGGCGTTCCCGAAGTCAAAACTTCCTGATAAATAGTGAAGGCCCGGGGGTCGGGTGCCGCAATAATCACGTCCACTTTGCGGTCTAAAAGGCGCAGAATCGCGCCTTTCTCGGTCTTGAGCGAGTCGGCGTGGGTGTTGCCCAGCAGAATGTCGAAGCCCATCTCGGCGCAACGCTGCTCAACACCTCCCAGGATCATGGCAAAAAACGACTCCCCCACCAAGGGGCAGGCGAAGCCGATCTGGTAGGTGCGCTTGTTCACCAAGCCGCGCGCCAGAACATTGGGACGGTACTCCATCCGGTCGGCGGTCTCGATGATCCGCTGCCGCAAACTGGCCGAAAGACGGCCCTGCCCGTTGAGGGCCAGCGAAATGGAACGGGCGGAAACCCCGACTTCTTTGGCGAGGTCTTTCAGGGTGGCGCGCTTGTTGGGATTCATGGCGACAGGATAGCGGAATGCAACGCGATTTCAAAGCGTCGCTTCCACGGGAACGAGACCTTGAACAGAGTTTCCGGCTCGGCAAAAAGATCCCCCAGCACGGTCGCGGAGATTTGGGAAAGTTTGGTCTCAACAACGGACTCAAGAACAGCGACTTGGAGCGGAAAGTCCGATGTTTTCAGACCGGGACGGATGCGAGCCATGTAGCCGTAGTCTTCACAGAGCCGGTATGTCAGAGTCGCTCGTGACTGCGAGCCGGTGACGGTCTGGGCGAGAACAGTCCCTAGCGCATTGCAGCAGGTGTTCCAGCCCGAGTAGCCAGCTAACCTTGCAAGATAACCCCGGCGGCCCAGTTCCTCGACAAGCCAAGGATCCGCTCCGTTGGTGAACCGTAGGTCGGCGAGCCAGACGGGAACCGGTCCCTCCAAGAGTTTTCCGACAGTATTGATGAAGGCCTCTTGGATGCGCCGCTCCGTGGTTCCAGCCAAGGCCTCTTCTGCCCCGGCTGGAGCTTCCCTCGTTGCCCCGATGGGGAGGTTAACAGCAAGAATAGCATCGGCTGTTGCTGGATCATGCCCAAGAAAAGCGCCCGCCGCGATGGCATGGGTTGCGATACTGAGGCCGAGTTCCTGTCCCTCGTAGTCCGGTACCACGCGCAGTCCCTCGGCATGGGAATCGACCACACAGACGCGGCGCGACTTACCGCTCAAGTCGCTGTAAGCTCTGGCGCACAACGTGCAGCCGGCCTCGTCCGCACCTGGGTAGGTCAGCACTTGGTCCTGTAACTTGGCCTCGGCCAACCAACTCTGTATCTGCCGTTTGTCGCGGGCCGTGTAACCCCAAGGGGACGAATCGTCCTGCGGAATGGTGAGAACGGAAAGCCAACCCTCAGCCACTCCCTGAATCACAGCTCGGGTCAGCTCGAGGTTGACGGCTCTTCTCCGCTTGTAGTCCGAAAGTACCTCGGGGGGAATCCTAGCGATCAACTCCCGTTGCCGCACCGGGTCGGCCTCGGATGAACCGTGCTCCTGTTGATCCTCAAGAACCCCCAGTTGATGGATGCTATTACCAAAACGGGCCCAGTAGACCGGCTCCTCGTCGTCGGAGTCGTAGGTGGGGCAACGCATCACCAACTGGAATGCGAAGATCCTCAACCCCGGATTCGCCCGCGATAGTTTCTCGAGTCTGAGCAACCGGCCCTTAAGTTCCTCGGGGTCAAGCTGATGCAAGCGGGAGGGCAATAACCCACCATAGAGCCACTGCTCCAGCGAAACCACCAGCCCGTGAGCACCGTCAACCTGATGCTGCGTCCACTCATGAAGCCGGGCCACAGGAGAGGCCTGCTTCTTCTGACCCAGGAGGTCCATCGGGGGCGAAACCAGTTCCACGCCTCCAACGCCGTCGAAAATCTGCTGGGGAAAGAGGCGGTTGCATGGGCGCTCATCGAGGGGAAGGTAGATCAACTTCATAGTCTTTGATTCTAGCGTTGAACCACTTGATTGTCAAATAGAGCGTGTTCTCTCCGATATTTCCCATTGTTGACTCGACATATGTGGTAGTTCGCGGAACAATCGATCAATTCTCCATCTTGTACGGTTATGCTTTATGGTTTAACGTAGTATCATGGTCGAGTCAGAGCACACGCTACAGAAGATCAACATGGTCTTTCACACCCATTGGGACCGCGAGTGGTACCGCACCAAGGATGACTACCGTTTTCGGCTTGGTGAAGGAGTTCGCGTTATCCTCGATCTGCTCGGTACAGGGGCATTGAAGCACTTCCACCTGGATGGCCAAACCATCCTTCTGGAAGATCTCGAGGGGTGCCTGCCCGCGAGCACATTGCGGCAGTTGGCTCAGGAAGTGCGTCGCGGACGTATTGACGTGGGCCCTTGGTACGTGCTCCCCGACGAATTCCTCGCAGGTCCCGAGGGCGTGATCCGCAACCTGGAACTGGGACTGGCGCTGTCGTCTCAGTGGGGCCGGAGCCCCACCTGCGTCTACCTGCCCGATACGTTTGGGCACATTTCCCAGATGCCCCAAATCGCCCTCAAGTGGGGCCTTAACAGCGCCTTGATCTTTCGCGGGGTGGCCCCAGGCCCGACCGATACGCTTTGGGAGTCCCCCGACGGAACCCAACTTCCGACTTTGGTGTTGCCGCTCCGCGATGGATACTATCAGCCGCAGCTCAACGCGGATCTTAAGGACGAGAGCTTTGACCCGGCGCCAGTGCTGGCCCATCTTGAGTCCCTGGCAGGGGATAGCGGCGCGTTGGTACTCTTTTTGCCGGGCGCAGACCACACCTTGCCGCCCCCGGACCTCACGGTCAGGCTCAGCACTTTGCGGCGGGCGCTCCGCCGGAAACACCCGGGGTCAGACCTCGTCGATACCGGCTTTGGCGAGGCGATGGATCAATGGCGCGACGGGTTGCTGCCGGATCGCCACATCACCGGGGAGCAGCGGGATTCGCAGAAGGCATTCGTGCTGGGGGGAACTCTTTCGGCCCGGGCCTACCTCAAGCGCGCCAACCAGGAGTGCTCCGATCTGCTCACCGGCTGGGTGGAACCGTTGAGCACCTTCGTCGCTCCATCGTTCCATCGTCCCGAGTGGGAAACGAGCCTGTGGAAGGCGCTGGTGAGCAATCATCCCCACGACTCGATTTGCGGTTGTTCCATCGATGAGGTTCACCGCGAGATGCTGGTGCGCTTTGAGGCCGTTGAGCGCGGAGCTTTTGCGTACCTTGAGCACCTACAGGCCGCCCTTTCGCCGAAGGACAACGTTGGGTTTGAGGAGATGTTGACGGTGTTCTGCCCCCATCCGTTGCCCGGGCGTTTTAGTGTCGAGGCGACGGTCGTTGTTCCTGCAACCTTCGACTTGGGCGATGTGGGAATTGAGGGAAAAGTCTGCGAGGTCGTGGAACGCCGTGAGACAGACGGGTTTCATGCCGAACTGCAACGTTTCCCTGACTGGAATCCAGGCTGGGCCTACAAGCTCCGTTTCGAGGCAGACTTCGCTGGCGTTGGGATGCAGTCTTTTCGACTGAGGCGTCAACGCCCTGCGCAGGGCCGCGGAACCTGGGGAGGGCCAGCCCGCCAGGTCCCAACGGGCACCCTCTCCAACTCCCAGCTGAGGTGCACGGTGCAAGCCGATGGCAGCATGAAGCTTGAAGACCTGCGCACCGGCCTCGCTCTCGACAACCTTCAGCTTCTGACGACCAGCGCCGACGATGGCGACGAATACACGACGGCGCCGAGGCCTGGCTCCCAGACCCTTCGGGCCCGGTTGGTCGGAAATCCCATGCTTGGCGGCTCCAGTTCGCGCCGCCAGCTTCGGCTCGTTTGGGAACTGGGCCAGGAGGGCGAGAGACCCACCCGGTACGAAATGCTGTTGGAACTGAGAGCGCAGGAATCCTTTTTGAGGGTGAGTCTGGAAGGCTCAAATCAAGGGAAGGACCAAGTTGTTCACGCTTGGTTCCCGCTCCCCGAGCAGGTAGAGGGGACCGCGAGCGACACCCCCTTCGATCTGACCTGGCGCCCCCTGGACCGCAGTACCGCTGGGCTCGAGCCCTTGTTCACAGCGTCGTCGGCTGAAGCCCCGGGGGAGCTGCCTGTGTGGTCGTGTGTTTCGGGTGGGCCGCTCCGATTGTACGTGAAAGGCACGTGCGCCTACGACTGCGTCGCTTGGGACAGCGGCCGTGACGCCCTGCGCCTGGTTCTCACACGGTCGGTGGGGCAACTCTCGAAAAAGAAGCTAACCAGCCGCGGTGGCGGTGCCGGGCCTGCGTTTGACACTCCCGACGCTCAATGCCTACGGTCCATGCGGTTTGACTGGGCCCTTTCGTTTGCCCCGGTCGCCGAGTCTGTGGCTGGGGCCCGCATGTTCCGACTCGAATGCCTTGCCTTTCAGGGAACCCTTCGGTCGGCGGCCAGTTTACCATTTCAGGTTCTCGGATTGCTTGGCTGGAACAACACTGTTCTGGTCCTCAGCGCGCTGCGGCGCCTCGCCGACGGCCGCCTTCTTCTGCGCCTGTTTAACCCCTCGAAGGAGTCCCAGTCTTTGGCTCTCAAAGGGTGTCTTGGCCGGGAAGCCGACCCGTTCGGCAATGCCGTAGGAGGCGGAAGACCTGGGGATCAATATGCGAAAGCTGACCATCTGGTGCGCGCGGGGGCCATTTTCCATTTGGAACTGGTGCCCCACCGGGATGGTGCGGCAGGAGACGGGGTTTTGTCTACCGACTGACGCTGGCTCGGTACTCCAAAGGCACCCTCCCAAACCGCCGCTTGAACCGCTGGATAAAGTAACTCTGGTTGGCAAAACCCGACGCCCACGCCACTTCTTTGCACGATAACGGGACGGTGCCCGAGGTGGTCTGCAACAGTTCGGCGGCCCGCAACAGGCGGCGTTCATCGATGTACTCCGAAAGACGCTCGCCGCGTACCCGGCGGAACAGGTGCGACAGGTAGTCGGGATTGCAGCCCAACCGGTGTGCGAGCAAGGTCACCGACAGCTCGGGGTTACCCAGTTCCTCGTGGATCATCTGGCGGCAGCGCACGACGGGCAAGGGCTCCCGCTCGCCGGCAACCGGGGGCTCGTCGAGCAGCTGCAAAGTTCGACCGAGCACGGCGCGCACGAGGTCGAGGATCACCGCTCCCCCAACGCTCCGAGCGACGTTCACGCTGTCTTCCAGCCACGAGGCCACTTGGCGGCACGCGGGTCCCTCGCGATGTTCTGGGTAGGCAATCTGCGGAACTCCCTTGCTACTTGCCTCGGCTAAATGACACGAAAGGCTACTCTCGTCGGCGTTGAGCACCAGATTGCAGAACGGTTGGTCGCCGGTGAGCGCGCTGGGTACGATGGTTTCGGCGTGGAAGACGCGGGCCGGAACCAGAAGAATCTGCCCTGGTTGCAGTGTCAGCGTCTCGTCGCCGAACCGAAACTGCGTAGCCGCCTCCCTTTGCAGGTGCATTTCGGCGCGCAGGTGAAAGTGGCCTTCCCGCGGACCAAACCGCTGAGGGCCGGGCAACAGCACGCGCGGCCCGGGTTTGGACAGATCGTCGTAGGCATTTTGAAGGTGTTCGCGCAAAAGCGCGGCCGAACTGGTCACCTCGGAAAATTAACATGCTTGAAAGAAATCTGGTAGATCTTTCCCTTGCGGCATCCCCAGATTTTGGGCAACATAGAGACAGGAGAACACCACGCATGAGCACCATCAACGTTCTGGTCTGGAACGAGTTTGTCCACGAGCGCGAGCATCTCCCTTGAGGTTGACCACCCAGATTTCATTAAACTCTTTTTGCAAAGATTTTCGAAAACCGTCAAAGGTTCGGCCATTGATGAAGGAGTTGTTCGAGACAAACGCGACGACGCCGTTCTTGTCGATGCGGTCGCTTGCCCACCGAACAAATCGCGAATACATGTCATAGATTTGCGTCTGATTCTGGCGTTCACCTTCCGCGATATACGTCTGCTTGATCCTCTTGTCGATCGTCGGATACGCCCGGTTCGCGTTGTCGTCGTTGAAGTTTGCCTGCTTCGCGTTGTACGGCGGATTCCCAATGACAACGCTGATTTTGCGCTCGTTTTGTTTGCGGATGCGCTCGATGTTTTCGGCGCCGACGCCCATGGTCAACTCGCCTTGCTTGCCGCCAAAACTGAAGGCGTTGTTGTCGAGCGTGTCTACAAAGCAGATGCCGGGGAACGGCTCATAGGTACCCACACGCTGCTTGTACGTGTACTCGATGTTGAGGTTGGCAATGTAGTACGGCAGAATCGCCACTTCGTTGGCGTGAATTTCGGTGGCGAACTTGCGCTTGAGAGCGTCGACGGGCAAGCGATCAATGAGCGCCGTCACGAAGGTTCCTGTCCCGGTGCAGGGGTCCAGAATATCCACGCCGTCGTCGGCCAGCAGTTTGCCAAAATGCTGGTGCAGCAGGTGGTCCGTGGCTTCCAGCATGAACTTCACAATTTCGTTGGGCGTGTACACGACGCCCAAGCGGTCGGCACCCTTGGGGTTGTACGCCTGGTAAAAGTTCTCATAGATCACCTTCAGGAACTTTTGCTTTTCGTGAATGTCGCTGATCTGCGCGGCTGAGGCCTTGATCACCTTGTAGTAGGGCTGAATGCGGTCGAGCAGCGCGTAGCGTTTGGCGGGGGTCAGCAGGTGGTCCAAAATGCCGTCGATGCGGTGCGCCATAATGTTGTTGCGGTGGAACAACGCGTCGTCGAACACGGTGGTAAAAATGTCAGCTGTGAGCAGGTGCTGAATCAACATCTCGTCGACATCGCCTACCTGAACATCGGGGTTCACCGAGTCGCGCAGCAGTTCCAAGAACTCTTGCCGGTAAGCGCGGAAGACAGGATTTTCGCCAACTCCGGCATCGATCAAGTTGCGCAGCACGTCGCGGATAGCAGGAATGTCGTTCTTGAACGCTTCGACTGCCGCACGGAAGCTGCTCACCTCGGGCCGCTCGTAGTTCAGCAGCGCCGTCAGCAGCCCATCGAGGGCCAACGGATCGCGCATCGAGACGCGCATTTGCTCTACCCCGTTCTGGATCAGCACGGCTGTCTGGCTGTCTTCAAAAATGATGTTTTCGGTGGGGTAACCTTTTGCCTTCTTTTTGGCGATCTCTTCGTCCAAGTCGTCGGCTTCGTCCTTACTCTCCCACCAGCCCCATGTCATTCGCAACTGGTCCTTAATGGTGCCGTCGGGAAACACTGTTTTGCCCTTGGGTGTTAGAAAGTCCAGTTCGGCAATGAGCAGCAGATGTTTGGCCTGGCAATACTCGTCCAAAAGTGACTGAAAGGCCGACCTGATCGAGGTTTCTTTACGGCTGCCGCCATACTGAATGAGGTTTTCGACCTTGGTGATGTACTGTGTGCAACTTTGGCGCGACATACCGAGAGTGTACACCATCTTTTGAAGCAAAATGCCCACCATCCCCGTCAGGGGTGTTAGAATGGAGGCATGAGAAAGATGGGACTACCGGTTCGCAAGATGGAACAGCACTACACCTATGGCGATTACCGCCAATGGCCTGAGGATGAACG
>JFJP01038903.1_pt1 | contig 15199 bp, 14 predicted proteins | sample 431651 | NCBI WGS metagenome assembly JFJP01 (sample SAMN02602958, study PRJNA72255) | Microbial mat metagenome, whole genome shotgun sequencing project. | biome: fresh water; feature: sink hole; material: water; isolation source: purple microbial (photo- and chemosynthetic) mats found in...
ACCAAATGTCAATATCTCTTCCTTAAATCCGCGATCGTTAATTTTAGCTGTATTCGGTTTCCATACATTACCGATAATGTTTTTAGCTTCATTATATAGGATCGATTGAAATTCACTGTCGTACAATGTTGTCATAGTGTGTATAGTTTAATGTGTTAAAAGTAATTGGGGGTCGCAATAATTTAAAAGCGTTTTCACGATTCAATACCTTGTAGTATCTTTTCAACCTCTGTTTCGGTGGTATGTAATTTTTTCCGGCATAAGGCAATTAGTGCCGATACTTTGGTAACCTCTTCGGCTAATTGGTCAATATCTAATTCTTCATTATCTATTTTGGTAAGTATTTCTTCAATCTGAGTTATTGCATCGCTGTATGTAATAGCTTTTTTTATCATATTTTTTCGGTTTTAATACGTATTAATCATCATCCTCATCATCTTCTTCTGCATCCACATCTCGATCTTCGTCGTCGTCATCGTCATCAGGATAAGGTAATAAATTTATATCTATTTCCGATTCAATAATAAAATCTTCTACTTCTTCTTCCATATCCGCATCGTCTTCTTCATAATACCAGTTGACGGTTACTTTACCTCCATTATCTTGGTAATCTTTGAGGTGTCCGAGCATATCCAGTATCCTTCGCGACGAGCTTGTATTGAAATAGGTGAGTTTAAAGTTAAATGTTAATGACTTATTTACCAGAGTAATGTATTTATCTATCCAGTCAATAAGTGGATTATAAAACTCGGCAGCATCCTCCAGATACGATTCGCCGGATATTTCGCATACACCTGTTCTTGCATCAAATACAACTGTGGGTATAAAAAACACACCATGCGATCCTTTTATTTTCAGATTTTCCATATAGCTCAAACATTTATTTTCGGATCAGTTACAACTAAGATTATCAGTTGGTAGCTATTTCAAAATTTCGTATAGCAATATTACAACTTTTTTATACAATAGCCAAGTTTCTTTTATAGTAAATTTATTACATTGACCTAATACTTGATAACAATACAGACAAATCAGATCAAATGTTTAATTATTGTAAAACTTTTCAACTTTTACTGAAAGAGAGAAAAACGAATATTCATCGTCCAATAGGGCTACCTCTACTTCAAGTGGGTTGTTTGCCGTAAGTGCAACTTGAATTAATCCAATGTTAGCCCCTCCGCAATGACCAATAGGTCTATTTCGTTGTGTCCTTTTAAATGTACGCAATTGCTTTCTATCGAGCGAGTTAATTAGCTGACATTTTTCAAGTACACCAATTATGTCCGTGTTTTTAATTTTGTTTCCCACGTAGAATTGATAATATCCCTCATACTCTCCTACAACAACTGTTCCAGAGCCTGAAATTTCTTTATTTGTAATATTCCGTTCTGCCGAATAATGTGCAATATTTTGCCCTAACTCAATAAAAATACATAGCATTTTTTTCGCTAAAATAGGATTATTAAAGTCAATGCCTTGTATATAAGTTGCCAGAACGGATAAAATCTGTTTTCCAAACGGTCCTTTGTAAAAAAGTGGAACCTCGTTTGTCAGTTTACTTTGATAATCGTATAAATTGAACTCTGATGCGCAATTCATAACAAAATTTTTTGTTGGGAAGTCTAAATCCATAAATTTTGCCTAACATTCGTCCTGCTTCGCAAAAACGCAAATTTTTGTTAGTAAGCCATTACTAAACAACAATCAATAGTCAAATATATAAAGTATTTTGCTTTTCTTCGATGTTTTGAGAAACTATAATTTCTCTTTTGGTACAATGTTTATTTTCATTCCCGACTCTTTTTCAAAATCCTCAATTTCTTCTAAATCAATGTCCTCAACATCGTAAAACCAGTTTACAACCGCTTTATTTCCACTATCGCTATACTTTTTCAATATGTTCAGCATATCAAGTATTGCCCTCGACGAACTGGTATTAAAGTAGGTTAGTTTAATATTCAGTACCAATGGCTTTGCTACTTCTTTAGTATAGCGTTCGAGCCATTGATATACAGGCGTATAAAATTTTAACGTTTCTTCGAGATACGATTCGCCTGCAATTTCGCATATTCCGGTTTTTACATTAAAATTGATTGCAGGGATAAAAAAATCGTCGTGCGAACCTTTGATGTTCAGATTTTCCATAATTATTCAGATTTTAATAATTTGAACAACCGACTTACTTAAACGAATGTAACCATTCTAACCGTCAGTAAGTAGCTGTTTTTCTATTTCATTAACTTTGCTAACTGTAACATCTAAATTTATTCCAATTTACGAAAATTGAAGATTTATTTTCGAATAAAAAATGTTAAGCAGGTAAACTATCACAATATACGCAATTGGTAAGTGTTGTAGCATACCTGCTTCAGTAATTAAACGAATTCAATTTTATGTTTTGCACATTCTTCAACCATTTCGGGGGGCCAGATACTTGCTTGAATTTCACCAATATGTGCTTTACGTAAAAAATACATGCAGAGCCGCGATTGACCGATACCTCCTCCAATAGACAATGGAAGTTCTTCATTCAATAGACGTTTGTGAAAATATAAATCTTTGCGATGTGCATTGCCGGTTAATTCCAATTGTTTTTGCAAGGTTTCTTTATTTACCCGTATTCCCATCGAAGAAATTTCGAATGCTATTTTCAAAACCGGATGCCACAATATAATATCACCATTTAATCCTCTATTACCATTTTCGGTTTCAGTAATCCAATCGTCGTAGTCGGGTGCTCTGCCGTCGTGCGATTCGCCGTTCGAAAGTTGTGCTCCTATACCTATAATGAACAATGCGCCAAATTTCTCGGCAGCCTTATCTTCGCGCTCTGAAGTAGTAAGGTGGGGATACATCTGCAATAATTCTTCGGCATGTAGAAAAGTAATCGCTTCTGGCAGAATGGGTGTAATATGCGGATAATTTTCGAAAATAATAAATTCGGTGCGTTTCAGTATATCATAAATTTGTTTAACTATCTGTTTTAAAAAGCCAATGCTTCGCTCTTCGGGGTGTATCGAACGTTCCCAGTCCCATTGGTCAACATATATCGAATGTGTATTATCCAATTCCTCATCAGGGCGAATAGCATTCATATCAGTATAGATACCATAACCCAATTTAATATCATAATCGGCTAATTTCAACCTTTTCCATTTTGCTAATGATTGTACAACTTCGGCAACTTGGTTGTTCATATCTTTTACAGGAAAAGAAACCGGACGTTCTATTCCATTGAGATCGTCGTTGATACCTGTGCCGCGTAGCACAAAAAGTGGGGCTGTTACCCTGCGCAACCGTAATTCCGATGCCAGATTAAGTTCAAAAAAGTCCTTTATTTGTTTGATAGCTTTCTCTGTCTGTTTGAGTCCTAACAATTGTTCGTAATCTTTAGGAAGTATCATTCCTCTATTCATAGCATTTATTTTAGTTATTCTATCTTTATTTTTCTATCACTGCAAAGATAGAATTTTTCATTATTGATATATATAATTGTAAGAAAATTTGTGGCAATTTATTTAGAAGTTTAACTTTTTAAAAAAGTTGAATTTCTCGCGTATTTTTTTTCACAAACTATTGCAAGTAATTTTTTAGTTTCTATATTTGCGGCTGTAAAAAAACACAAAAAGCATGATTAATCTTAGCAACATATATTATTGGCGCTGGCGCGGTTTCTCTCGGCGCTTGTAAACAATATGTATGTGTAAATGGTTGATCATTCTAAGTTAAAAGAGGCATATTGTTTATAATGTGCCTCTTTTTTATTTATGTTAATAATAAAAATTAAAATTTTTAAGCGATGAGCAAAACACACAAAATTTTCTTGAGCGAAAAAGACATGCCACAGCAGTGGTACAACATTATGGCTGATATGCCTAATAAACCACTTCCTCCTTTACATCCGGGAACAAAACAACCGATCTGTGCCGATGATCTGTCCCCACTTTTTGCAATGGAATTGATTAAGCAAGAAGTATCAACTGAACGGTGGATCGATATACCCGAAGAAGTTCAGGATATTTATAAAATATGGAGACCTTCACCGCTTTACAGAGCGTATAACCTCGAAAAAGCATTGGACACACCGGCAAAAATCTATTTTAAAAACGAAGGGGTAAGTCCTGCCGGCTCGCACAAACCAAATACCGCTGTACCGCAAGCATACTATAATGCCAAACAAGGTGTTAAACGGATAGTAACCGAAACCGGTGCTGGTCAATGGGGTAGCGCACTTAGTTTTGCAACCCAATATTTTGGTTTAGAGTGTAAGGTTTATATGGTAAAGGTAAGCTATTATCAAAAGCCTTATCGTAAAATGATGATGAATTCGTGGAATGCTGTGGTAGTGCCATCGCCAAGCACCGAAACCGAAGCCGGACGGCAAATTTTATTGCAAGACCCTGATTCACCCGGTAGTTTGGGTATAGCTATATCCGAAGCTGTTGAAATGGCAGCTAAAGACGAGAACACCAAATATGCCTTGGGTAGTGTGTTGAATCACGTATTGTTGCATCAAACGATTATTGGATTAGAAGCTGAGAAACAACTTGCAATGGCTGGCGATTTTCCTGATATTGTTATTGGATGTTTTGGTGGTGGATCGAATTTTGCCGGTATTTCTTTTCCATTTTTGAAGCATAATTTTCAGGAAGGTACAAAAGTACGTTGCATTGCCGTTGAACCCGCTTCGTGTCCCAAACTAACCAAAGGTACTTTCCAATACGATTTTGGTGATACTATTGGACTTACACCACTCATCCCTATGTACACACTGGGACATGACTACATTCCACCTCGCATACATGCAGGCGGGCTTCGCTACCACGGTGCTGGCGCCATTGTTAGCCAATTACTCAAAGACCAATTGATAGAAGCACAAGCAGTGAAGCAACTTGAAACCTTTGAAGCAGGTGTACTTTTTGCTCGAACCGAAGGTTTGATACCTGCGCCCGAAACAGCTCATGCAATTGCTGCGGTTATAAACGAAGCTAATAAAGCTAAAGAAGAGGGTATTGCTAAAAACATACTTTTCAATTTCTCTGGTTATGGCTATATTGATCTGGCTGCTTATGATCAATATTTTGCCGGCGAATTGTCCGACTATGTTGTTACGGAACAAGAAATTAGGCAAAGTGTTGACAGATTAGAAAAAATAATCAAATAAGTAGGTAATAAAAGGTTGTCAATTGATAATCCAATCTTGCTTTTAAACCCTTCGAGCGGTCGCAGATACTCGAAGGGTTTTTAGACTGGACTTATTTATAAAAACATCAACAAACTAAAAGCCATTACTGCCATTCCAGAAATGAGTCCATAGATTGCCAGATGGTGTTTTCCGTATTCTTCGGCTGTGGGGAGTAGCTCGTCTAAACTAATGAAAACCATGATTCCGGCTACTGAAGCGAATAAAAATCCCAAAACAGTTGCGTTCAAAAATGAGTACAGTAAAAAGTAACCGATAATAGCACCAAGCGGCTCGGCAAGCCCCGAAAGGAAAGATAACACAAAGGCTTTGCGCTTGTTACCTGTGGCAAAGTACAGCGGTACCGACACTGCTATACCTTCGGGTATGTTGTGAATGGCAATAGCAACAGCTATGGGCAAAGCAATCGTCGGATCAACAAGTCCGGCGGCAAAAGTTGCCATTCCCTCCGGAAAGTTGTGTATAGCAATAGCCAAGGCTGAGAACAATCCCATTCGCATCAACTTTTTATCGGCTTTTGCTTTTTGCTCGCTTATGTCCATTTCTTCAATTCTGTGTACCTCATGCGGGTTTTCAAACGATGGAATAAGCTTATCAATCAAAGCAATAAATAAAATACCGCCAAAAAAACCGGCAACTGTGTACCAAGTTCCAGTAACTGTGCCGTAAGCTTCCACTAAGTTAATCCGTGCTTTTTGGAATATTTCGACAAACGACACATAAATCATCACACCCGCAGAAAAGCCAAGCGATAAGGAAAGTATGGAGGTATTGGTTTTTTTTGTAAAAAAAGCGAGCGCACTGCCAATTCCAGTCGAAAGCCCGGCAAATAGAGTGAGCGCAAACGCAAATAATACGTTTTCGTGAAGCATGTTACAATTTATTTGGAACGATAAACAATTAATAAGTCCTTTACTTTTCGTAATCAGCGATTCGCCGATTGCTATTTCACGAGTGCCGATATTTTTTTAAATACATCTGTACCAGCCTCCCTGCAAAGTTCAAAGAGCAATGATTCGTAGGAAGTTATAATGGCTCCTTCGTAGCGCATACGTGCAATAGCTATTTGCTTATCTTCCGTTTTTCGTGAACCGGTACAGTTTTCTACAATCACCGGAATATAACCTCTATCGAGCAAATCTAAAGCGGTTTGTAAAACGCAAACATGGGTTTCGATGCCACAGAGGATAACAAACCGTTTTTCGCTTTGCGACAGAGCACCCATAAAATCAGCGCTTCCACAGCAACTAAACGATATTTTTTCAAACGCATCGTGTGTTCCCACAACTTGTGCAATAGGTTCGATGGTTTTACCCAATCCCTTAGTGTATTGCTGGGTAACAAAAACCGGCAAGTTGAGTAGTTTCACGCCTTGTATCAAAATCGTGGCATTTGCCCCAACAGTTTCGTAATTCGCTATATGGGGATACAGTCTTTCCTGTATATCAATAACAAGGCAAGCTGATTGGTCTTTCAATATTCGCATAAATGTAGTTTTATTTTGTGTAACATGGCATTAAATCTTTCGCTTTTGCTAAAAAAGTGAAAGATTGGCTACCCACATAAAATTGGACATGAATTTTTCTTTTGCACATAAATCTATGGTTTTCAAAATATTAATCTTGTAAATCCTGAAAATCCTGAAATCCCGTCCAACTTTACTGGCGTAGCCGAAAGATTAAAGCTGGTTACGCGTTTTCAATTTTACTTGCTTCGCGACGCGATTTTTCGCCCAAATACCCTCCATGATGCCTTTTTGCATAATCGGCAACCGTAAAACCAATCATTTTCATCATTTCAACAATAAGAATATCGCCAATAACAGCCATTACAGTAGCTGAGGTTGTGGGCGATAAGCCTAAGGTGCAAACTTCGCGCGGATTGCCGGTCAATATAGAAACATCGGCAAGTTTGGTCAAATCGCCATCGGAGTTGCCGGTTAATAAAATGGTTGGCAGGTGTGGGTAAAGATGTTTTGCCAAATCGAATAGTTCCAATATTTCGCGGGTTTTACCCGAGTTGGAAATCAGTAGCAGTACATCATTTTTTTGTATAATTCCCAAATCGCCATGTTGGGCATCACTGGGATGTATAAAAACAGCAGGCGTACCTGTGGCGCTCATTGTCATTGCAATACTTATTGCTGTTAATCCAGCTTTACCCATTCCGGTAGTTACTAATTTACCATCTTTAACATGTACAGCCTGATAAATAATATCCAATGCTTTCTGATAAGCATCTGTGACAGGTATTTTAGAAATCGCTTCTGCTTCGTTGCGAATTAATTGTTCAATTGCTGTTTTAATTTCTGTTTTCATAAATTTCTATTCATTCAATTCGTTATTTTTGTAGAACACCCAAAAGTATTAATTAATCTTTCTTAAATGAAATTATTAATTAGTTTCTTTTATTTTTGTACTGCAAATCTACTAAATAAATTTTAAACTTATCAAAAAAATAAGCAATCTTATGAAAGCTATGATGTTAACCGGTATTAGGCAAATTGAGATACGCGAAGTACCACAACCTCAAATTATAAACGCTACCGATGTACTTATTAAAATGGAAACGGTAGGTGTGTGCGGTTCTGATGTTCATTATTATGTATCAGGGCGAATAGGCAGCCAAATTGTAAAATATCCGTTTCCGGTGGGGCACGAGGGCGCCGGAACTGTTCAGGCAATAGGAAAAGGAGTGAAGCACATAAAAGTGGGCGATCGCGTTGCCATTGAACCGGCTATGCCCTGCTGGGAGTGCGACCAATGCAAAGCAGGACGGCACCACACTTGCCGCAAGCTACGTTTTTTGGGCTGTCCCGGGCAAGCCGATGGTTGTTTGCAAGAATATATAGTGATGCCCGAAACAAGTTGCCTGCTTTTACCCGAACACTTGAGTTTTGATCAAGCTGCTGTTTCTGAGCCATTAGCCATTGGGGTATATGCTGTAAAAAGATCAATTGCAATGGCGGGTGCCAAAGTCGGTATTTTAGGTTTTGGTCCGATAGGCATGAGTGTGTTGTTACCGGCGTTGGCGCAAGGTGCCGATAAGGTGTATGTTACCGATAAAATTGAACAGCGGCTTGATATTGCCCGCAATTCTGGCGCAGTTTGGGCAGGAAATCCCGATGAAGTAGATATAATAGGTATGATTAAGGAAAAAGAACCACTTTTATTAGATGTGGTGTTCGAGTGTTGTGGCAAGCAAGAGGCACTTGATCAAGCGATAGAAATATTGAAACCCGGAGGTAAGCTAATGATTATTGGCATACCCGAATTTGATCGTTGGTCGTTTAGTGTTGACAAGTCGCGGCACAAAGAAATATGTATTCAGAATGTGCGCCGCCAAGTTGACTGTGCCGAACCTGCTATTGAAATGATAGCTACCGGCGAAATAAATGTGGATGTGATGGTTACACACCATTTCGGCTTTGGGCAAACAAAAGAAGCCTTTGATCTGGTAACCGCATATTCTGATGGTGTGATGAAGGCGATGATAGATTTTAGGTTATAAACCATTGTTTCTAAAATTTGTAGGGCAAATAATATCGAAGGAGAAAAATATAAACCTGCGATAATTTTGATTTTTGCGATCCTTTTCTTAACTTTGAAGTATTACCGACACCAATAATACAACGCTTATAAATAAGCACAAACAAAGCAATAACATGAAGAAGAAAACAGCCCCACCAAAACGTTTGGCAATGGTTCAAAACGATCCTTGGCTCGAACCTGTTGAGGATGAGATCAACCTTCGCTATAAGCGATTTAATGACCGGTTATCGCAGATAAAAAAAGACTTTGGGAGTCTTCAAAAATTTGCAGATGCTTATAATTACTTTGGTATCAACTACGATGCACAGCGTAAAGGGTGGGTGTATCGCGAGTGGGCGCCCGAAGCTTATGCCCTCTTTTTAATCGGCGACTTCAATGACTGGGATCGCTCATCGCACCCTATGAAAAGAATTGAATATGGCGTATGGGAAATATTTCTCGACGAGAACGAATATAAAGATCGCTTTAAGCATGGTAGCCTAATAAAAGTGGTAGTTGATAGCTGCAAGGGCTGGCGCGAGCGCATACCTGCGTATGTGCGTAGGGTTGTGCAAGATGATCATACAAAAAATTACACCGCGCAAGTTTGGTTGCCCCAAACCACTTTCGATTGGGCTGGCGATAATTTTGATCTGCGCTCGGTGGGCAATCTCCTTATTTATGAGAGTCATGTTGGTATGGCACAGGAATATGAAGGTGTAGGCTCGTTTGCCGATTTCACAGCGCAAATATTACCCCGCATTAAAAATGCCGGTTATAATACGGTGCAAATTATGGCTTTAGCCGAACATCCTTACTACGGTTCATTTGGTTATCATGTGTCTAACTTTTTTGCTGTGTCGTCGCGTTTTGGTATACCCGAAGATTTAAAATATTTGGTGCGCGAAGCCCATAAACTTGGACTTGGCGTAATTATGGATATTGTACATTCACACACAGTAAAAAACATCAACGAAGGATTGAATGAATTTGATGGCTCCGACCATCAGTATTTCCATGCCAACGAACGAGGAGATCATCCGGCATGGGATTCAAAACTATTCGATTATGGTAAAACCGAAGTACTCAGGTTTTTACTCTCAAACATAAAATTCTGGTTAAGCGAGTTTCATATTGACGGCTACCGTTTCGATGGCGTTACTTCTATGCTATACTTCCACCATGGGTTGGGTTTAGATTTTGTTAACCGCGACATGTATTTCAAAGAAGGGGTAGAGTTTGATGCAATTACTTATCTACAACTTGCCAACGCGCTTATTCACGAGGTTAATCCTGCTGCTATTTCGATAGCCGAAGATATGAGCGGTATGCCCGGCATCTGTAATAAAATTGACGACGGCGGAATAGGTTTCGATTACCGGCTGGCAATGGGTATTCCAGATTATTGGATAAAACTGCTCAAAGAAAAAACCGATGAGCAATGGAATATATGGGAAATGTGGAATGTACTCACCAACCGTTTGCCCGATATAAAAACTATTGCGTATTGCGAATCGCACGATCAGGCATTGGTTGGCGACAAAACAATAGCTTTTTGGCTGATGGATAAAGAAATGTATTTTAATATGAGCATTTTTAATTCCAGTCCGGTTGTTGATCGCGGATTAGCTTTACATAAGATGATTAGATTTATTACTTTAACTTTGGGCGGGCAGGCTTACCTCAATTTTATGGGCAATGAATTTGGTCATCCCGAATGGATTGACTTTCCGCGCGAAGGTAATAACTGGAGTTATAAAAATGCTCGCAGGCAATGGAGTTTAGCTGATCGCGAAGATTTGAAATATCACTTCTTAGCCGAGTTCGATAGGCAAATAATTCACTTATGCGCACAATATAACATTCTTGCAGCCGGTTACGGAAACCAACTCTGGATGGATGATTGGCATAAAACCATTGTTTTTGAAAAAGCAGAATTAATTTTTGTTTTCAATTTCCATATCAATCAATCCATGACCGATTATCAGATTCCTGTATATCAAGAGGGTAATTATAAGCTTATCTTAAATAGCGATCATCCTGATTTTGGCGGGTTCAATAGGGTTGACCAAAATGCAAGCTATCCGAGTAGTCGCAATGAGGCGGGAAAGATTATTATCCGCATCTACTCACCCAATCGCACAGCGTTGGTGTTCAAAAAAATAGATTAGTTGGTTGAAATAGACGTAAAACTTTATTAGCTCACATCTGTTTTTAAATGGCATATTAATTGAACATATATCCTACCGGAACTTTCTCCGGTAGGAATAACTTTATTACACTATGAGCCGAAATCTAAGTTTTGGGTTAATTGCATTTCTATGTATATATTTCACTTCCGATTTGTTTGCACAACAAACAAACGACGAAATGAAAGCTAAAGCACTCTATATATTTAACTTTCCGCGTTACGTTGAATGGCCCAACGACGACGAAATGATGGAGATTAAAATTGGTGTTATTGGTGATGCACCGGCACTTGTTAACGAGCTTAAACATCAAGCGAAATCGGGCTATCCAGATGGAACGAGTGTTAAAATTCTTACTTTCACCAATATTGCTGCTATTCAACCCACCCAAATATTATACGTAACTGCCGCATGGAATAACAGTATCAAATCAATAACCGATGCTGTACGGGGTAAACGTACCTTGATAATAACCGACCAACTGAAATCGAAAAAAATGACCATGATCAATTTCATGCCTTCCGAGAATGGGAAAGTGAAATTTGAGATAAATACCACAGCCATAAGTGCAGAGAAAATGCGGATTGACTCGAAAATACTCACCCGCGAGGGCGACGAAATTGTTATGCTCGATTTGTATAAAGAATCGGAAGCTGAACTTGAAACCGAGAAACAGCGCGCCGAAAGTCAACGAGCTATAATAAACCGGCAAAATCAGGAAATCGAAACGCAAACTCGTAGAATAACCAAACAAAAAGATGAGATTGTAAAACAGAAAGATGAGATTGATAAGCAATTAAAAGAACTGGAACGTCAAAAAGCAGAAATAACTGCACAAGAAAAGCGAATTGAAGAGCAGAAAGAAGAATTGAAAAAATTGGCTGCTGATGTGAAAGCAAAGCAGGATACACTCTTGGTAAAGACAAAACTGGTAAAGGAACGCGAAGTGGCAATGGCAACACTTCAAAAGCAAATGAGTGCTAAAGAAAAAGAAATTGCGCTGGGTACCGAAAAGTTAGAATCGCTTAACCGCGAGGCTTCTCTGCAAGAAACACGCATCAAAGCACAAAAAGCGCTACTGGATATACAAAGTTCAAAGCTTACCATTCAACGATATGTGATGATTATTGGTGCTGTGATACTGCTGTTAATCATTGGGCTGGCATTTTTTATCTATCGAAGCTACAAAATTAAAAAACAAGCTAACCGCTTGCTCGAAGAAAAAAATGCTGCGATAAGTCGTCAAAATGTGGAAATTTCGCGCCAAAAAGGAGAAATTGAAGTACAGGCAAACCAACTCGAGCAGACCAACCATGAGATAAACGAACAAAAGCAAAAGCTTCAAAACCAGAATGAACAAATAACTGCAAGTATCAATTATGGTTTGACCATTCAGCAAGCTATGCTCCCTTCGCTGAGCGAATTTGAGAAAGCTTTTGAATACTTTATAGTGTATATACCTAAAGATATAGTCTCGGGCGATTTCTACTGGCTGTCGTACAACAAAGATGCGAGTGGTAATATTTCGCGGTTGTATGTGGCTGTGGTTGACTGTACCGGACATGGCGTGCCGGGTGCGTTTATGTCAATGATAGGTAATAGATTACTCAATGAGATAGTAAATGAACGCAGAATTGAAGCACCCAACGAAATTCTCGAACAACTCAACCTTGGCATTCGCACATCACTAAAGCAAGATGTTACCGACAACAACGACGGTATGGATGTATGCTTGTGCCGCCTCGACAGATATGCTCCCAAAAGTCTAGAAAATAAAACAGATAAAGTAGTTACTAAAATTACTTTTGCCGGTGCAAAACGTCCGCTTTTCTATTTTGTACGGAGTGAAATGAAAATAGATATGCTAAAAGGCGACCTGCGCTCTATTGGCAGAACAAGTTCGAAAAAACGAAAGGATTTTGAAAATTATGAACTAACGCTACAAAAAGGCGATGCTATCTATCTGACTTCCGACGGCATAATTGACCAACATGCCCCAAACCGCAAGCGTTTCGGAACAGCCATGCTCACCGAATTGATGCAAACCATTGGCGATTTGAACATGCAACAGCAAAAGGAAATAATTGAAGAAGCCCTGCAATTGTTTAAGCAAGATCAGGAACAACGCGATGATATTACGCTACTTGGTATTAGGATATAGGAAATATTGATAATTCGTAACATTTGTTTTATTTTGTATCGGTACCACCGGCAAGCCGGTAGCACCAAATTTCTAACACGGCAACTTTAATTTGAAGTAGTTGACGCTGGTGAAGATGTTTTACGGGTTTGTGCAAGACGGCTCGCTGTAGCTGTAAATGAGAACATTTTAGCTTTGTTAGGCTCGCGGCGGAAAATGGAACGACCCAGTTGACAAAGTGCATTTACCTCTTCATAAATATCATTCAGTTCGGTTTGAAATTCTTCTGATACTGTGAGTGTACGGGTTTTGCTCACACCTTGATTTTGTTGTGCTGCTGATAAATCGGTTGCCAACTGTACCAATTCGTCTATTTTTGTTGTGCTGATACCTGTTGCTATAATATCGCTACGGTAGTTTTCAATGTTTTGAGCAAAGCTGTTAAGCGCTTCTACAATTTGCGATTTGGTGGTTTTGTTCGACCCTTTTCGTACTTTTAATATACCCAACGACGATAGCAAAAAGTTAAACTTGTCAGGATTTTTGCGTAAACCATATTTCAGGGCTGCGCTAAAGGCAGAAATCTTTTCAAAAGCATCTTCGATAAGACTACTAATGGTTTGTGTGGATTGTTTTTGATTCCGGTATTTGTCGGTACCTAAATTTTGATAAGCATCTTCAATTCTGTTTTTCAGAACACTTACTGATTCACTGTTTATTGTGCCGTTGCGCTCTGTAAAATCGGTAAGGAATTCGCCTACATTATAGGTAATCACACCAGAAGACTGTAGCATTGTAAAATGCGAAAGAGAATATGAGCTTTTCATAATTAAATGGTTTATGTGATTAATGGCGTAAAAATATAAACAATAAATTACAAAAGGAAATTTTATTATTATTTTTTGTATTGCAACAAAAAATAACTCTGTACACAGTAAATACAAACTTCAACATGGCAACAAAACCACAGAAGCGGGAAAACCCTTGCTAAAGCAGGGAATAGTGTTGCTATACCGGTGAAATAAGCTGCTATACCAGAGATGATAGTTGCTATAGCGGTGAAATACTATACTTTAGTAGGGATTATAGTTGCTACATAATGGAAACAAGAAACCATACCTGAGATTATAGTTGCTATAACTGGGAAATGAGATACTATAATAGGGATAATAGTTGCTAAAGCAGTGATAAGTAGTTTTGTTGGTCGGGATAATAGTTGCTAAGGCAGGGATAAATGGTTTTGTTGGTCGGGATAATAGTTGCTGAGGATGGGATAAATGGTTCTGTTTGTCGGGATAATGGTTGCTGAGGATGGGAGTTATAATTTTAGTAGCGGGGATTAACGGTGCTAAAATGGGGATAATACTTGCACTTATGCAGAAAGCAATTCTCCTGCCTTTCAATGATTTCCAAAAATGTGGTTTTAATATTTGGATAATTTGGGGGGATTGTTTTAATTTGTGGGGAAAAGATGTGGTGTAGTTATAAGTAATCAATTCGAATTTCAAAAAAATATGCAGGTATGAAATATATTGTTAAAAAATCTCGGTACAATTAGTCTTCCTACATATTGTTAGCGTTTATAAAAAAAGATGAAAGATAAATTTAATAAAATACTATTTATAACCATTTTAACATTGATTGCAACAAAATCTTTTGCGAATGTTGGTGGAGCAACAATGAAACCTGGATTGATTGGCGACCCAATTGTTTGGCAATTGACCAATATTTCAGTAATAAAAGAAAATCTTTCACTTAAATTTTATGAAATAGATAATAAAAATATTGTTCATTTACAGCAATTTATTATATGAATTGTGATACAAATCAAATGTTCTCAGTGAGTGGAATTTTTTATGGTTTAAGAGCGGACAATATTCAAATTTATTTTAACAATTTAATAGTAAATGAACAAATTGACAGTTCTAATTTCAAGCAAATAGATGATTTAATATTTCAGGAAACACGGAAAAGAGATTTTGATGTTGTTTGGGCTGATTGGAGTAATCTAAATAAAATAGGTTTTAAATTTAATTATTTACCAAACGAACAAAATGTTCTAAAAGTTACAGGAATAATAAGTTTAGAGCCAACAAGTATTTGGTATGGAATGACAACTGCTGCCATTTATGCAAAG
>JFJP01040913.1_pt1 | contig 15196 bp, 16 predicted proteins | sample 431651 | NCBI WGS metagenome assembly JFJP01 (sample SAMN02602958, study PRJNA72255) | Microbial mat metagenome, whole genome shotgun sequencing project. | biome: fresh water; feature: sink hole; material: water; isolation source: purple microbial (photo- and chemosynthetic) mats found in...
CCCGGTTCGGACACATAATACTATGCGGGTTGGGCGGAATATTTGTAGAAGTTCTGGGCGACGTATCATCTGGATTAGCACCTCTTACGTTTAATGAAGCCGAATCGATGATAAGAAGCCTGAAGAGCTATAAGATCATTAAAGGAACCCGTGGAAAGCCTGGTATAAATGAATCAATATTTGCCGAGATAATTGTAAGACTTTCAAGCTTATTACGATACGCTACTGAGATTAAGGAAATGGATTTGAACCCTCTGATTGGCAGCCAGAAAGAGATTATAGTAGTCGATGCGAGGATACGAATTGAAAAGGAAACTTAAACTATTTTTCCTCCGGTAAAAAAAATTAATGTTTATATTCGAATTTAATTTCTAATTGAAAAAATATTTAAGGTATGATAATATATCAGTTGTCAGTCTTTCTTGAAAATAAATCAGGACGACTCACTGAAGTTCTTGAAGTTCTTGGAGAGGAAAATATACGGATCACTGCATTAAGTGTAGCCGATACTGCTGAATTTGGTATCCTGCGTCTTATTGTTTCTGATCCTGAAAAAGCAAGGGAAATTCTGAAAAAACACACCTTCACAGTTAACCTCTCTGAGGTAATTTCAGTGATAGCTCCTAATGAGGCCAGGCACTATGCCCGGGTGTTGAAGATATTATCAGACAGAGATATAAGTGTGGAATATACATATGCATTTTCATTAGGTGAAAAATCAATAATATTCCTGCGATGCAGTAATACAGATGACGCAATAAAGGCACTTAAGGATCATGAAATGGAGTTGCTGAAGGCAAGTGATCTTTATAAAATATTTTAACTCCTCCTGTCTTTTTGAATAGATGAAAATTGAAAAAATCGTTGGAATAAATAATTAAGTATGGAAATTTGGAACCACCATTTCGAATGTATGGATCGGAATGGGATCAGACATGTTCAGAGCGAAAGGCTCAGGGATACAGTAAACAGGGTCTATTTTAATGTCCCTTACTACAGGAACAAGATGCAGGAGGCAGGGTTGGGCCCTGAAAGTATTCATACAATTGATGATCTGTACAAATTACCTTTTACTACCAAGCAGGATCTGAGAGATAATTATCCTTTTGGCTTGTTTGCCGTTCCTATGAGCGAAATTGTCAGGTTACATGCTTCATCGGGAACCACAGGCAAGCCTACTGTTGTAGGATATACCCATACCGATATTGCCACATGGTCGGAAGTAATGGCACGCACACTGACAAGTGCTGGTGCTAACCGAAATGATTTTATTCAGGTTGCATACGGATATGGTCTCTTTACCGGGGGCCTCGGATTACATTATGGCGGAGAAAAGATAGGTGCCTCGGTTATTCCTATTTCCGGAGGCAATACTATGAGGCAGATCCAGCTTATGCATGATTTCGGAAGTACAGTTCTTGCATGTACACCTTCTTATGCACTATTCCTCGCCGAAGCAATACATGAGAGCTCTGTGAAGCGCAGTGAACTGAAATTAAGAGTAGGCGTATTTGGTGCTGAGCCATGGACTGAAAACATGAGAAAGGAGATTGAATCGAAACTATTGATAAAAGCTATTGATATTTATGGTTTGAGTGAGGTTATTGGTCCGGGTGTGGCTAGCGAATGCCTTGTGCAGGAAGGATTGCATATTAATGAAGATCATTTTTTCCCCGAGATCGTTGATCCCTATACTCTCCAGGTATTACCTGAAGGCAGTACCGGTGAATTGGTCTTTACCACGCTTACAAAAATGGGATTACCTCTTATTCGTTATCGTACAAGGGACCTTACCCGCCTTACATACGAAAAATGCAGATGCGGCAGGACTATGGTAAGGATGGAAAAATGCCTTGGCCGGAGCGATGATATGCTCATAATAAGGGGAGTTAATCTGTTCCCTTCACAAGTTGAAAGTGTCCTTCTGGAAATGAATGAAATAAAACCCCACTATCTGCTTATAGTCGACAGAGTAAATAATCTCGATACTCTCGAACTTAAAGTTGAGGTTGATGAGGCATTTTTTCAGGATAAAATAAGTCAGCTTGAAGCTCTTCGCCAAAAACTGCAGGTTAATCTTGAAAATGCTCTTGGACTGGGAATTAAAGTAACCCTGGTTGAACCAAAAGTCCTTGAGAGAAGCGAAGGAAAATCCAAACGGGTAATTGATAACAGAAAATTCTGATTATTTTATCACAGGGTAATAAGAATCGTTATATATGAAGAGAAAAGATCTGTATTTCATATTTTTTATTGTTTTACTATTCCTTCCTTTTCTGGTATCAGAAAACCTTGGTTCAGCATATAAAAGCTTTAATGCTCAACATGGGTTCCTGGCAGCATTTGTGAAATTTTTTGTTCTTGCTACTTCGGGCGAACTTCTTGGTCTGCGAATCAGAACTGGAAAATACTTTATCAGAGGATTTGGTATATTACCCAGGGCTATCGTATGGGGGGTACTTGGACTTTCTGTTAAAGCTGCCTTCATAATATTTTCAGGGGGTGTTCCTGCCTTACTTGCTTATCTGGGTATGGAAAATCCGGCGTTAGTGCTCTCTTCCGGTCTAACATTTTCTAAATTACTGGTATCCTTTTCTATAAGTTTATTTCTTAATTTGTTTTTTTCACCTGTCCTGATGACAGTGCATAAGATCACCGATAAGCATATTCAAAATAGCAATGGTACTTTTACAGGGTTTTTAAGTGCGGTAAATGTGTCGGAAATACTTGCAGGTATTGACTGGAAACTTCATTGGGGATTCATCCTGAAAAAATCAATACCTCTTTTCTGGATACCTGCCCATACAGTTACCTTTCTTCTACCTCCTGATTTTCAAATACTTTTTGCAGCAGTACTTGGAATAGTGCTGGGAGTACTGCTTGCATTTGCAGCTATTGCCCAGACTGATAAATAACATAAATTGATTAGCTATTTATTTATATTTTTGAAAGTTTTTTATAAACACAGGAATCATTACGAACAATAAGATGAGAAAAACGCCGGTAGATTTTAATACTGTAAAAGCCAGGATTGGAGAGAGTGGACTTAGTAATCTTGGATCAGCAAGTATCAGGGAGATTGTTAAACTGGTAAATCAGCTGGAAAAATCGACAGGTGAGAAATATGTCAGGATGGAAATGGGTGTCCCGGGGCTGACGACTCCATCAATAGCTACAGATGCTGAAATTGCCTCCCTGAATAATGGAGTTGCTTCAGTTTATCCGAATATAGAAGGAATACAATCGCTTAAAGAGGAAACAAGCCGGTTTGCAAAACTTTTTATGAATATTGATATCAATCCGCAGGGTTGTATTCCTACAGTAGGTTCGATGATGGGCGGAATGGTCAGTTTCCTTGTAGCAAACAGAAATGACAAAACAAAAGAGGGTACCCTGTTTATTGACCCTGGTTTCCCTGTTCAGAAACAGCAGGTAAAAATGCTTGGACATGAGTATCAGGCTTTCGATGTTTATAATTATAGGGGAAAAAAGTTAAAAGCCAAACTTGAGTCATATCTTGAATCAGGCAAAATTTCTTCAATACTATATTCAAATCCAAATAACCCGTCATGGATCTGTTTAAATGAAGAGGAACTTTCAATCATAGGTGAATTAGCGGTTAAATATGATACTATAGTAATTGAGGATCTGGCATATTTCGGAATGGATTTCAGGAAGGATTATGCTCAGCCTGGTATTCCTCCATACCAACCCACAATTGCAAGATATACAGATGATTATATTCTTCTTATCTCGAGTTCCAAGATTTTCAGCTATGCCGGACAAAGAATAGGTATGATGGTGATATCTGATCACCTTTTTGGAAGAGAGTTCCCCGATTTGCTAAGATATTATTCAACATCAAATTTTGGTCATTCGGCAGTTTATGGTGCTCTCTACGGATTATCGGCAGGAGTGGCACATTCAGTACAGTTTGGACTAGCAGCATTATTGAAAGCTGTTAATGACGGAACTTACAATTACCATGATGATGTAAGGGAATATGGGGATAAGGCCCGTATTCTGAAAAATATTTTTCTCTCAAATGGGTTTAAAATTGTTTATGATACAGATTTGGATGAACCTCTTGCTGACGGATTTTATTTTACAATATCCTATCCGGGCATGTCTGGAAAAGAACTTCTTGAAGAACTTCTTTTTTATGGGATAAGTGCAATTTCACTTGAAATTGCCGGGAGTGAGCGGCACGAGGGTTTGAGAGCATGTGTTTCCGGAGTATCGAGGCAAGAATTTCCAATACTGGAAAAGCGTCTTAAATTATTTTTTAGTGATCATCCGGTTATATTTAATTAATTTGTGAATATATGGCAAAGATTAGAGGCAGTATCGTTGTTGATTATGAGAAATGTAAGGGATGCGAAGTATGTATGGTTTCATGTCCTACAGGAACCATCGCAATAGCTAAAGAGGTAAATGGCAAAGGATACAATTATGCCTATCCTGCAAACCCTGAATTGTGCATTGGTTGTGCAAATTGCGCCATGGTTTGTCCGGATGGGGTTATAACAGTTTACAAAACAAAAATTTAGGCAGCCAATGGAAAAGGAATTAAGATTAATGAAGGGCAATGAAGCAGTTGCTGAAGCTGCAATCCGTGCTGGAGCAGACGGTTATTTCGGCTACCCTATAACACCTCAGAGCGAGATCCTTGAATATCTGATGGAGGCAAACCCTGCTGAGACAACAGGAATGGTTGTACTTCAGGCAGAGAGCGAGGTTGCTGCTATTAATATGGTTTATGGAGGAGCTGCATGCGGTAAAAAAGTAATGACCTCATCTTCCTCTCCGGGTATAAGTCTTAAACAGGAAGGTATAACATATATTGCAGGAGCAGAGCTCCCATGCCTCATTGTCAATGTGGTCAGGGGAGGTCCGGGACTGGGCACCATTCAACCTGCCCAGTCTGATTATTTTCAGTCAACAAAAGGAGGTGGACATGGAGATTATCATCTTATAGTTCTTGCTCCTGCATCTGTGCAGGAGATGGCTGACTTTGTTGACCTGGGATTTGAACTCGCATTTAAATACCGTAACCCGGTTCTAATGCTTTCTGACGGAGCTATAGGCCAGATGATGGAAAAGGTTTATCTGAATCCGCAAAAAGAGCGGTTAAAGGTATTTCCCGAATGGGCAACAACGGGAAAGCCTCCGACCAGAGAAAGAAATATTATAACATCACTCGATCTCGATCCTTACGGGCAGGAGCAATTTAATCATAAGCTTCAGGCAAAGTACAATGAGATAAGAGAAAAGGAGGTTCGCTACGAGGAGTTCCAGTGTGAAGATGCTGAGTACTTACTGGTAGCCTATGGAACAAGTGCAAGAGTATGCCAGAAATCAATCCAGATAGCCAGGGATAAGGGCATAAGGGTTGGTTTGTTAAGACCAATAACCTTATTCCCCTTTCCTTCAAAACGGATTAATGAATTGGCTGGCAGGATGAAGCACATACTTTCAGTGGAAATGAGTGCCGGACAGATGATTGAAGATGTTCTTCTTTCAGTCAGTGGTAAGGTACCTGTAACCCATTTTGGCCGTATGGGGGGGATTGTTACAACACCTGAAGAGGTGGTTGAGAATCTTAAATTAAAAATTATAGGAGGTTAGATTATGCCGGACGCTAGCGGAATAAAAGAAATAATAAAGCCTGAAAATCTGGCTTATAGAAAATCAAAGTTACTGACAGATAATATAATGTCCTATTGTCCTGGCTGCGGACATGGCACTGCTCACAGAATACTTGCAGAGGTTATTGAAGAGGAAGACCTCCAGTCTCAAACAATTGGTGTATCACCTGTGGGTTGTTCTGTTCTGTTGTATAACTATCTTGACGTAGATATTCAGCAGGCTGCTCACGGACGTGCACCAGCAGTTGCTACGGCTATCAAACGTCTCCTGCCAGATAAATTTGTTTTTACTTACCAGGGTGACGGGGACCTTGCTGCAATCGGAACAGCTGAGACAATTCACGCCTGCAACCGTGGTGAGAATATTCTGATAATATTTATTAATAACGGTATATACGGAATGACAGGGGGACAGATGGCTCCTACAACCCTTGAAGGGATGAAGTCATCAACATCACCCCTTGGAAGAGATGTTAAAACTATGGGCAACCCCCTTAAGATGACTGATATTGTCGCCACTTTGGAAGGTACTTATTATGTTACACGGCAGAGTGTACATACTCCAGCTAATGTCCGTAAAACAAAAAAAGCTATCAGAAAAGCTGTTCAATACCAGAAACTGGATAAAGGAACATGTTTTATCGAAATAGTCTCAAATTGCCCTTCAGGCTGGAAAATGACACCTGTCCAGTCAAATAAATGGATGGAGGAAACTATGTTCCCGTATTATCCTCTGGGAGACCTGAAAACTCCGGCAGAATAGTAAATACATAATAATTAAATTCCTGAGAAAATGACTGAAGAGATAATTATAGCCGGATTTGGAGGACAGGGAGTTCTGTCAATGGGTAAAATAATGGCATATTCGGGTGTTATGCAGGATATGGAAGTAAGCTGGATGCCTTCCTACGGCCCTGAAATGAGGGGAGGAACAGCAAACGTAACTGTAATAATAAGCAGCGAAAGAATAAGCTCACCGATAATAAGGCATTTCGATACTGCAATTATACTTAATCAGCAATCGCTTGATAAGTTTGAAAGTTCGATCAAACCTGGTGGTGTGCTTATTTATGACAGTAATGGCATTACCCGGCATCCGGAACGGAAAGACATTACAATCTATCGTATTGACGCGGCAGAAGAAGCCGCAAAATTGAATATCCAAAAGACTTTTAATATGATTGTTCTCGGAGGCTTTCTTAAAGTGAAGCCAATTATTAAACTTGAGAATGTAATAAAAGGTCTGAAAAAATCACTTCCTGAGCGGTATCATAATCTTATTCCTATGAATGAAAAAGCTCTTATCAGGGGTGAGGAAATAATATACGAGGTACATAAGGCAGAATAATCAGGTCCGATTTACGACTCTCGCAATACATTTTTCCTTATTGACTGAAATTAGTCTTACCTGCCTGTAGCACCCGCAGATGGATCAGGACTTTCTTTTATAATGAAAATGATGGTTGCAAATCAACGTAAGACTTTCTCATTTCTTATAGAAGTGCATCTCTTCGATATATTTCCATACACCGGGAGATAAAAAATATGACATATTCTTCCCTTTCCTGATACTATCGCGTATAAAGGAACCTGAGATTTCCATTAGAGGTGCATTCACAGTTTTAATGTCAGCTTCCGAAATTATCTTATCGAGAAGGATAGAAGATGGTTTTACGAAACCTGCCCTTGGATAGACATAAATAGGGTAATTTTTAACAATCTCGCTGGCATTTTTCCACTTATGAAGGGTTATCAGGTTGTCTTCACCCATTATCAGACAAAATTCATTTCCGGGATATTTCTCACCTAAATATGTAAGAGTGTCAATGGTATATGATGGCACCGGAAGTTTGAATTCTATATCTGATGCCCTCATCCTGTCATTATCACCTATAGCTGTCAGAACCATATGCAGCCTGTGATGATCAGCCAGGAGAGTCTCCTTTTTTTTCAGGGGATTGTGAGGGCTTACAACAAACCAAACCTGATCAATTCCTGCAAATTCAGTCATATAACCGGCTATTGCTGTGTGTCCGATATGTACGGGGTTGAATGATCCGAAGTATAAGCCGGTTTTTGTCATATTATAAAAAAGTCACTATTACCTGCCAAGGAAGGATGATACGATCTTTATCACCTCTTCTTTTGCCTTATCGAGCTGGTGATTTACGACTACAGTATCGAACTGATTGGCTAGTTTTAGCTCATCCTTAGCTTTTTCTACTCTCATTTTTATTTTTTCAGTACTCTCAGTTGCTCTCTTAATGAGCCTGTTCTCAAGTTCTTCAACAGACGGAGGCATGATAAATATTGCAATAGAGTCAGTGCCAAACTTTTTCTTCAGGTTTACCCCTCCCTGAACATCAACATCAAAAAGAACATGATTGCCATTTGCCCAGATCCTTTCCATTTCGCTCTTAAGCGTACCGTAAAGTATATCTTTGTATACCTCTTCCCATTCAACAAATTCGTTGTTTTTAACCTTTTTTCTGAATTCCGGAACAGTCAGAAAAAAATAATCTTCTCCATCTTTTTCATTTTCTCTGGGAAGCCTGGTTGTTGCAGATACAGAAAAAGACAGGTTTAATCCTCTGTCGATCAGATGTTTGACTATTGTGGTTTTTCCTGCACCTGAAGGAGCCGATATTATAACTAGTTTTCCTTTCATTTTACAAAATGATTTTGCTTCATGTATTATTTAATAGCTAACCGGCTCAGGAATTAGTTGTATTACAGAAAAGAGTTATGATATTCCCGATGCGTATTTTATTATAGAACATTTAAAGTTTGTTCCTTGATTTTCTCCAGTTCATCTTTCATCATAACTACCAGTTTCTGGATTGAAGCATCGTTTGCTTTGGATCCGATAGTATTAATTTCACGACCAATCTCCTGGGCTATGAAATTTAAAATTTTTCCATTGGGTGAGGGGGTGTTGGTCGTCTCAAGAAAATAGTCACAGTGAGTTTTTAACCTTACTTTTTCTTCATTAATGTCATATTTCTCAAGATAGAAGATAAGTTCCTGTTCAAATCTGTTTTTATCCAGATTTTCAGTTCCAATGTTCTCTTCCAGTATTGATTTTAGTTTTTCTCTGATTTTTGTAATTCTTCCTGCTTCGAATGTTTCAACAGTTTCCAGCAGAGTTAATATTTTACCAATGCACTTATTCAGGTCAGCAAGTATAGAGTTACCCTCTTCAATCCGGTACATATCGAGCATAGTAATCGATTCGATGATTTGTGTTTTAACAATCTCCCATTCATCGTTTTTTATCTCAGGTTTTTCAGTTTTCAGGGTGTCGGGGAGCTTCATTATTGCAGTAAATATCTGATCGTCAAGATTAATTTTGAGTTCTGCTGCAATTTCCCTGAACTGATTGTAATAGTTTTTTACAGCGGCTTTATTAATTACAGTGGCTACGTCCTCATCGAGCATATCAAAAAAAATTGATAAATCAATTTTCCCCCTGTCGAGTTTCTGGCTTACCAGATTTCTTATCTCTGGTTCTTTTTCCTTATACAACCAGGGCAGCTTGGTATTAAGGTCAAGTTGTTTTGAATTGAGCGATTTTATTTCGATTGTTATTTTCTTATGTGGAGTCTCTGCAATGGCTTTACCATAGCCTGTCATTGATTTAATCATCTCCCTGTTGTTATTTAGATTGAAGTAATTATTTGTCTGAAAGTTACATATTCTCCTCGTATTTGACAACTGTTTTCTTTTTCCAACGGCCTGATTTATAATAAATGAAAGTTAATACCAGACCAATTATCCATCCGGCTGGAATTGCCCACCATATGCCCTGTGCCCCGATCTTTTGTGACAAAAACCAGGCCATAGGGATTCTGATAATCCATAGTGAAAGAAGAGAAATGAACATAGGTACAAGAGTATCGCCGGCACCTCTCATCACACCATTATATATGAACATAAGTGTGAATAAAATATAAAATGAACTTACAATTACAAGGTACTGATTCCCCAGTCTTATTACCTCTTTATCACTTGTAAACATGTTCATAAGAAAATTTCCTGCGAAAACAATAAAAAGAGTTGTAACGATTGTTACAATCCCCGACATTTTAACTGTGGCAATCAGACCTGCCCTTATACGCTCCGGCTTATTGGCTCCAATATTCTGACCGACGAAAGTTGAAAGTGCCTGTGAGAAAGACATAGCCGGAATAATAGCAAGCGCATCAAGCCTGCTTGCAACTGAGAAGCCAGCTATAACATTGGTTCCGAATTTATTAACTATGCCCATTAACGCCAGTGCTCCCAAGGCAACAAGAGTTTGCTGTATCCCTGTTGGAAGCCCGATGCGTATACTCTGCTGGAAAGTCTCCCTGTCAAAATGAAGTCCCTTTATAGCAATTCTGATAAGCTTATGGGTTTTGTTAAGCCAGTAAATTGCCAGTCCAAAAGCAATACCATTTGCGATAAGTGTAGCATATGCAGCTCCGGCAACACCCCATTTGAATACTGCAACAAAGAGAATATCAAGGATAATATTGGTTATTGTAGCAATAATTAAAAAATAGAGAGGTGTTTTTGAATCACCCAGCCCTCTTAGAACTGCACTTGTTCCATTAAAACCGAACAGAATTATTATGCCTGACAAATATATTCTGAGATACTGAACAGCCTGTGGCATTATCTCTTCAGGGAGACCTAACACTATTAATATCGGTTCACTTATGATTATTCCGATAATTGTAGTTATTATACCTGCAACTGTGCTATAAATGTACATTGTATCTATGGCACGCTTAACCTTTACAAAGTCCTTAGCCCCAAAGTATTGTGAGATGACCGCCCACTGCTGCCAGGGCTTCTTTTCCGATGAAGTTGCCCACTACTACGCTGTCGACAACACTGAATAACTGCTGGAACACGTTCCCCAGGAGCATCGGTGCTGCAAAATTCAGAATAAGTTTTCCTTCTTTTCCGTTTGTAAGATCCTGCATCAATCGAATTTAGAATCGCAAAGAAAATCAATAATAGGGTAGTATCAAAACCGGTTTATTGTAAAATATGACAATTTCTTTAATGAATAATTCTATTGTTATTAAACTAATGCCTTGGAAATTACCCTTTCCTGCCAAACAAGTCAGATTTAAATAAAACCAAAGACTAGTTTAAAACTGAAAGATTAAGTTTTAATAATAATCTCTGACTGGTAATCATTATTTAAATGTATTAAGTATTTAATTTTATTTGTTTAACATAAAATTGCTAAATTTATATCAGAATCATAAGTATGACAATATTAATAACCCTAAAAGCAAAAACATGAAAAAATTAGTCGTAATTATTCTAAGCTGCCTCATTTCAGGAATTGCAACATCTCAGCAAACTCAGAAGGAGCTTCGCCAGGATCTTAAGGATAAAGCGATAAAAGAGGCCAGAAAAGAGGCAAAAAAAATGGAAAAAGATGGATGGACTGTTGCACCGGGATCTATTCCTCTTGCAAAAGTGCTTGAAAATACCTGGATGAAGCAGGTAATGGTTGATGATAATGGAAATGTAAGATATATTTATGCCGACGGTAATGCTGTTGCCGAAAGCAAATCAGCCGGAGAAATGCAGGCAATTGAACTTGGAAAACTTCAGCTTGCCGGTCTTATACAGACTAACATGAGTTCCCTAATTTCTGCCAATGTAGGCAATGCCCAGCTTTCAACTCAGGAGGCAGCTTCTGTTACGGAGGTTGTTCAGTCGGCAAAAAATATGATCGCAATGGAACTGGGATACGTTGATCCTTCCTTCAAACTTTTCAGGAATATCGGCAAAGATAAAATTGAAGTCCAGGTAAGATTGTTCTATGACACAAAACAATCACTTGAAATTGCGAAGAAAGTTGTACGTAAGGAACTAAAGGATAAACTCAAATTAAACGAGGATAAGCTTGAGAAACTTATGGGAATGTAGTACAGTAATATAATATGCCTGTATTCAGTTTGTTCTCAGGTTTTGAAAGTATGCTGTAACTTAAAACATTTCTGTGATGAAGGGTATGTCGTTATCTTTATTTTTGCTTTTACTCATACCTCTGCAAATAGCCGGGCAGACGGATATTTCAGAATTGCTGGCAGGCAAAGCTTTTGGTAAAAATACATATGCCATAATTGTAGCAAATGAAGATTATCAAACATATTCTGATGTTTATGTTGAGAATGAGGAACTTGCGATAAATCAGGCGGAAAGATTCCAGCAGATGCTTATAAAAAAACTGGGAGTTCCGCCTGATAATATTCGTTTTTACCCCGATGCAGTAAATACTCATATTAAGCTTGCAATCACAAAACTTCAGAGAAGTATTCCTAAAGATGCCAAAGTGCTTTTTTATTACAGGGGAAAAATATTCTCTGATCCTGATAGCGGGGAGCTTTTTCTTATCCCTGTTGATGTGTCAGATAATGAAACTTTCTTCATGTTTGGATTAAAGGATCTGTGTTCCAGGCTTAATACAATTAATAAGAACGGTGTTGGAATTATTATAGATTGTTTACCAGGAGTTAAAACAGGTATCAACAGCGTATTGGATAAAGGATTCCAAAAAGGTGAAGTTCCTGTTGAATCAATCAAAAATATGGATCTGTACTTTCTGAATCCCCGGGTTATATCTGCAGCAAAGAAAGAGACACCTTCGCCGGATGCGAAGAAACCTGGGATACTGATTACAGAACCTTTTCTGAAAGTAACGGAGACACAGGAACTGACAGCAACAATTAAAGGTACTGTGGAATCTGACTGTAAGGTTGAAATAATTTCTGTTAATGGTCAGGAGGCACATAGCTTGCCTGACGGATCATTCATGGCCAGAATATCGCTTGCGGAGGGAGAGAATAAAATTGCTGTTGAAGCGAAAAACTGCGCCGGATGGACCAGGGAGTATCTCAGTTTTATTACTCCTGTTAAGCCAGAGGTTGAGGAAGAGCAGGAAAGCGAGGCTGCCACAGAACCGGTAGAATTAGTAGAATCAGGCAAAAATTTTGCAGTAATAATAGGGATAAGCAAATACAGAGACCCCGTAATGCCTGACCTCTTCTATCCAATAAAGGACGCATTGAGAGTAAAAGAAGTATTATTAGCCAACTACACTTTCGATACTAAAAATGTTTTTCTTCTTGAGAATCCTACAAAAGAGAAGATAATTAATATTCTCGACTCACTAAACCGGATTATAACATTTGATGATAACCTCCTTGTTTTCTATGCCGGACATGGAACATGGGATGAAAAGTCTAGCATGGGGTACTGGCTGCCCACTGATGCCGCCGCAAAAATTATTGATAATTGGCTCATGAATAGTATTATAACAAGCTATGTGAGCATGTGTAATGCACGGCATACCCTTATTATTGCTGATGCCTGCTTCGGAGGAAGTATTTTCAGGACCAGGGCATTCAAGCCTGAAGAGGAGATACCCATCTCTGAGCTTTACACTAAGACAAGTAAAAAGGCAATGACCAGCGGAGATCTTACTGAAGTCCCCGACAAGAGTATTTTTGTACAGAATTTTATATCAATAATGTCAGAAAACAAGGATGAATATCTTTCCTCAGAAAAACTGTTTTTTAACATAAAACCCAAAGTGGTAAATACTATAGACCTAATTCCTCAGTTCGGAACAATAAAAAATGCAGGTGACATGGGGGGTGACTTTATCTTCTTCAGAAAACAGGGTAAATAGCCAGGTGAGTATCCTATCCTGTCAAATGCTATGTTCTGTTAAGCGGGACATATAAAATTTGTAACCTTTTTACAGATCTTTGAAACTTAAATAATTGTCTTTGTATTCAGACAATTCTCTCCAGTTCAATTGTAAAATGTCTCATAATAGGAGCTTCTCTTATTATTTTTACTCCTCTCTTAATTTTATCTCTTCTGTCAAAAACATTTTTAATTACTGCAGCGGTATAATCCATATGATTATCTGTATATACCCTTCGGGGTAAAGCAAGTCTCACCATTTCGAGGCGGGGATATCTGTTTTTGCGTGTTAACGGATCTCTGTCGGCCATAAGTGCCCCTATCTCAACACCTCTTACTCCTCCTTCCAGATAAAACTCCAGTGTAAGTGTTTGCGCCGGGAACTCTTCTTTAGGAATTTCGGGAAGGAATTTCTTAGCGTCAATAAATATTGCATGTCCGCCAAACGGCTCAAGTACCGGAATTCCATACTCCTTCATCCGGGTTCCAAGGTGAGCTACCTGGCTTATCCTCGATTTAAGATATGAGAAGTCAGTGCCTTCATATAAACCCTGAGCCATTGCATTCATATCCCTGCCCGACATCCCTCCGTATGTTATAAAGCCTTCAAACATAATATTGTATGTTGAAGCCTGTCTGAATAAGTCTTCATCCCTGAAACCGATAAAACCACCCATATTGACAATAGCATCCTTTTTTGAGCTCATTGTCATGCCATCTGCATACGAGAACATTTCCCTTATTATCTCCCTGATATCTCTGTCAGCATAGCCCTCCTCTCTGGTCTTAATAAAATATGCATTTTCAGCAAAGCGGGCTGAATCAATAATAAATTTTACTCCGTATTTTTTCGACAGAGATCCAACAGCCCTGAGGTTAGCCATACTTACAGGTTGCCCTCCTGAAGTATTGTTAGTTATTGTTATTATGATACATGATATTTTCTCACGAGGATTGGTCTGAAGAACATGTTCAAGCTTATCAATATCAGCATTGCCCTTGAACGGATGCCAAACTGTGGTATCAGCAGCAATGTCAATTGTGCAATCAACAGCCTTTGCTTTTCTGAATTCAATATGACCTTTTGTTGTATCAAAATGTGAGTTACCCGGTACCAGATCACCTTCTTTTACTAAAACAGAAAACAAAACATTCTCTGCAGCTCTTCCCTGATGTGTTGGGAGAAAGTAATTGAACCCAGTAATTTCTTTAATTGCCTCTTTAAGTTTATAATAAGATGTGGCACCTGCATAACTTTCATCACCAAGCATCATTGACGACCACTGTTTATCGCTCATAGCCCCGGTACCTGAATCAGTGAGGAGATCGATGAATACCTGTTCTGATCTGAGATTGAAAAGATTATATGATGAATCTCTTAACCATTTCTCTCTTTGTTCTCTTGTACTGTTGTATATATTTTCAACCATTTTTATTTTAAATGGTTCGGTGTGAGGAAGTTCCATGATAATAATAGATTAATGGCTTTTAAACCAATTATAAATTAACCCGAATAAATGCAAAAGTTTTGAGTTTATGAATCCTTCCGGTCAGTCTCTAATATCTGAATCCCTGCACGAAAATTAAAAAATCTTCACATTTTACTTCAGTCAGGAGAAAATTATGGGAAACAGATAGTTAAAGATGAACCTGTGGAAGGTAAAATCTAGAGCTCCGGAGAAAAGAAATCTCTGTTTTTGATATTTTTGTATATATCAATAAAGAAATTTTGCGTTATTGATAAACGGATCATCAAATTTGAAAATTGTTTATACAAAATTAAAAGTATTTTATGATATATTCAACCGGTAATACAGATCAGTAAATAT
>JFJP01005620.1_pt1 | contig 15193 bp, 13 predicted proteins | sample 431651 | NCBI WGS metagenome assembly JFJP01 (sample SAMN02602958, study PRJNA72255) | Microbial mat metagenome, whole genome shotgun sequencing project. | biome: fresh water; feature: sink hole; material: water; isolation source: purple microbial (photo- and chemosynthetic) mats found in...
GTGCCTGCAAAACGCGGCGCAGACCGGGGTATTCGCGCAGCATCAGCGTGTCCACCCGCGCATCCTCAAAACACTCGATGGCCAGGCGCTGCGCCGGGCTGTAGTTGTCGGCAAAGATCGGTGTGCTCCAGCGCCGATGGGCTGCCATGTGCGCCAGCGCGACACGGTAGCGGTCCAGCCCTTTGATGCCATTACGTTCGTCATACACATCGGGCAGGCGCATGCCGTGCGCGTCAAAGTACGGCATGGGCTGGCGCTGCGCATCAAATGTGGTGGAGTAGGGCACCAGCACATCGCCGTCTTGCCACAGCGCTTTCAGGTACAAATCGAGCGCACGGGTGTGGTCCATCAGCAGTGTGCCGTGGCGCTCGCGCTGCAGCACGGCGCGGCTGTCAGCCGAACTCAGGCTGAAAAACTCGCGCTGCTGATCGGGGTGGTGACCGTAGTTGCGGATGCCGTAATTGAGCCAGTTGCTCACACCCTGCAGGCTCAGCACGTTCAGCAGCAGCGGTGCTTTCTCGAAAAATATGGCCAGGCTCGGACTAGGGTAGGTTTTGTGGATACCGTGAATGGAGCCGCTGGTGCGCTCCATCAGCAACAAGCACATGTCCATGTAGTGCTGCAACTGTGACTGGGTGGGCAGCCGCCGCGCGACCGCCGACAGGGTCTGTAGAAACGGCGCAATCGCTGCGCTGTTAGGCGACTTGTTGATCAGTCGCACCGTGGTCATCACGGAACTCAGGGCATCTTCACCCACGGTTTGGGCTATGGGTGGCCATTCCTGCAAGAAGATCAGCGCCGACTCCACGCCTCGGCCCATCTTGCCCAGAAAGCGGGCCTGGGCCAGGTAATCGTCCAGACCTTCATCACTCAGCTTGGCATGCGCCTCAGCCATACAGGCTTCAAACACATCGTCGATCTGGGCAAAACTGCAGTCGAGTTGTTTGCGCCAGGCCTGTAAGCGCTCGGTGTTCAGGCCGGTGGGGCTCATGGTGTCAACCACGGCGTTCATGGCGGTTAACCAAAAACGGCGTCAACAGCGTGGTCGAGCGTGGCGCGAATGTCGGCGTCGTCGGTGATCGGACGCACCAGCGCCATGCGGCAGGCGTCCAGCGGGTTCACTTCGGCCCGGATCAGCGTGGCGGCGTACACCAGCAGGCGGGTCGAAATACCTTCATCCAAACCGTGGCCCTTGAGGGCGCGCGCCGTGGCACCAATCTTGACCAGCCGTACCGCATCAGCCATGTTGACACCGGTCTCGGTGGCGATGATGCTGGCTTCCAAATCTGCAGAGGGGTAGTCAAAATCAAAGCCGACAAAGCGCTGTTTGGTGCTTTGTTTCAGGTCTTTCATCAGGCTCTGGTAGCCGGGGTTGTAGGAGATGACCAGCTGAAAGTCCGGGTGTGCCTGGATCAGTTCGCCTTTTTTGTCCAGCGGCAACTGGCGGCGGTGGTCGGTCAGCGGGTGGATCACCACGGTGGTGTCTTGCCGGGCTTCAACTATTTCGTCCAGGTAACAGATGGCGCCAATGCGTGCGGCGGTGGCCAGCGGGCCGTCGAGCCAACGGGTACCGTTGGCTTCCAGCAGGTAGCGGCCCACCAAATCCGAGGCGGTCATGTCCTCGTTACAAGCCACGGTGATGAGGGGTTTGCCAAGTTTAAAAGCCATGTACTCCACAAAGCGTGACTTGCCGCAGCCCGTGGGGCCTTTGACCATGACCGGCAGGCGGGCCTTGTAAGCGGCCTCGTACAGCGCCACTTCGTTGCTCTGCTGCTGGTAGAACGGTTCTTGGGTAATGGTGTATTGCTGTGCTAGGTTGGTCATGGTGGTGTCTTGTTAAGTCATTGTGGAAGACAGGGTACGGATATGGTCGTTCATTGAGCTTATCTGGTGTCAGCTGGAATGCGTATTGTGGGCTCCACTCTCATTGCTCTTGGTGGATATCAACTGCAGAGGATATTGCTGGTGTTAACCGCAGCGCGCATTGGGTATCCGACTCCGCGAATGTCCCCCGGTTCGGGCGGAGCCCGAACCTCCTCCTTGATTTCGCTGCGTCAGATACCCAACGCACGCTGCTTGACAGTGTTGATTTGTATCCCAGAACCTAACCCCAAGATGTCTCGGGCATGTTGTGATGGGTTGTCCTGCAGAGCGAAATCAAGGAGGAGAAAGTGGCCACAGGCCACTTTCGGGGGACATTCGCGGCGCAGGGCAACCCGTCGCAACGTGCCAACCATACAGGCTGCCATTGGCAACCCAGTCGATGCAAGCCAAAAAAGCAGCGCGGGGTAGCCTGTCGCAACAAACTACCCCGCAGTTGCATTTTCAGTAATGCTCCGAGATGTCGCTTGACGCGCTGTGCTTACTTATGCACACCCAACTTTTCGCGCCAGCCTGGGAACAACTTGTCAGCGTCACCTGGGAACGACTCGAAGGCGCGGGCAAACTCTTTGTGCTCTTTGGCAAACTCGATCGGGTCTGCACCTGATTTCCAGCACTCATACGACTGACGCAGAGAAATCGCGCCTGCTGCCGGCGAGTCAATGTGACCGTAAGAGCCACCACCCGAGGTGTTGATCACGTTGCCGTGACCCAGGTTCTGGAAGAAGCCTGGCAGACGCAGCGCGTTCATGCCGCCGGAGATGATCGGTGTCGTGGGCTTCATGCCGTACCATTTCTGGAAGTAGACCGGGCCTTGGCACTCGTCACGCTCAATCATGTAAGCGATCTGGCGGTCGTCGTGCTCGCCTTCCATCTTGCCGTAGCCCATGGTGCCGACGTGGATACCGGAAGCTCCTTGCAGACGGGAGATCTTGGCCAGCACAAACGCGGTGTAGCCGCGCTTGGCGCTAGGCGACGTGATCATGCCGTGGCCGGCGCGGTGGTAGTGCAGATACTGGTTAGGGTACTGACGACGTGCGGTGGTGATCATGCCCGGGCCGCCAACAAAACCGTCGACCAAGAAAGCCACCTTGTCGGCATCCGGGCCGAAGGATTCCAGAATGAAGTCGGCGCGAGCACACATTTCATAGTGGTCGTCGGCCGTGATGTTGGCCGAGAACAGCTTGGCTTGACCGGTTTCGTCCTGGGCGCGTTTCATAGCGTCATAGACCAACGGGTACACCTTCTTGGCCGGGCAAAACACCTGGTTGCCTTGGGGCTCGTCGTTCTTGATGAAGTCACCACCCAACCAGAACTGATAAGCAGCGGCAGCAAACGGCTCAGGGCGCAGACCCAGCTTGGGCTTGATGATGGTGCCGGAAATGTAGCCACCGTCTTTGACCGGACGACCCAGCATGCGCCACATGTCGGTGATGTCTTTGGATGGGCCGTCAAACAGCTGGATGGCACGCTCTGGAAAATAGATGTCGTGAATCTTGCCGTGCTCAATGTCGCCCATGCCTTGGTTGTTACCAATGATCAGCGTCAGGACCGAAACCATCATCATGCGGCCATCGGTCAAGTTGCGGTCAAACAGGTCCATCGGGTACGCAATGCGCATGTCTTCGGTGGCTTCGTCGATGTAGTACACCAGCGCGTCAAGTCCGCGGGTGAAATCGTCGGTGGTGGAAACTTCAACGTTGGTGCCGGTGGATGACTCGGCTGCGAAGTGTGCGGCGCATGCCAAGTAGGTGCCAAAACCGGGTTTTGGCTTCATCTTGTAAGCGACGAGAATGTGTTTGCCACCGGCGATAAGGTCTTCTTCCTTGAGGCTCAGGTCAGCGTAGCGATTCGATTGATCCATGGGTTAATCTCCTGTTGGTGCTTCGGGTTGGTGATGGGCTGAACTATAGACACGCTTATTCATCATGAAAATTCAAATAAATTAACAATCAAATTAGTTTTAACTGATGGGTTGGCGTTCTTGGCAGTTTGTTGCACAGCCGCAAAGTCACGGACAATATCTGCTCTGTCCATGCGGATCCACCAGTGCGTTAAAGGAGTTGTTTCATGCCTATCGTTGTGTTCAACCAAAAGGGGGGGGTTGGCAAGTCCACCATCACCTGCAACCTGGCAGCCATCAGCGCCAGCCAGGGTTTGCGCACGTTGGTGATTGACCTGGACCCGCAAGGCAACTCCACCAGTTATCTTCTGGGCGGCACGGGAAGTGACGATCAGCCCACTGTGGCCGGCTTTTTTGAGCACTCTTTGAGCTATAGTTTTCGAAGCGTTGAGCCCACTGAATTCGTAATCCAGACGCCTTTTGAGAACCTGGACTTGATGCCGTCCAGCCCGACGCTCCACGAACTGCAGGTCAAGCTGGAATCGCGCCAGAAGATCTACAAGCTGCGTGAAGCCCTGGTGCAGTTGGGCGAAACCTATGACCGGATTTACATTGACACGCCACCGGCACTGAACTTCTTTACCCGTGCGGCATTGATCGGTGCCACTGGCTGTTTGATTCCGTTTGACTGTGACAGTTTTTCACGCCAGGCGCTGTATTCGCTGCTCGACAACGTGCAGGAAATCCGGGCCGACCACAACCCAGACTTGCAAATTGATGGCATTGTGGTCAACCAGTTTCAGTCCCGCGCCAACTTGCCACAACGCATGGTGGCCGAGTTGATTGCCGAAGGCTTGCCGGTGCTGCAACCATATTTGCCCTCGTCCGTCAAAATTCGGGAGTCTCATGAGCAGTCTTTGCCCATGATTCACCTTGACCCCAGCCACAAGATCACGCTGGCGCTGATCGAGCTGCACGACGGTTTGCGGGCGACTTAGCCCGGGTTCAGACCCGGCGTGCCCAGGGACCGAGGGTGAGGCGTTCCATGACGCTCAGTTCGCGGGCAAATTGGGCGGACTTCAGCAGCGAGTTTTCGATGAAACCCAAACGTACGGCGCGGGCGTAGTTGACTTGGGCCAAATCAAAAGGCAGGCTGAGGATCCGGGCGGCAGTATGGCCGAGGGTGTTGGTGATGGACATCGTGAGTCCTCCTGGGTGTTGCAGGTCCAAGCTGGGGTGGTGCTTGCCTGGCGTTGACGGGTAGCAGGGTTGTCGTAGGGGTGGATGTGTAACGCCTGCGGCGGTGGGTGGTTAATCGGCGCTGGCGGCCAACTCGTGCCGCGTCGCCGCAGCGTACAAATCCTGGGCGTGGCGCGGGTCAGCACGGTAAAGCGTGTCGGCATAGGCGCGCAGCTTGTCGGCTTGCTGGCGCGCGGTCTTGACAGGGCAGGGCGGCTGGCCTTGTGTCAGGGTTTTCCAAAGCGCCCACATCAGGCGGCGTGTGGCCTGGACTAGCTCGCCCAAGGCGATGGAAACGTTTTGAGCTTCTTGGGTCAATGTGGCGGAGTGCACTGCAGTGTGAGTCATGATCAGATCCTTCAAAAGAAGTAATGTTGCAGTGCAGTATAGGGTAAACCCTAATAAATAGACGATTTGTCAGGGTTTTGTAAAAACTGTGGCTGTGTAACGACAGGCGTTTTAGCTCCAGGTGTCCATCAAGGCCCCGCCTTGTTCGATCAAAAAGCTCTTGAACGCTTTGGCGGCAGGGGAGAGTTTTTTGCCGCTCAGGTGGGTGACATACCAGTGGTTGATCTGCGGCAGTCCTTGTACATCCAGCAGGGCAATGTGACCGCTGGCCAGTTCATGGCGAATCGTGCGCATGGACAAAAAACTCAAGCCCATACCCGCCATCACCGCTTGTTTGATGGTTTCATTGCTGGGCATTTCCATCTCGACCTTGAGCAGGGTGTGTTGGTCTTCGAACAGGCGTTGCATGGCCGCACGCGTACCCGAGCCCTCTTCACGCACCACAAACTTGTAGTCGGCCAGCGCTTCAAAGGCCAGATTTTTACGTCGCGCCAGCGGGTGGTCGGGCGGCGCCACCATGACCAAGGGGTTGGTTGCAAACGGTGTGGCCTCGCAATCCAGGTGGCTGGGTGCGCGGCCCATGACCACCAGGTCGGCATCAAAGCGTTCCAGCAAGCCCAGCACGTTTTCGCGGTTGTCAATCTTGAGCTGCACGTTGATGCCGGTATGTAACTTGCCAAAACGCACCAGCAACATCGGGATGAAGTATTTAGAGGTGCTGACCACGGCCAGATCGATGCGGCCTTTTTTGAGGCCGACATGCTCGGCCATCAGAGCCTCCAGGTCCTTGAACTGCCCCATGGCGTTGGTGGCATACTTTAAAAAAGCTTCGCCAGCTGCAGTAATCTGGATATTGCGGCCTTTGGGCTCCACCAGTGCCAGCCCGAAAGCATCTTCAAGCTGGCGAATTTGCATGGACACTGCGGGCTGCGTCACAAACAGGCGTTCTGCTGCTTTGGACACCGAACCCTGGCGGGCGACTTCCATAAAGGTTTGAACTTGCTTGAAGGTATAGGGGCGCATCAGGTCTCCTGTGGCTTTGTTCATCAGACTTAACTGATGATTTTTGAATAAAACGTGATTAGAGTTTATGAGTCAAGCCGATTAAAGTAAATCCATGTCGCGAATAAGGCGACTCCATTGACTTGAAAAGGACACACTTCCATGCGTACTGGTGCACTCAACGCCCTGATTTTTGATGTCGACGGCACCTTGGCCGACACCGAAAGCGTGCACCTGTTGGCATTTAACCAGGCCTTCAAGGAAATGGGGATGGATTGGGTCTGGACGCTGGAGATGTACCTGGAACTGCTCGATATCTCCGGTGGCAAAGAGCGCATCCTGCACTACTGGAAGCAGGTCAACCCGGACATCAAGTCGATTGATGCGCAGGCATTGCAAGATCGCATTGGCCGTATCCACGAACTCAAAACAGCCGCCTATGAAAGTGCGGTCAACAGTGGCGCCGTGTCCCTGCGCCCAGGAGTTCTCAAGTTGATGGACGAAGCCCTCAAGGCCGGCCTGCAACTCGCCATTGCCACGACCACGTCACCGGTGAATATTGCCGCGCTGATGCGTCATGCGGTGGGTGAAGACTGGCGCATGAATTTCACCGCCATTGGCGATGCCTCCACCGCACCGATCAAAAAGCCGCACCCGCAGGTGTATTTGCAAATGATTGACGCCCTGGCCTTGCCGGCTGGGCAGTGTCTGGCGTTTGAAGACTCCAACAACGGTTTACGCGCCGCAACCGCTGCCGGATTGGCCACCATCATCACCCCCAATCCTTTCACTGCGCACCACGACTTCACCGGGGCGCTCAAAGTTGTGCCTGATTTGAGCCAGGTCACGTTGCCTCTTTTGCGTCAGTGGCATGCTACGGGCCGTGCCTGAGCCGCACAACGCACCTCCATTTTTAAAACTCCAGCAGAAAGCACCTCTATGACAACCCCCACCCTGCGTTTGGCACCCTCCATTTTGTCGGCTGATTTTGCCCGCCTGGGCGAAGAAGTGCGCGCCATTGAAGCGGCCGGTTGCGACCTGGTGCACTTTGATGTGATGGACAACCACTATGTGCCCAATCTGACCATTGGCCCTCTGGTGTGCGAGGCGATTCGCCCGCATGTGAGCATCCCGATCGACGTGCATTTGATGGTCGAGCCTGTGGATGCCATCATTCCGCTGTTTGCCAAGGCTGGCGCCAACATCATCACCTTTCACCCCGAAGCCTCCAAACATGTGGACCGCAGCCTGTCGATGATTCGTGAACTCGGCTGCAAGGCCGGCCTGGTGCTCAACCCCGCCACACCCATTGACGTGCTGGACCACGTCATGGACAAACTCGACATGATTTTGCTGATGAGCGTTAACCCCGGTTTTGGCGGCCAAAAGTTCATTCCCAGCACCTTGGCCAAACTGCGCCTGGTGCGCGCCAAGATCGACGCCCATGTGGCGGCGGGCGGTCAACCCATCTGGCTGGAAGTCGATGGCGGTGTCAAGACCGACAACATTCGTGAAATCGTGGCGGCAGGTGCCGACACCTGCGTCGCTGGCAGCGCCGTGTTTAGCGCCAAAGATGCCGACGGTGGCTACCGCACCGTGATGCAGGCACTGCGCAGCGCCGCCCACCCCGCCTGAACCCCTTACCCCATAAACCAGGAGACATTCATGTCCATGACCCTTCGTTCCAACCGATCCACGCTGACGCAGTTTCTGATTGAAGAGCGTCGTCGTTTTCCCAGTGCCAGCGGCGATTTCAATGCCCTGATTCTGGATGTGGCGCTGGCCTGCAAGGGCATTGCCAAGGCCGTGGCCTATGGTGAGCTCGCGGGTGTCATGGGCAACCATGCCGCCGACGAAGGTGGCTCGGTCAACGTGCAGGGCGAAACCCAGAAAAAGCTCGACGTGTTGTCCAACGATGTATTCATGCAGCGCACCGAGTGGTCTGGCAACCTGGCGGGCATGGCGTCTGAAGAGATGGACGCGCCCTACCAGATTCCCAAGCAGTACCCGCGCGGCAATTACCTGATCGTGTTTGACCCGCTGGATGGCTCCAGCAACATTGATGTGAACGTGTCGGTGGGCAGCATTTTCAGCATTCTGCGTGCGCCGCAAGAGGTGATTGACTCGGGCCGTGACGTGGTCGACGCTGACTTTTTCCAGCCCGGTACGCAGCAGATGGCTGCCGGTTACGCCCTTTACGGCCCCACCACCATGATGGTGCTGACCGTGGGTGATGGTGTCAATGGCTTCACGCTCGACCCCAACTTGGGCGAGTTCATGCTGACGCACCGCAACATGCAGATTCCGGTAGACACGCAAGAATTTGCCATCAACGCCTCTAACGCGCGCTTCTGGGAAGCCCCGGTCAAGCGTTATGTGGACGAATGCCTGGCTGGTAAAACCGGCGCGCGCGGCAAAGACTTCAACATGCGCTGGATTGCCTCCATGGTGGCTGAAGCACACCGCATTTTGATGCGTGGCGGGGTCTTCATGTACCCGCGCGATACCAAAGACCCGTCCAAGCCAGGTCGCCTGCGCCTGTTGTACGAAGCCAATCCGGTCGGTATGATCATGGAGCAGGCCGGTGGCCGCGCTTCCACCGGTGAGATGCCCATGATGGAAGTGCAGCCCACCAGTCTGCACCAGCGCATTGGTTTTGTGTTTGGCTCCAAAAACGAAGTTGAGCGTATTGAGCGTTACCACCGCGAGCCGGTCAAAGTCGAGCTGACCAACCCGCTGTTTGCTGAGCGCAGCTTGTTTCGCGATTAAGCCGCCATCCACCTTGAGTTGCTGCCAAACACTGCGAAATAAATAGCAGATAGCGCAGACGCATCAAGGGCTAGCACGCTATTTCTTATAAATTTTTAACTTTCAGGAGACACACACCATGTCCATTCGCCACCCCATCATTGCCATCACGGGTTCCAGCGGCGCGGGTACCACGTCAGTGACCCGCACTTTTGAGAACATTTTTCGCCGTGAAAGCATCAAGGCTGCCGTGATTGAAGGCGACAGCTTTCACCGTTTTGATCGCAAGGCCATGAAGGCCGCTGCTGCAGAAGCAGAAGCCGCTGGCGACAAAAACTTCAGCCACTTTGGCCCGGCGAATAACCTGTTTCCTGAACTGGCTGAACTCTTTCGCTCCTATGGTGAAACCGGCACCGGCAAGCGCCGCAAGTACCTGCATGACAGCGAGGAAGCGGCCCCTTACAAGCAAGACCCCGGCACCTTCACGCCTTGGGAAGACGTGCCTGCCGACACCGATTTGCTGTTTTACGAAGGTCTGCACGGCGGTGTGGTCACTCCCGAAGTCAACATTGCCCAACACACCGACTTGCTGATTGGCGTGGTGCCGGTCATCAATCTGGAGTGGATTCAAAAGCTCTACCGCGACAAGAAGCAACGCGGCTACAGCACAGAAGCGGTGACCGACACAATTTTGCGTCGCATGCCCGATTATGTGAACTACATCTGCCCGCAGTTCATGCACACGCATGTGAACTTCCAGCGCGTGCCCATGGTGGACACCAGCAACCCGTTCATTGCGCGCGACATCCCCAGCGCCGACGAAAGCATGGTCGTGATCCGTTTCAGCAATCCCAAGGGCATTGACTTCCAGTACCTGCGCAGCATGATTGATGGCAGTTTCATGAGCCGTGCCAACACCATCGTGGTGCCCGGCGGCAAGATGGAGTTGGCCATGCAAATGATCTTCACCCCCTTCGTCTGGCGCATGATGGAACGGCAGAAGAAGGCCTCCTGAAACATTGCGGGAAAGACCAACTTACATGAGCGAAGCGAATGAAGTTGCTCTGTCCCCAACTGATCAGAGATGCGGGAAAGACCAACTTACTCCAGCCAAGCGAAAGCAGTTGCTCTGTACCCAACTGATTAAGATGCGGGTCGGCCTTCCCCGGTCCCATCCGATTAACCTCAAAAAATAATTGATCATGACAACACCTACCCCCGAATTTGCCCGTCAGATGGCCAACGCCATCCGCATGCTGGCCGTTGATGCCGTCGAAAAAGCCAAGTCCGGCCACCCCGGTGCCCCCATGGGCATGGCCGACATTGCTGAAGTGCTGTGGAACCGCCACCTTAAGCACAACCCCACCAACCCGCATTGGGCAGATCGTGACCGTTTTGTACTCTCCAACGGCCACGGCTCGATGCTGATTTACGCGCTGTTGCACCTCACCGGCTACGACCTGCCGATGAGCGAGCTGCAAAACTTCCGCCAGCTGCACAGCAAGACCGCAGGTCACCCTGAAGTAGGCGTGACCCCAGGGGTTGAGACCACCACGGGCCCGTTGGGCCAGGGCATCACCAATGCGGTGGGCATGGCACTGGCCGAGAAACTGCTGGCCGCCGAGTTCAACAAGGGTGACCACGCCATCGTCGACCACTTCACCTATGTGTTCATGGGCGACGGCTGCCTGATGGAAGGCATCAGCCACGAAGCCTGTTCACTGGCTGGCACGCTGCGCCTGTCCAAACTGGTGGCGTTTTATGACGACAACGGCATCTCGATTGATGGCCACGTTGAAGGCTGGTTTACCGACGACACGCCCAAGCGTTTTGAAGCCTATGGCTGGAACGTGATCCCCGCGGTGGACGGCCACAACCCGGCCGCTCTGGACGCCGCAGTCAAAGCCGCCAAGGCGCAAGGTATTCTGGCCAATGGCAAGCCGACTCTGATCTGCTGCAAGACCGTCATCGGCATGGGTTCTCCGAACAAGGCAGGCACCCACGACGTGCATGGCGCGGCATTGGGCACAGCCGAAGTCGCCGCCACCCGCGAAGCCCTGGGCTGGACTGCGGCTCCGTTTGAAATTCCCAACGACATCGCCATTGCCTGGAATGCGGTCACGCGCGGCGTCGCTGCTGAACATGCGTGGGATGCTCGTTTTGCCGCATACCGTGCCGCTTTCCCGGCTGAGGCCGCCGAGTTCGTGCGCCGCATGGCGGGTGACTTGCCAGCGGCATTTGCTGACAAACTGCCGGGCCTGCTCGAAGGCATTGCCGCCAACGCCACAGCGTTTGCCACCCGCAAATCCAGCCAGAACGCGCTGGACGCCATTGCCCCGCTGTTGCCTGAATTCTTTGGCGGCAGCGCCGACCTGACCGGCTCGAACCTGACCAACTTCAAGGGTTGCGTCAAGGCGGGTCGCGATACCTGGGGCAACCACATGAGCTACGGCGTGCGTGAATTTGGCATGGCCGCCATCATGAACGGCATCGCCCTGCACGGTGGCTACATTCCTTACGGCGGCACCTTTTTGACCTTCAGCGACTACAGCCGCAATGCCATCCGCATGGCTGCGCTGATGAAAACCCGCGTCATTCATGTGTTCACCCACGACAGCATTGGCTTGGGCGAAGACGGCCCGACGCACCAAAGCGTGGAGCACATTCCCAGCATGCGCATCATCCCGGGTCTGGACGTGTGGCGTCCGGCCGATGGTCTGGAAACCGCTGTGGCCTGGGCCTGCGCGGTGGAGCGCCGTGATGGCCCCAGCGCCTTGTGCCTGTCGCGCCAGAACCTGCCGCGCCTGACCGATATCAGCATGGTCGACAACATCCGCAAGGGTGGCTACATTCTGTCGGACATGGACAACGCGCAAGCCATCATCGTGTCGACGGGCTCTGAGCTCGAGATCGCCATGAAGGCACAGGCCGAGCTGGCCACTCAGGGCATCGCCACCCGTGTGGTGTCCATGCCGTGTACCAATGTGTTTGACCGCCAGACCGACGCTTACCAAGAGATGGTGATCCCTTACGCCACACCCTCGGTCGCCATTGAAGCGGCGCACCCTGATTTTTGGCGCAAGTATGTCGGCCGCCACGGTGTGGTGATTGGCATGCCCACGTTTGGTGAGTCGGCTCCCGCACCCAAGCTGTATGCCCACTTCGGCATCACGGTTGAGCGCGTGGTGGCCAATGTGCGCACGATCGTGCACCGTGCAGCGAGCAAGAGCGCCGAGCCCTTGCCCGACACGGTGGTGCCCTCCATCAACTGAGGCGGGTGACAGGCATGAAGCCATTTGATCTGGTCATGTTTGACCTGGACGGCACGCTGGTGGAAACCGCCCCCGAAATCATGGATGCGGTCAACGACGTGCTGTCACGTTTTGATCTGCCTCTGGTCACGCAGCAGCAGGTCAACGACTGGATTGGTCATGGCACCCTGGAGCTGCTGGTCAAGGCCCTGGCCATGGTCAGTCAGCGTGACCCCGAAGAGGTGCGCCAGGGTGAGCAATTGCGGCAAATGGTGCCTGTTTACAACCAGGTTTACGAGCAGCGCTGCGGTACCCGCAGCCACCTCTACCCGAAGGTGCGCGAGACGCTGGAGAGCTTGCGCACGCAGGGCGTCAAGCTGGCTGTGGTCACCAACAAGGAGAGTCGCTACACCCAGGTGGTGCTCGATGTGCACCACCTCACCGCCTTGTTTGATGTGGTGATCAGCGGCGACACCTTTGCCGTGAAGAAACCCAATCCGACCGGTGTGGCGCATTGTCTGGCGCAGTTTGGTGTGACCCCGCAGCGCGCCCTGTTTGTCGGTGACTCCAGCATTGACGTGGCCACTGCCCGCAATGCCGGTGTGCCTGTGTGGGCGTTGCCGTATGGCTACAACATGGGGCAACCGATTGCCGACTGTGCCCCCGATCGCCTGATCGAAGATTGCTCTGCGCTATTGATGGCATAGCAATACAGGCAAGTTGCGATTGGGCTAGAAGCTTTTTTTATTTAACTACAAGGAGTTTGGTATGACGATCAAATTGGGTATCAATGGCTTTGGCCGCATCGGCCGCATGGTGTTTCGCGCAGCGGTGCAAAACTTTGACGACATCGAGATCGTCGGTATCAACGATTTGCTGGAACCTGACTACCTGGCTTACATGCTGCAATACGACAGCGTGCATGGCCGCTTCAAGGGCGAGGTCTCGGTTGACGCCGGCACCTTGGTGGTGAACGGCAAACGCATCCGCCTGACCCAAGAGCGCGACCCGGCCAACCTGAAGTGGGCTGACGTGGGTGCAGATGTGGTGATCGAGTCCACCGGCCTGTTCCTGGACAAGGTCACCGCGCAAAAACACATTGACGCGGGTGCGCGCAAGGTGGTGCTATCGGCCCCCAGCAAGGACGACACCCCCATGTTTGTCTACGGTGTGAACCACACCAGTTATGCTGGCCAAGCCATTTTGAGCAACGCTTCTTGCACCACCAACTGCCTGGCACCCGTGGCCAAGGTGCTCAACGACAAATGGGGTATCAAGCGCGGTCTGATGACCACGGTGCATGCCGCCACCGCCACCCAGAAAACCGTCGATGGTCCCAGCAACAAGGACTGGCGCGGTGGCCGCGGTATTCTGGAAAACATCATCCCCTCCAGCACCGGTGCAGCCAAAGCGGTGGGCGTGGTGATTCCGGAAGTCAAAGGCAAGCTCACGGGCATGGCGTTTCGGGTGCCCACCAGCGATGTGTCCGTGGTTGACCTGACCGTGGAACTCAACAATGCGGCGACCTACGCCGAAATCTGCGCCGAGATGAAGGCCCAAAGCCAGGGTGCCATGAATGGCGTGCTGGGCTACACCGACCAAAAGGTCGTGTCCACTGACTTCCGTGGCGAGCCCTGCACCAGCGTTTTTGACTCCGAAGCCGGTTTGGCCTTGGACGGTACCTTCGTCAAGGTGGTGAGCTGGTACGACAATGAGTGGGGCTATTCGAACAAGTGTTTGGAAATGGCCCGCGTTGCTGGTTTGTACAAAGGAGTCTAGAGATGAAAGTGATCCGTTTTGCTGATGTGATTGCCAGTGGCGCTGCTGCTGGCAAACGGGTTTTTATCCGTGCTGATTTGAATGTGCCCCAGGACGATGCTGGCAACATCACCGAAGACACCCGCATTCGCGCCAGCGTGCCGTGCATTCAGATGGCGCTGGCGGCAGGTGCGGCTGTGATGGTGACCAGTCACCTGGGCCGCCCGACCGAAGGCACGCTGACGCCTGCCGATTCTCTGGCGCCAGTTGCCAAGCGCATGGGCGAGTTGCTGGGCCGCGATGTGCCGGTCGTGGCCAACTGGGTCGACGGGGTCGATGTCAAGCCGGGCCAGGTGGTCATGCTGGAAAACTGCCGCGTCAATGTGGGTGAAAAGAAAAACACACCGGAGCTGGCCCACAAGCTGGCGGCCTTGTGTGATGTGTTTGTGCACGATGCCTTTGGCACGGCCCACCGGGCTGAAGGCACCACCTACGGCATTGCCCAGTTCGCGCCGATTGCCTGTGCTGGCCCCTTGCTGGCTGCTGAAATTGACGCCATCAACAAGGCCTTGGCCAATCCCAAGCGCCCGCTGGTGGCGATTGTGGCGGGCTCCAAGGTGTCGACCAAGCTCAGCATTCTGCAAGCCTTGGCCAAAAATGTCGACAACCTCATCGTGGGTGGCGGTATCGCCAACACCTTCATGCTGGCGGCTGGCCTGAAAATTGGCAAGAGCCTGGCCGAGCCCACCCTGATCGGTGAAGCCACCGCCGTGATTGCCGCCATGAAGGCGCGCGGCGCCGACGTGCCGATCCCGACCGATGTGGTGACAGCCAAAACGTTTTCTGCTGACGCTGTGGCCACCGTCAAGGCCGCCACCGATGTGGCTGACGACGACCTGATTTTGGACATTGGCCCCGTGACTGCCGCCAAACTGGCCGCTCAGCTCAAGTCTGCGGGCACCATCGTCTGGAACGGCCCAGTGGGTGTGTTCGAGTTCCCAGCCTTTGAAGGCGGCACCAAGACCATCGCCATGGCGATTGCGCAGTCCGATGCGTTCAGCATTGCCGGTGGTGGTGACACGCTGGCGGCCATTGCCAAGTACGGCATTGAGAAAGACGTGGG
>JFJP01024606.1_pt1 | contig 15193 bp, 7 predicted proteins | sample 431651 | NCBI WGS metagenome assembly JFJP01 (sample SAMN02602958, study PRJNA72255) | Microbial mat metagenome, whole genome shotgun sequencing project. | biome: fresh water; feature: sink hole; material: water; isolation source: purple microbial (photo- and chemosynthetic) mats found in...
CAAACCCCAAACCCCAAACCCCAAACCCCAAACCCCAAACCCCAAACCCCTGTATTACTGGCCGGAGGAAGAATATATATATCGGAGCATAAATAGAGATGGTGATCACGATTCTCGACTGGAAGAAGCCCACGCTGCAGGGCTGCGTGGTGGAGGGCATCGGGACTTTCAGCCTGGTCTTCTTCGGGAGCTGGGCCTACGCGCAGAACCAGGCTGCGAGCCAAGAGTTCTCCTGGTCTTCGGTGGCCCTCGCGCAGGGCCTGCTGGTCGCCTTCATCGTCTGGGGAGGCCAGGCTTTGTCCGGCGGCCACTTCAACTGGGCGGTGACGATCGCGCTGACCGCGCTGCGGAAGATGCCTTCTTCGGTCTGTTTCCTGTACCTGATCGCGCAGACCATCGGTTCTTTCTTGGCGGCCTGGATGTACCTGTTGCTTTCTGCGGAGGGCAGCAAGGACGGCGCGCCAACGCTGGACCCCAAGTACTCGGAGACTGCAGGGTTTTTCTGCGAGTTCATCGCGGCGGGCTTCTACATGTACATGGTGATGGCATTCAACTTCGACACGCGCATCAACAAGCACCTGTTCGGCATCGCGGCCGGAGGCGCGTCGGTCGCTGCCGTCGTCTCTATCGGCCCGGTGACCGGGGCGGCCATCAACCCGTCTCGCCTGATCGGCCCGCTGCTGGTCAAGGCGGTCACCGCGAACAAGTACATGCAGGCAGTGCAGGACATCACCTGGTTCTACTACATCGGCCCCATCTTCGGCATGCTGCTCGTCGCGTTCTACTACGAGTACTTCATGATCGTCGAAGAAGACCAGAATCCCGAGCTCAGCGTGGCCAGCTACGAGCGAGACCCCAACTACAAAGCACTCAAAATTTAAGTAAGTCTCGAAGTCTGTTATTAATTAACCGGAAAATTTTCCTTCTGGCCGCTCGGCTCCGGCTGCTTCTGCCGGCTCAGGCCCTGCAGGAAGAGCTCCCGGCCGAGGTTGCGCGAGACCTGCACGGCCGAGCGGTCGAAGGAGAAGTCTTGGTCGTTTTTCTTCGAGGTGAAGTAGTAGAGCGAAGAGCGGTGGGAGGCTGGAGAAACCCAGTCGAGCTTCGCGGTGGAGTTGGAGCGCGACTTGTCTACCAGCGGTTCGCGCAGGAAGGGGTTTTGGCCTGCGCTCGCCTTGGAGAGCGCGAGGACCGACTCGCTGTCCGGGCAGGAGGCTTGGGGAGAGCGCGGCCTGAGGCCCGAGAGCCGTTCCCAGGCGGCCCTCGACTCGATGACCTGCAGGTCTGCGTCGGTGTCTTCGAGCATGCCCATGTTGAAGTCGAAACTCTCTTCGAGCAGGTCCACTTCGGAGGCCGGGTGGGAGTCGAGCGTGCAGTCCACGAGCTGGCTGGGGGAAAAACTGCTGGAGACCGGCCTCGCAGACAGCTCGCGCAGGTTCAGCCGCCTGCGCAGCGACTTGGGCACGATCGCTTCATCGCTGATTTTGTGCGATTCGAGGTCGGTCCCGAGCAGCTTTTTTATGGACTGTTCGACGACGCGACCGCTGAGCAGCTGTGGTTCTCGCTTCCTGAGCATCGACGGTTCGGACTGCTGGGAGTCGGCGTCTTCGAAGGCGGCCTGGTGCGTCGCGTCTACCAGCACAGCGGTTTGCCGCAGGCTGGCCACGAGCTGCTGCTTGACTCTCCTGGTGATGATCTGCTCGTTGACGGCATCGAGCGCCTGCGCGAAGCTCTGCCTGAGGTTCGCCAGGGTGGCATCTGCGAGTTTTTCGAAGCAGACAGGGTCGGAGAGGATGGCGAGCAAGAAGCCGTCGACCGACTTGTGCTGGGCTGCCAGTCGCCTCGCTTTTGCTTTATGTTTGAGGAGCAGCGAGTTGATCCGGGAGAAGGCTTTGCGGAGCCTGCGGAGGCCTGTCTGGGGTTTCTTCGCGCTGGTCATGAGGCGGTCTTGGGAGATGGCGGGCAGCTCGGAGCTTTTGTGGAGGATCTGGTCGATCTGGTCTCCGAGTTTCTGGGTCTGCTCGAGGATGCCTGTTTGGAGCGACTCGCTTTTCTGGAGGGTGAGCTTGTCGAGCAGCTCGCGTTTCTGCGACTGGATTTTTTTGATCATGTCGATGAGCTCTTCGTTTTGGTTTCTTTCTTTCAGGCGTTCTATTTCGAGGTGTTCTATCTTCGTTTCGCAGTCGCGCAGCTGGCGCTTGAGTTCGCCCAGGTTGCTGGTCTCGTAGGAGTTGCTTTTGACTCTGTTTTTGATTTGCTTCGCGTTGAGGCCGAAGCGCAGTGTGGAGATGGTTTGCTCTATCTGCGAGTGGGTCGGGGAGACGCAGAGGACGACGACGGTTTTGGAGTTGCCGCCTAGACTGTTTTTGAGGAGTTTGGTGAGCGTCGAGTTTCTGTAGGGGATGTAGGACTCGCTGGGTGAACCGAGGGTACTGGTTGCCTCGGCCGAGCTCGGAGATGACCTGCGTGAGGAAGAAGAGGCTCTTGTTGATGTACTTGGTTTCCTGCATGCGGCAGGTCTCGATGCGTCTGTTGGAGGAGCGCGGCGTGGCTTTTTTGGGCGTGTCGTGGACGTCCAGTTTCTCGCAGCCGGCCAGGTCGACGAAGTTCTGGTCAGGGGAGAGTACGAGGACGCTTTCGGAGACGATCTGGATGTCTTCTGTTTTGGCGAGCGACTTGATCTTGACGCGGAAGATGGTGTGCGAGCGGGAGCTTTGGTGGTTGAGCTGCGTCTTCGCGTAGAGCCTGCTCATCTCTCCTTTTTTGAGGCACTCGACGACTTCGGAGACGCAGCGGACCTGCGTGTCAGTTTCTCCTTTGGTGAAGAACTCGTTCTGGGTGAGCCTGGGGTACGTTGATTTCTGTGATCTGCAGCTCTTCTTCGAGTTTTTCGAGGGGGTTGAGGAGGTCGTAGATGGAGTCGTTGTAGATTTCGAGGTACGAGCAGGAGAGCGCGAAGGTGCGGTCTGAGTCGAGGTGGATTTGGCGGAAGAGGTCGCGGACGGCCATCATGATGAGGCCGTCTCCCTGCTCGAAGCTGCTTTTGAAGGCGTGCGCGAGGTCGATTTGTTCGTGCAGCAGCCGTTCGAGGCGCGCGAGGCTGCGCTTGCCCTGCGAGAGGTCTTCGGCAGCGGCCAGGGCGGACTTCTGGCCCATCATCGTGAAGGTCTTGCCGCTGCCGGTCGGGCCGTAGGCGAAGACCGTGCCGTTGATGCCCGAGAGGCTTTCTTTGACGACGCGCTTGATGAGTTTCTCGTAGATTTCGGGGGTGAGGATCTCCGAGCCGAAGGTGTTGCCTGGTGAGCGGGTCGTACTGAAGGCGAAGCGCAGGGGCTGCCTGTGGGCCGGGTCGCGAGCTTCGGGGCGAGGCTTCTCGATGGTGACTTCTTGTCCGCCGAGGGTGTCTGGTGAGCGGGGGGTACGGATCGCGGAAGACTCGTTGCGGTCTTGCTCGCGCTTGTTCAGCGGCCGGACGCGCACGCAGACCTCGATTTTCTCCATGGCCTTGAAATTAGTTCCGTTAATTTTGATCGGCCTGGAGTTAAGCCGGACTGGCTGCTGGCAGCGCAGAGACAGGCGCGCCTTGGAGACGGACTGGGGCTGGAGTGCGCAGGGAAGGATTAATTAGAAGTGCTGGTCTGTCGCTGGCTAGATTTTCTCGATGTAGGCGCGCAGCCTGACTGCGACGGTGAAGGCGTCTTCGGAGCCGGGCTGGATGAAGCCGCCTGCGACTTTGAGCTCGCCTTTGACCTCGATCCACTGGCCGATGCCTTTGAAGGCTTTGATGTCTGCGATGAATGGGTCTGGCTCTGCGGGTTTGAAGCGGATTTTGAGCACCTGGGAGCCTCCGGGGGCGACGGTGCCTTTGGCGTTCTCGAGGGAGAAGTAGTCTGAGTTTTCGTCTTTCTGCGTGAGGAGCGCCTACCAGGAGCGAGAGGTCGAAGTTGACTGGCTTCTCGAGCTTGGGGTCGCCGAGTTTGCAGCTGCCGACCACGAGCTTGCGCTCGAGGGCAGGCGCGTCTTTGGGGACCGTGCTGCCTCCCAGCAGTTTCGGGAACTCGAGGAAGACCTGCTTGTGCTCGCTGCCGATGACCAGCGAGGAGTCTTTGACGCGGACGAAGTCCAGGGGACTCTCGATGGGCAGGGGTTCGGGTTTGGGGAACTCGAGGGGCTGGAAGTGGGTCACGAAGGCTTGGCGGGGGAAGCAGGCTGCTTTGAGGAAGAGTCTGCGTTCGGTCTTTTGGTTGGGGACGTCGACTTTGAGCACGTGGAAGTACTTCTCGGAGACGCGGTCGGGGACGAAGAGCACCTGGACTTTGACGGTTTCTTTGGCTGCGAGCGTGCCTTGCGCAGGCAGGTAGAGGAAGGGTTCCTGGCCGTCTGCGCGTTTGAGGCCGGCCTGCAGCAGCTCTAGTTTGAAGTCCAGCGAGAAGGAGGAGACGTTTCTGATCTCGAAGGTTTTCTCGATGCGTTCTCCGGGGACGGTGGCTCCGAGGTGCAGGAGGCCGTCTTCGGGGACGAGGGCAACTTCGGGCTTGACGCTTTTGCCGAGGAGCTTGACGCTGACGCTGGCTTGCTCGGACTGGATGGTGAGGGTTTGCTGGTAGGGCTCTCCTTCGGGGGCGTCTGGGCGGCTGGCGGTGAGGGCACGGGCCTGGCTGGAGGAGAACTCGCTTTGGTTGTAGGGTTCGAACTGGATGATGACTGCCTTGGTCTTGCCCGGGGGGACGACTTTGAGCGCGTTGAGGACGGTGAAGCCGCTGAGGAGGGGCAGGAGGCCGAGCTTGAGCTCCGCGTCTTCCTTGCCTGCGTTGGTCACCTGCAGCTCTTCGACCTTGCGGAAGCCGACGGCGACCTCTCCGAAGTCGATGAGTTCTCGGTTCGCGGTGAGGATCTGCGAGGTGCTCACGGTGGAGACTTCGACGAACATGGCCGACCTTGCGGTTTCCGATTCTGCGACGGGGCGGAAGTAGCAGGGGAGCAGCCAGGTGTAGTGCTGGGAGTGGAAGCCGTCTACTTCGAACTCGTGCAGGCGGCCGCCGAGGCGCAGGAGGGCCGCGTCGTGGTCGAACTCGTCGCGCAGCTGCTGGTCGCGCCTGCGGGTCTCTTCCTCGCGACGCAGGCGCAGCTCTTCCTCGGCCTTGCGGGCAGCCTCCTCTTCCTCGAGCTCTTTCTTGGTCTTCTTCTTTTCTGCAGGGGCGGCCTTGCGGTCCGGCTTGCGCTTGCGGTCTTCCTCGGGGTCGAGGCGAGGCTTGTCGGCCTGGTCGAGCTGCGCACGGAGGGCTGGGTTTGTGGCCGGGTCCTGGCTGTCTCTTTCTTGGAGCTGGGCGAGGGTGTCGTGCTGGAGGCGCTTCATGCGCGAGACGTACTCGACGTTGACTTCTACGGCCTTGCCCTTGTCCAGCTGGAAGACCATGGGCGCGACGCGCAGGCCGGAGACTTCGAAGTGCGGCAGGAAGAACTCGCAGATGAAGGGTTTGGCGTCGTGGTTCTTCACGCTGAGCAGGTGCGCCGCTTTCTCTCCGACCTGGAGGGTCTGGAAGTCTACCTTGAGGGCGGAGAACTTGAGCGGACAGGCGACGACTGCGGCCCTGTACGGGATTTTGAGCTGCTGGACCGAGGTGTTCCCGGTGACGACGCGCGCGTGCTGGTGAGGGGAGGCTACCACGAACTCATCTTCTTTCTTGACCTCGTGGGCGCGGTAGACGAAGCCGACGGAGACGCGTTCGCGCGGCTGGACGGCGAGGGGGATCTGGGCGGGCTCGTAGGTGATGGCTTTGGGCAGCGGGTAGAAGTAGACGAACTGGGGCAGGTCGCTCTGGTTCTCGAAGCAGACGTCTACGCGTTTGGCCGTGTCCACGTAGAGCAGGCCGAAGTCGATGGTTTTGGGCAGCGCGAGCAGCTTGTCTGTGGTGACGCGGATGCGGAGGTCGAAGTTGACCGGGAGCAGCTGGTCAGAGCAGTGCAGCTGGATGGGCACGCGGTACTCGCCGTCCCGGACGCGGAACTTCTGGCACATGTGGGCGAACTCGGGCAGGAGGACCAGCTTGAGCCAGACCTTGAGCTTGTCGCGGGCTTGGATGTAGCCGAAGGAGGGGTTCAGCTGGATGAACTGCTTGGTTTCTTTGGGGAGGACGACCTGCACCTTCATGGCGGTGGAGCCCGAGTTCGCGAAGACGACCTGCTCGCGGTAGGTGTTGTTCAGCAGGCAGACCTCGAGGTCGTAGACGGGCTTCTCCACGCTGATCGGCAGGTCGACGCAGCGGCCGCGCAGCTCGACGCGGATCGGCGGGGAGTGCGTGAAGTTCTCGAAGGTGAGCTCGATGGCCGTCTGCCAGTCGCGCTTTTTCTTGGGCACGTACTTGATGGGCAGCAGCAGCTTGCCTCCGCCGGGCACCTTGAAGGCCTTGCTGAACCGGAGCTCCTGGAAGAGGTCTGCCTCTTCGTTCTCGAGGAGGTCGTGGACGTCGAGCTGGGAGCGCGAGTCGCCCTGCGCGCTCTGCTGCCTGGAGAAGAGGCCCTCGGTCTTGTCGCGGAGGACGCGGCCGAAGCCGTCCGTGATGCGGCCAGCCGTGGGCAGGGCGCCAAGGTTCACCAGCTCGAGCGCGAGCTCTTTGTCTTCGCCTTCGAGGACGTCTCCGAAGTCCACGAGGCGGCTCGGCGCGACGACGACGGCCTTGCTGTAGGAGCAGAGGATGGGCAGGTAGAGCTTGCCTGCGTCGGTGAGGACCGGCAGGCGCGTCTCGAAGTCGAGGTTGAGCTGCGGCGTGAACTTGAGGGAGACCTTGCAGGAGGTGCCGGGGGCCATCTTCCCGGGCGGCTCGTAGTGCACCTCGAAGTAGTCCTGGTGAGCGGAGCCTACGCGGAACTCGTCTTCGATGGGCTCGAGCTTGAAGGCGTGCTGCTGCCTGCCCACGTTGGTCAGCAGCAGGACGAGTTTCTCGGGCTGCAGCAGCGTGTAGTCTTTGAACTCGATGCGGGCAGGCGAGGCCTGGAAGACGCGCTCCGACTGCGGGTCTGCGTCCGCGTGGAGCTTCTCCCTGCGCGCCTGCAGGCCCTTGCGCTGCCGCTCGCGCTCGTAGACCGTGGGCTCGCGGGCCAGGCCCTGCGCGCGCTCGTCCGGCCTCGGCCCGGCCAGCTCGTTCGGGTTCTCCTCGTCGGACATGGAGTTGCAAAGTGTGGATTACTTCGGAGACCGCAATTAATACACGCACCAGAGACTCGCGAGCGCGAAGGCCGTCCAGCGCGCGGCTGCGAAGAGCTGCCCTCGCTTGCTTTCGCCTTGCACTGGGTCAGGAGAGGCTACGGAGCGTCTTGACGACCAGCTGGACGGTTTCGTTCTTGAGCGAGAAGAGCTGGTGGGTCTGGCCGCTGGCCTCGCGCGCGGCGTGGAGCACGGCGAAGAAGGCGTAGGTCGAGTTGGTCTTCAGGCCTGCGACTTCCACGGCGAGGTAGGCGTGCGCAGAGGCCTGCTGCTTGCCGGCCGCGACGACTTTGAAGTTGTTCATGTCGACGCCGCGGAAGACCTGCTCGGGGGCGGGCAGCTGGTAGAGGCGGTCGAAGGCCACGACGTCTGCCTCGAGCGAGGAGACCGGCATCTGGGCTCCGTCGCACTCGAGCGAGAGGGCGTTGAGGTACGAGAGTTCGGTGCAGGCTGCGTCGAGGGCGGCCTGGTGAGCGGAGCGTACGAGGTGGCGGATGCGGTCTGGGGAGACCGTGTGGAGGGCGTCGAACTCCGCTCGCTCGAGGTCGACGACGATCCAGTGCAGCGTGGCGTCGGTCTCTGCCGCGAAGCCGTCTATCACGAAGCGGTCCGAGGCGAAGGACTTGAGGTACGGCACGCTGATGGTCGACCAGCGGAGCGGCAGCTTGAGCAGCGAGCCGAGGAAGAGGCCCGAGACTTCGGGGTAGGCCCCGGTGAGCGTCGGGTAGTAGTCCACGAGCTGCTGGGCGACTTCCTGGGTGGAGGGGTCTGCCTCTGCGGCTGCCTCGATGTAGAGCGTGATCCACTTGGTGTTCTGGAGGTTCGGCAGCTCGATCGAAGAGTTCTTGTAGCGCGAGCAGGGGTCGTCGTCGAAGAAGAGACTGGTCAGCAGAGGCTACGGGTCTTGGCTCGAGGCTTCCTGGCCGACCACCAGCGGGACGACTTCTTTGCTGCGGAACTTGTTCACTTTCTGGCCCTCGGCCTGCAGCGCGCTGGCGCTTTTGCCGGTGTCGAGGCTGAGGTCGAGGGACTGGGTCTTCTGGTTCAGGTCTTTGAGCGCGTCGGTGTCTGCGACGCCTGCGGTTTTGGTCGTGGTGGTCACTGCGGTCGAGGCCGAGGAGCCGACGTTGATGGTTCCGAAGGCGCCTGTTTTGGTCGAGACGGCCTGGGGCTTCTCTTGCTGCTTGTTCTTGTTTTCCAGGAAGTCCGCTTTCTTCTTCTCAAGCGCTGCGTTGGACTCTGGCTCGGGGTAGGGGATGGGCAGCTGGGTCTCTCCGAGTTTTTTCTGTTCGAAGAAGAGCTTGTCGTCTGGGTTTTCTGCCTTGATGCGGCTGCCGCTGGCGAGGCCTGAGGCGAGCGCAGAGAGGATGGCTGCTTTGTTCGCGTCGGAGGAGACCTGCAGGTAGACGGCCATGGGCGGCTGGGGCTTGGCCGTGGAGAAGGGGTAGTAGATGGCTTCGGCGAGGACGCCGTCTGTGTTCTGGAGGAAGAGCTTGAGGGTCTGGTCTCGGTCGGGGAAGAGGTCTCGGAGCTCGAACTCGATGACGTTGAGGTCGTCCGCGAAGACGACTTCTCCGAGCTTGTAGCGCTCCTGGAAGTTGTCGTAGCGCAGCCGCTTTTTGCGGATCTCGGAGAAGGTGACGTCGAGGGTGCCTCTGGGGAAGAGCGCGAAGTAGGCCGTGCAGTGCGAGTCGGTGACCAGACGGACCTTGATCTTGTTGTCGCGGGTGGGGCCGAGGATCTGCTGGAAGAGGATGACGGGGGGCACGTCGCGGCCTTCGTAGATGTAGAAGTCTTTCTGGCGGACGGGGAAGCTGTAGACGGCCTTGGTGTCTCCGGTGAGTGTGAAGACCACGGAGCCCTGCGAGCCTTTGGAGGAGAAGTCTGTGGAGAGCCAGAAGTTCTTCTTCTTCTCGCCTGGCTGGAAGAGCAGCTGCTTGGGGTAGACGCTCATGAGGTCGGGGACGCGGCCGAGCTGGAAGATGCCGACGGTGAGGGGCTTGAAGGGGCCCTTGTCCAGGAAGAGCGAGAGCGGCGTGGAGCGGCCTCCAGCGGCGAGGGCGGCGAACTCGCTGACCTGGACCTGGACCTGCGTGCTCGGGTAGACGACGACCTTGAGCGGCCGGATGTCCGCGAAGTAGACGCCGCCGTTGTTGGCCTTGCCTGAGGTGATGGCGAACTTGACCCAGACCTTGCGCTCGAGGCCGAAGAGCGGGTAGCCCAGGCGGAAGTGCGCGGTGGTGGCGCCTGCCTTGAGCACGACGGGGTTGCCCGCGTTGAGGTCGAGGGCCGGGTCGTTGGAGGAGAGCGCGATGAGCAGGTCTTGGGCGGGCGGGGCCACTGCGGCGACGAGGGCGAGGGCGTCGGAGTAGGTGCCTGCCTCGAGGTACAGGTACTGGTCCGCGTTGACCGCGATGAGCACCTCGGAGGTGGCGAAGGCGATGGGCGCGCGGTTGAGCAGGTTCGCGTAGGTCTTCGCCAGGGTGCGTTTGAGCGGGCCTGCCTCGAACTCGATGGTGTAGAGCGGGACGACCTGGCCGAGCTCGTAGGGCTGCGAGAGGTCCTGCAGCTCGAAGACCTTGGAGACGCCCGGCGCGAGGCTGTAGGCCTGGGCCACCCGCGCCGAGTTGTTGTGCGTGGAGGCGGCCGCGAAGGGCAGCGCAGGGTCGCTCTTGATGCGCAGGCCCGGCGAGAGCACCTCGAGGTCGTACTCTTTCGGGAAGTGGATGCGGACGGTGTCTGCGCCTGCGACTGCCGTGGTCACGTAGAGCAGGTGGTTCACGTTCGCGAGCTTCCGCGGAGCCACGGCCGAGAAGGCGCCCCACTGCTCGAAGAGCGGCGGCGGGGCTGCCTCGAAGCTCAGCGCGCCGAGGCCGTAGGAGAACTCGGAGACGCTCAGGGCAGTCACGTAGACGTACAGCGCGACCTGCCCCGAGACGGCAGGCAGCGCGTTCGGGTTCACCACGCCGAAGACCTCCAGCTCGACCTCGCAGGCGGCCTGGGGCGCGAGGCCGTCCGCGCAGGTCCAGCCCTTGTGGTTGGTCACGTTGAGCTTCCAGTCTTCGACGAGGCAGCGCAGGGGGTCCAGCGCGGAGAGCAGCAGCTGCGGCGAGCGGCAGACCAGGTTCTCTCCGAGGCCTTTGGGGAACTCGTACGGGAACTCCAGCTGCAGCACCGCGGAGCCGTTCACGTTGACCACCGGCCGGAAGCGCAGCAGGTACGTCGCGACGTTCGCCTCGTTCCGCGGGAAGTAGTCGAAGAAGCTCACCGAGAGCAGCCGGGCCTCTTTCGAGGTGACCGCCTTGCGGTTCGACTCGTCCGCCCCCGACTCGTCCAGCACGAGGCCGTCGTAGTTCGTGGCGACCTTCACGACCCCCGAGCTGAGCTCCGCGTTGAAGTTGAAGATGTGCGGGAAGGCCAGGCGCACGGGCTGCATGCCGGGCTCGATGTCGAGGCGCTCGTCCAGGTAGACCTGGATCAGCGGCTGCGTCGCGCTCCAGTCGCAGCGGCTGAAGGTTCTGAGGCTGCCGCCTACCCTGCAGACTTTAGTCGCGGGCCAGTCCGTCGCGGGGTCGAACTCTGCCGCGGGGAAGGTCACGTCGATGCGGCCGTTCTTGGGGATGGCGGTCTGGGGGAAGAAGCTCAGGTAGTAGTTGCCTTTGAGCTTGCCGTTGTCCGGCGCGGTGAAGAACCCGTCGAAGACGATGGTGCGGACGTCTAGTTTGCGCGTGACGAAGACCTGCGGGATGGTCTGGATGCGGTCGATGATGTAGTTCTCCTGGTTGCGCGTCTCGATCTGGAAGTAGGGCGTCCAGCCCTCCTGCGACGGGTTCTTCACGCCGCGGAACCGGATCACGATCACCTCGTCGCGCTTGACCGGCTGCACCTGGCTGACCGTCGCGATGGACGTCGCGAAAATCGCGCTGCAGGAGATTGCCGCGGCGACGTTCGGGTTGTTCGCGGGGTCCAGCCAGGCGAGGCCCTGGACCAGCTCGACGGTGGGGCAGGGGGCGGAAGACTCGAGGTCGAAGTAGTTGGCGGGGAAGTAGAGCACGAGCTTGCCGCCGGCCGGGACGTCGTTGGTGAGGCGGAAGACCCAGTCGTAGGTGACGTCTGGGCGGAGCGCCTGGTAGGCGTAGGGCAGGACGTAGGCGTCGTTGACGGCTCCGTAGGCCAGGGGCGCGAGGTCTGTGTAGAGGAAGCGCTCGACCTCTATATTAAGGTCCGAGAAAGACCACATCTCGAAGGCCGCGTGCAGGTCGACCACGAAGGGCGCGTTCGTGAAGCCGGTGATGCGGATGATCGCCTCGTTGTTCGCCGGGACGGCTGGGAGGCCCTCGATGAGCAGCGTGGCCGCCTCGAAGTAGGAGTGGCAGGTGAGGATGAGGCTGCCGAAGCGGCAGACGATGCTCTTTTGGGGCGGCAGGATGTAGTGCTGGGGCGAAGTCGTAGGGAGCTTCGGGAAGAAGAGCATCAGGCCGCCTTTGAGGTTGATGGGTTTGGAGGGGGTGAACTTGATGTCTGCGTAGCTGGGCTGGTTGATGAGGTTGGGGACGAACTCGGGCGAGAGGTTCGTCGTGGAGCCGTCTGGGGCTGCGGTGTTGCGCGGGTTGTCGAAGATGTCTTGGTTGACTGCGTTGGCCATGGTCACGCTGGCCTTGAGGACCAGCTTTTCGCGTCGCTGGTAGTTGCGGTAGACCCGGAGCAGGACGGTGCCGGCCGTGTTGTTCGTCGGGTTGTAGAGGCCGGGCACGTGCAGCCGGACCAGCCCCTCCGAGTCCACCGGGGCGAACCCGCGGACGAACAGCGAGTACGCGTTGTCCGTCGGGTTGTCCTTCAGCTCGCAGCGCAGGTGGTTGTCCGCCTCGCTACCGAAGGTGCGCAGGCCGACCGCGCCGTAGCAGGGCACCTTCGAGCCCAGCGGGTAGTCGGTGATGAAGGTCGGGTCGAAGCCGGGCTTCAGGAAGACCAGCTCGAAGTGGCTCAGGGCGAGCTCGTCCCGCGCCGACCACTGGCCCTGGTCCAGGCCGAACGGCAGGTACAGCGAGAAGTCGTACACGGACTTGTGGCTGAAGTCTTTGGTGAAGGCTTTGACCGAGACGAGCAGGGGGTCGAAGTCTTTCTCCTGCACGGCGAAGAAGCCGGACCCGCCTGCCACGAGGCTGCCTGCGTCGAAGAGCTCGAGGAGCACGAAGTACTCGTCTGCGTAGGTCGGCGTGCGGATGCCTCCGGCAGCGACCTTCTGCACCTTCAGCGAGAAGAGGTCTCCGGGCGCGGCTGCGGCCCCTGCGAAGGCCACTGGGTTCACTTCGAGGAGGTTCTTGTCGTTCACCTCGGCCGTGCAGGTGGTCGTCGCGAGGAGCGCAGCGTTCTTGAAGAGCTGGCAGGCCAGCGGCGTGGCTCCGGCCGTGTTGCTGAAGCCGCCGTGCAGCTGCAGCTTGGGCACCATGGCGGCCAGCGCGGTGGGGATGGTCCAGGCCACCTCGATCTCGGTCAGCACGGTGTTCGAAGGCAGCGAGGCGGTCGGGACGGTGACCGTGGGGGCCGCGAAGGTGTTGGTCACGTAGAGGTCCACGTTCGGCGTGACGTCCACGGCCTTGAGCCCGTTGCGGTCGTAGTAGGTGAGCACGCGGAAAGGCCCGTGGTTCCCGTCCGAGGCCGGGTTCGCGAACTTGACGCCGAAAGACAGGTCTTTCTCTTTGTAGACCGAGCGCAGGTTCGTGAAGACCACCTGCGTCGCGCTCATGGCGCAGGTCACCCGCGCAGTCTCGGTCAGGTCTTTCATGCCGACGAGCGGCCAGCAGTGCAGCGGCGAGAAAGAGGCGGGGAACTCGAGGACCACGCTGCAGTCGTCGGGCAGCGAGTTCTTGATCTGCACGCTGAACTCGATGCTGCTCTTGTCGCCGTTGTAGAGGTTCACCGCGTTCACGTCTTGGCCGAAAGTAGAGATCAGGAAGTTGTCCAGGGAGACCACCGAACTCACGATCGTCGCAGGGCCCAGGTTCACGTAGTCGAGCATCCGCTGCGTGCCGTTGCTCCGCAGCTCGACCGAAAAGTCGCCCGTCGAGTCCGCGTAGGGCAGGTTCTGCAGGTTCTGCACGTCGATGGTCAGACTCGCAGGAGTGACTTGTCCGGTGATCTTCGAGAGGATCACGTACTGCTGGTAGAAGGTGAGCGTGAACGCGCCGAGAGACGGGGTCGTGGTCACCTTCACCTTGGACTTGTCGAAGGAGAGCTTGGAGGGCACGCCGATGCGGATGGAGGACTGGTCCAGGATGAGCGTGGTGGCGAAAGAAACGGTTATTCTGTACGTGCCGAGCTTATTCGGTTCGTTGGTCGGAGGGACGAGCGTGATGGAGGAGGCCGTGGGAGTGCCAGGGTTTCCAGTGAAGCCGATCTGCGAGAAGTGGTAGTCGTAGTCGAACTCGTTGTGGTCTCCTTTGACGATGCGGAGTTTGAAGTGGCCGGTGCCGTAGGTGATGGTCGGGTTGGTGACGTCTCTGATGGCGACGGTGTTGAGGAAGTCTCTGCCGGCGGGGATGTTGTTCACGCGGACGCGCACTTTGTTCGCCGCGAGGACGGAGCAGGCCAGGCCGAGGTTGTTCTGGGAGACGAGCTGCGCGGCGCAGGCGGGGAGCAGGTTGTAGCCTGCGCCTTCGGGGAAGGTGACTTCGAGGTCGTAGCCTGGGTGAGCAGGGCGTACCGTCCAGGGCGTCTTCCTCGAGGAAGAAGTGGAAGAAGTAGTCTCCTTTCTTGCCCACGTTGGTCACGTCGAGTTCGACGGGCTTGGCGGCCCTGGGCACGATTTTCTTGAGCGAGAGGTGCGCGGCCAGCTGCAGCAGCGCGAGCGCCTGGAGGAGCAGGCTGCGGGTCATGCGAATATTATATAATTTGTGCGGGTCGCAAGCAGCGCGTTACTTAAGTTCGCCCCGGGAGTAGGGGTTCGGCACGGCGATCTCGGAGCGGTACGCGTGGAAGATGGCCGCGAAGATCGCGAAGGAGCCCAGGCGCATGCCGTAGAAGCGCAGGCGCGGCATGGCCCTGTTGTGGACGAGCTTCAGCGCGTCGCCCGCCGGGCCCATCAAGTCCATCAGCAGCCGGATGCCCAGGGCCAGCCCCAGGCCGCCCAGCAGCGTCTTCGGGTCTGCCGTCACCGCCTGCGAGAAGGTCCGGCCCTTCTCCTGGACGCGACGCGCCTCGCGCCAGCCCTGCAGCGCCTTCTGCTCCGGGAACGCGTAGAGTGCGGCCACGTCCTGGCTCAGCGTGGGGGGGTTCGCGTAGAACTGTCGGATCATCTTTCTAATTTGTGGCCTGCGCGCAGCTCAGCGATCCCGGATCCGACGCGAGGCAGGCACGCGGCCGGCCGCTGCGTCGAGGGCAGTACTTAGAGACGCTGGGTATGTTTACGACTACCAGACCTTACTTTGTTGGGTTACGGCATAGAGATCCCACGGGAAGCCGGCGGAATCGAGACTTACCTCTTCGCCTCCGTCGAGCGACGAGCTTCAGATCGGATTATTAAATCCCGAGGCTCCTTCGCAGGCTCGAATTATTCGCAGGTTTAATAGCTCTCCTGCGCTGGTTATAATACACAAATGGCCCTCATCAACCAAACAGACAAGTTCAAGCTGCCGTTCGAGTCCGAACACCCAGAACCCTACGCACTCTCCGGAAACCGCATCCTGATCATCAGCGAAAACTGGGAGTACATCGTGCGAGACGGCCTCAACCAAAAAACCGTCTTCGAAGGCGTCCTCCCCGAAGACAAGACCCACAGCACCATCTGCTCGATCTACTCCTACTTCTTCTTCGAGCTGAGCTACTCGAAGATCGTCTACTACAGTCGCACGAACAACTGCTTCAAGTTCTACAACTTCGAGACCCGAGCCGTCGAGAAAGAAGTCAAGAACCACTTCAAGATCGAGAAAGACTTCGAGTTCTTCATGTTCCTCGAGTACAAGGAAGAGACCCAGCGCTTCTACCTGGTGCACA
>JFJP01028210.1_pt1 | contig 15193 bp, 15 predicted proteins | sample 431651 | NCBI WGS metagenome assembly JFJP01 (sample SAMN02602958, study PRJNA72255) | Microbial mat metagenome, whole genome shotgun sequencing project. | biome: fresh water; feature: sink hole; material: water; isolation source: purple microbial (photo- and chemosynthetic) mats found in...
AAAAAAAAAAAAAATGTTTTTATTCATATCTATATAAATTTACTTGTCTTTAGAAATTATTTTGTATAGAATATTCGAAAAAAATTTTACGCCTGTTTATTTCTTTTTTTGAAACAATTAAAAACAAACAAACAAAAAATGATCAAAAGTGATTCTAAAAATAAAAACTGTTCCCTATTTCTTTTTGAATTCCTCCTCAAAAAAGATTCCCCAACAAGTTTGGACTTCTACATATTCTGAAATGAAACAGTGCGGAAGAGATTTTTGAAAATAATGATAATGTCCAAAATTTAGAAGTCAAACTCGAAGAAAAAAACAACCATTTCGGCAGAACTTATACTACTCTCTACAAAGAAATCAGATACCTACCTTTCAAAGCATTGAGTAAAGAATTGTTGGAAAAAAATATGATTATTGAAAAAAAAGACAGAATTATGCAGAACTTTTGAAAATTAAAAAAGTGTCAGTTTTGAGCCTATTTGGATTTGAACATTAAAAAAAAAAGTACATAAAAAAAACAAAAGATAAATGAAAAATGTTTTTTTAGACATTAAAGAGCACTTCATTTTTAATTGAGTTCTCCTTTTGATTTCTATTTCTCAATTTCGGCAATTTTCTTATCAAACTCAGCAGTTTTTTTCACCTTCCGACCAATTTTAATTTCTTTGCCTTCTGGTTTTGATGCTCAGATAAATATAAAATGATAAATGTTTGTAGGTTTGCCTTTCTGTAATAAATTTAATAATGAAGCAAGAAAACAAAAGAAAGCTTAAGATGGTGTTGTGATTGGAAGGGAAGGTAAAAATTGTTTGATGGAAATTTCACAATCACATATGTGTAGGACGAAAATAAATTACAAAAAATTAATTTTTTATTTTCATTCAATTCCTTTTTTTTTAAATAAAACTTTGAAAATTTATAATGTCAAACAAATTTGCAACAAATATCCTAAAAAGGAAAACAAGAAAACAATCACATTATTTTTATTTTCTTGAAAAATAATTTTTTTAAATTTTCGTCAGTCAAATCCAAATCAAGCATTTTTATTTATAGAATATTTGCACTTTTTATTTAGTGTCTATTTGACTGGAACAAATTAAGATTTCAACTCTTTATGAAATAAAAAATAAATTCAAATGCTTAGAAAGCCGACAAAAATTTATTGGTCAATTGAGGCAAACAATGGACTTTTTGTGTAGTCAAAGAAGAGACACTCGAAGAAAAAATACAACAATACCTCTCCAGAAAAGAAATGAATTTGGTTTGAATTTAACATTAAATAAAAAACCTCACAAAAAAAAGTAAACATTTTGAAATGATCGAAATAAAAACAAAACAAAAAAAATCAACTACAAAAAACATTTTAAAAAAAAAAATTAAAAAAAAAAAAAAACACATAAAAAAAAAAAGATAAATGAAAAATATGAGGAATAAAAGCGTTTTTTAGCGATAATTTCAAAAATGTCTAACATTAAATAGCTCTTTTTTTTTTAATTGAGTTCTCCTTTAGATTCTTATTTCTCGATGTCATCTGTTTTCTTATCAAACTCAGCAGTTTTTTTCACCTTAACGACCAATTTTAATTTCCTTCTTGGGCCCTCCAGTTCCTTGCCCTCTTGTTTTTGATCCCCAGTAAACGTAAATTGATGAATTTTCGTGATGGTCACATACCCAAATCGAGACAAATTCTCAGCAACTCTGACAGAGATAGAGATAGCATCTCCCAAAGCATGCAATTCGATTTCTTCGAATTTTTTCAAATAGATCTTTGCCAGAAATATGAAGAAACGCACCTCTCGCTTATTACTGATCTGGAGGATGTTGGTTTGAGGGTCCAATTTATGTTTTTCAGCCATTTGCTTCGTCCTAGGTTTTTTTTAAAAAAAGCTTTTTTTGCAAATTTATAAGATTTGTCTTCGCTTTAATTTATTTCAGAATTCCTAATTATAAAAGATGCAAAATTTTATATTTAATTATATTGTATTTCAAACAGAAACTTTAAATTTAATTATTAAAATTATCGAAATGAATTTTTTTAAAAAATGTTTCTTTTCACTTTGAAAAAAATTAAAAAAATGCAAATTTATATTAAATCGTTTGTTTTTATGAAATTTTAAAAAAAAAAAAAATTACATCCTAAAAATAAAAATAAAGAAATTAACTAAATACCAATAAATTCAAATTAAATCCAATATCAATCAAAGAACGTTATTTCTTAAGAAAAAAATAATTAAAAAAAAAAGAAATTCTTCCTAAAACTCCATACCAGCCTTTTTTTAATGCATTCACAACGTCGTGATGTCCCCAAAGAGGAAAAAATCGCAATTATCTGTGAGGATTTCGACAAAATCGATGTTAATCACGATGATCTTCTTACCCCTGAAGAACTGAACAATTATTTAGACAATCTTGTACCTTATTTCTGTTTGTTTTTATCACAATTTCTTTCTTTTTTCACAGGTCGGTAAGGAATTTGATCGTAATGTTTCTATGCAATTATATGAACGAATGGATAAGAATTATGATGGGAAAATAACTCGTGATGAGTTCATTAAAACCTTTTTAGAAGCAGAAGAAGTCCTGCTTTTCAAGATCGAGAACTCAAAGAAATACATAGAGGATTATAAGCTCCAGCGTCAGAATGCTATCACGAGATTAGACGAAATCAAAAGAACAGAAGTATTGAATTCTTATGGGATTATGGAGGATAGTGTCATCACATTAACGGTCATTGAAGGACATAACCTCGGCTATGGGGAAATCATCCCGTATTGCACTTTGAAATGCGGAAGAGAAATTTATCAGACTAATACTTCCAATTCAGTAAACCCCAATTGGAATGAGACCTTTACCTTGTAAATAAATTAAAAATTAGGAATTATTTGAATTATTCATTAAATTTTCATAGTTAAAAGTTATACATATTTTTTTCAATGATAAATATAAATATATTCATGTTTATTTCGATTTATTCATTAATTTTTATATTTATTTCTATTTATTCATTAGTTTTTCATATTTTTAGATGAAAATTTTGATAAAATAATGATTTTTTTAAATTTATTCATTTTATTTTCATTTTTATTCAATAATCTTTCATATTGATTTATATTTATTTCAATAATTTTCATATTTATCGTTAATTTTCATTTTATTCATTAATTTTTCATTTTATTCATCAATTTTTCTTTAATCACTAGTAATATAGAGACTGGAAGAGAGAATATTGAGCTAGAAGTCCTTGATTATTCCTCAAATAGTCATGCTTTAATTGGCAAGATCATTATTCAGGTTAACGGGTTCAAAGATCAATTGAAACATGATGAATGGTTCGATTTAGAGAGAAATCAAGGCGGCCGATTGCATTTGAATATTCAATGGATCCATTCAAAAGTAAAGTTTCTTTCAGATGTGGTTGATAAGTGGAATGAACATATCAAAATCCAAGAGGAGGACTTATTTGATTATGAAAAGGATCTTGACGTGATCTATGAACCTTTCAAAGGACTTCAGCAGTTATATAGAGGAGGCTCAGTCAGAAGACCTGTAGAACGTTATGAAGCTCCACAAATGATCTATGAAGAACGTAAGAATTAAAAAGAGATTTCAATAATTTTAAATAATTTCCAATAATTTTCAATGATTTCTTTTCTAAAAAAATAGCAAAAAGACCAAAAAGTCCAGAAAAAAAAAGAAAAGTTGAAGATGGAGATGGAGATGGAGATTTCGATATGAGAAGAATTCAGAAGCTTTGTATTGATAAAATGGCGAATATAGTGACGATTACGATACTGATTTTCGCATTGTTCGTTTGCTTTAATCGAGCAGCTTATATTGATGTATAACCCAACAAAATGTATTTTATAATTAAAATTAAATTCTTTTGAAAGCTTTTGATTACCTGTGCTTTCCTTGGCTACCATCATTTGGATAAATTAAACAATAAAAACATGAAAATTTTGGCTGCAGCTTGTTTAGTCTCTATTTTTCTTGATATCCCTTGGCTAGCTGTTTATCATACCGTAATTCTATTTTAAATCTATAAGAAAATTAATGAATTTATTAGAAAATAAATAAAAAATTAATGAATTTATGAGAAATTTTTAAAAAAATCAAAAAATAACAATATTTTCTTTAGAATTGGTGGAATTCTGGTTCAGAAGAAACAATTTTACAAACAGATATAGCCACTTTAACCTCCAGTCTCGCAATGGCGACGACAAATGCTACAGAAACCTTAACGAAAATCGCCAGTCTTGAAGCACAGTTGAACAATGTCTATGATACTACTTTGGTTGTTTATCTGTATAGATTTGTGATTGTCATGTCATATTTCCTGTTGTGTATGAAGGTATTTTAATAATTTTGATGAATTTTAATAAAATTTTAATGAATTTTAATGTTTTTATTTATTTTTGTTAAAAATTTGTTGTGGTTTTGATGTTATTTTAAAACAAGGTCGCTGGAGCCATCATTTATTATTTGGAAAGTAATAAATTCGATAAACAACCAGACGGGCCAAACAAAAGCGAGATCAAAAATAAGCAACAAATTGGTTTTTTAATAATTTTTTTTTTAAAAAAACAATTTTAAAAAAAACTTTTTTAATTTTTTTTTAAAAAAGGAAAAATTGTTTTTTTTTTTTTTAAAAAAAGGATTTTTTTTCATTTTTTTTATTTGTTTTTAGTTAATGGAGATTTTATGAAATATAATAATGACCCTTTTGATGGGAGAAATCAAAGCCAAATTTCTAATAAACAACAATTGGGAGGCGGCATGAACATTTATAGCTCCAATATCAAAAACTCCACCTTTAATTAATGAAAAATCCCTGATATTTACAAGAAATTATCAAAAATTTTAGAATTTTTCTCAATTTAACTCCTGAAAAACCTAAATTTTCATTTTTTTCTTTATTTTCAAAAAAAGATTCTCAACAAAAACCCAAAAAACACCATTTTTTCCTTTAAAACCGAAATTTCCTCTATTTTTTCCTTAATTTTATCCAACATTTTTCAATAAAACACAAATAAATTAACTATTAAACATATCTCACATATCTTCTAGTGTATCAATATGATCATGTGCTCTTCTTATCGCATCATTCAGTCTTTTCTCGATCCTGCTAAACGCCTTATTCCCCTCTGCATCCTTCATCATCGGCAGCATCACATCAATCAATTCCTTGTACAAAACCTCTAATTCTTTCTTTGTCGCTCCCAGGTATTTCGCTTCATTTTTCTTCAAAACCATTGATTTTTGTGAATTTTCTTCAATTTTCAATGGCGATAAAATTGGTGATAAAATCTGTGAAAAAACCTCGTCTTTTCGAATTTCTTTCTGTGAAGAACCAATTTCTTCAGTAAATGCTTTCATTTGTGATCGAATTTTAGGGGTATTGACATTTTGTGATGATTTGAGCATGTGGACTTCTGAAGAAAGCTTCTGAATTTCGAATAAAGAGGCTTCACGTTTTTCTTGAAGGGTTTGGATATGTTTTTTATGGGAATTTAGCTCTTTTTCGATATTTTGTGAGGTTTCGAGAAGAAATTCGTGGTCTTTTTTAAGCGTAGCGTTCTCGATGAGCAATTCACTGATTTTCATCTCTTGGGATTTCATTTCAAGATATTTGTTCAGATAGCCTTGTCCTTTAGTAAAAAAAAGCGATAAAAATCAAATGAAATTTCAATCAAATTATAGGAATTTTCCCTCTTTATTTATTGTTAAATTCACCATAAAAATCGAATGGGAAAAATAAAGAAATTTTCTCTCTTTAGTGAAAATCAAATGAATTTTAACGAATAACATATGAAAATCAAATGAATTTTCACTAAATCAAATGCTAAAATGATCATTATTTTCCCCTTTTTATTACTTTCTTCTTCCAAAAGTTCAATTTTCTTCTTTAATTCTTCTCCTTTTTCTTCTAATTCTTTGAATTTCCCATCTTTCCCGGAGTTTTCCGTCCAATTCTTATTCTGAAGCTCCAATATCTCTTTCTTTAAAGCCTTATGCCTATGTTTTTCCTCTTTTATCATCTTTTTATCGTTATTTATCTTCATATCAAGCAATTGTATTTTCTCCATTGCTTTATTGTTATTTTCGATTTGCATCAATAAATCGTTTTTCGCCTGATTATACTGTTCCTCTTCAATAAAACTTCAAAATTTTAAAACTCCTTTAGAAAAAACCTAGTTTCAAGTAATCGCGAAGCTTCTGATCGAATTTTAAACGTTCTTGGATCAATTTATTCTCAAGATCTCGCACTTTCTCAGTGTTTTTCTCCTCTTGTAACTTCAGGAAATCCTCAAGTTTGGCGATATTTTCTTTAGATTCTTCGTATTTTAGCTTCAGTTCACGGGTTCCGCTAGAAGAAACTTCTTCTAATTTCTAAATAATAAAGAAATAAGTAGAAAATTGAATAAAATACAAAAAATAACAAAGGAAATTTGATGATAAATTGGAGAAATAGGGAAATTAGTGATAAATAGGAGAAATTTAAAAAAAAATGTGAAGAAATAGGGAAATTTTTAAAGAAAAAGGAAATTTTCAAATGAAAATTATTGAATTTTTAAGAAATAAATCACAAAATATGTGAACTAACTAAGAAAAAAAGAAGAAAATTACCGATTTTTCTGTTATAACTGAGCAGATTTTGTCTTTGATAAGCTCGTTTTCTTCAGTTAATGAGCGGTTTTCTAAGGATAAATCATTGATTTTCATCTCTTCTGCTTTGGCTTTTGATCTTAGTTCATCTATTTCCGGTTATTTTTGTGTTGATTTAAAAGGAAATTGCGAATTTTACTTAAAGAATTCACTAATGTTAAACTCTCAGCCTTCACAATCGACAATTTCTCAGACATTTTCGATAAATCTGACTCTAATTCCTGTTTTATTTGATCAGTTTTCTCGAATTTCGCCAAAACCAAGTCTAAAATAAAAGAAATTAATGAAAAATTCAATAAAAATTCTATGGGAATTAAAAAGAAATTCATAGAGAAATTCACCATATTTCTCTTGAAGTTCATTATTATTTTTGGTGTTTTGTATGTAAATCTCGGAATTCTTGGAATTCTGTAGAATTTCGCTGAAACTTGCTTTATAAACCTCTAATTCTTGCAGAATCTTCTCGAATTGTGGCGGGATTTCTTCAGTGATTTTCTCCTTTATTAAGTTTTCTAATAATTCGAGCTTATTTCTGAATTCTTCGAATAATTTCATCTCATTTTCTTTATTCAGCAACTCATTTTTCTACGAAATTTGATTTTTACTATAAAAAAAAAAGACAATTTTTTCTTTTTTACTTGCGAAAATCTCAAAGAATCAAGTTCTTGCTTATATTTCTCTTTTTCTTTCGTTTCTAATGTCAGAATTTTGCAAATATTATCAACTTGGAGCTTAAACTGCTGTTTTTCAGTTAAAATCTGAGCTTTTTCGGTCTCTAATGCTGATAGCTTCTCTTTGAATAGCGAGTTTTCTTCGATTATTTCTTGAAAAAAATCAATTATTTAAACAGAAAATTCAATATTTTTTAAAAAAAGGAGAAAAAATCAACATTTTTTTTAATGAAATGAGAAAAATGACAAAAATTCATTTTTTTTAATGAAGAAAAATGAGAAAAAAACTCTACTTTTTTAAAGAAGAAAAAAATCGAGCTTTTTTATCTAAAAACCCTAATTTTTTTTTAAAAGAAAAATTGGAAAAAAATTGAGCTTTTTCCAAAAAATCTTTTGAAAAAACCAAACCTATGTAATGTTTATGAGTTTTTTCGTTTTGTTTTTCGTATAATTGAATAAAATTTTGCAGTTCCTCAGAGCTATATTTCCATAGATTCGAAAAATCTATCTCAAAGCCCTAAACAGAATTTTCTTCTTATTTGAAAGAAATTTCCTTTTTTCTTTACTTTATCTACAAATTCGTCCAAAGCATTTTTTTTCTTTTTCGGTGCGAATTGCTGCTTTAATTTATTGAACATTTTTCTCTATTTCTCTACGATTTTTAGTTTTATAAAGCTATTTTTTAATTAATTTATATTAATCCTTTTAATTCAACAAATACTTCCTTCTTTAAATGATGTAATTTATTCAAATTTCCTTTAAAAATAAGAGAAATTCAATTTTTCTTGAAAAAACTCAATAAATCAAAAGAACCCAAAAACCAAAAAAAACATGTATTTTCTGAATTTTCAACCCCTTTAACAAAAAAACTCAAAACTCTCCCTTTTCAGTTTTCAGCATAAATACCCACTAACAACACTGGTAATAACCTCGCATCCACACCCCGGAAACTCCACAAAAAACGGTTTCACATACTACATAATTTCTTGGTACTAATATAGGTGAATTCAAATCCTACGATATTATATTTATTTAATCTCACTTCCTCAATGATCTGTAGATCAAAAGGTCTATGTATTTCTAGAAAAGTCCCACAAGATTCCAGGTTTTGGAACTCGTTTCCGCATTGAAGAATGTAATTATTCATGAACCAGGCTATTAGAAGATCATTAACGGCTTTTATCTTATATTCATCTTTAAAGAGTAATTCATTGGCTTCTTCTTTACAAAGATCTTCGTTTTGGTCTTTACAAGGATTTATATATAAAGCAATAAAATAATGATCAGGATTAGGGAAATCTATGCTGTAATTCGTTAATAAATAAAAGAATTTCTGATAGAAACAAGCCATTACATTTGTCGAGTTTATCGTTAAATTCTCTGTGCAGTTTGTTAGATTATAATTATTCATATTCAGTATTGTGAAATCGATAGGGGAAGCATTGATTAAAGTTTGCTCCAAATCTGTGAATAAAGGCTTGATTGCTTCGTAGTAAGTGATGTTCGGAAGGGTCGAATTGCTAGTTTCGTTTGTGGAGTTTGAGTCTATGGTCGTGTTCGATACAGAGAGTTGGCAATGAAAATGCAAAAGAAAAAAGAAAAAAATAAAGATTTTCATTATTTTCTTGAACTTCTTTGAAAATTAAAAAATTCGAATTTTCATGAATTTCTTTAAATTATTTGAAATTTGCAAATTTCTTTTTTCCTTACTAATTAATAAAGATGATTTTCCTTTTAAAAAACAAAAAACAAATTTAATTTCATTTCAAATTCTTTAAAACTCTGATAATTTCATTAAAATTTAAAAAATTCCTAACAACTTCCAATAAAAGAAAAAATGCTTCCCAATCGTTCAAACTCAAATCAATCCCTCCAACCTGACAAGAAAGTGGGCATATACTCATTCAATAGCCAGACTCTTCTTGGTTCTGGTTCCTACAGTACCGTCTATCTGGGTCAAAATGATAATACAAAACAAGCAGTTGCAATCAAAGTGATTACTAGAAGATCCTTAACAGACTCATATATGTACGATACTTTAGAGAGTGAAATCGACATTCTGAAGCATTTAGACCATCCAAATATCGTGCGTCTTTACGATGTTCTCAATACTGTGAATAATATCTATATAATCACCGAATATTGTAATGGAGGGACTTTAGACGAGCTTTTGCGAAAACAAAAGAGATTTACTGAAGAAATGGCGATATCTGTAATGCGAGATTTATTACACGGTTTTCGTTCGATTTTAGGTCATAATATCGTGCATAGAGACATAAAACCTGCTAATATTTTTATAAATGATGGTCGGTTTAAAATCGGCGATTTCGGTTTTGCGAAGAAAGTCTCTGATTTAGATTCTCAATTGATGAAATCAATAGTCGGAACTCCTCTGTATATGTCTCCCGAATGTCTTCAGAATAAGAATTATTCCAGTAAAAACGATGTATATTCACTTGGAATAATCTTCTTTAAAATGCTCTATGGAAGGACTCCTTGGCCTTCGAAAACGAGACTGGAATTACTGAACAATATGCATTCTAGTCCTTTGATAATACCTGAAGAAGAAGGCGTTTCAATGATGAGTCGAGAGTTTTTACTGATGACTTTACAGTATAGAGAGCTAGAAAGGAGTAATTGGCAAGATATTTATAAACATCCGATCTTTATAATGAAAAAAATTATAAATAAAGATCAAAATAATGAAAAATGTGAAGAAAAATGTGAAGAAAAATGTGAAGAAAAATGTGATGAAAAATATGAAGGAAAATGTGAAAAATTGGAAGCAAAAGAGAAAGAAATTAAGGATAATATGATAGTGAATCATGTGAGAATTATAAAGAAAATCGATCAATTAGTGAATTTATTGAAGGAATCTCAGCATATCTCGATGAATAATGGCATAAAGCTGGCTGTTCTTCTCATGAAAGCCTGTCAGTTTCACACATCGGACCTCTCTACTCGCATACAAATCATCAAAGGATCCTCAACAAGCCAATCAGTCCTTATGAGCCAAATAGAGCTCGAAGTTCATGAATTAGAACATAAAAATTTACAAGAAATAAAGGCTTTAAATAGACTTCTTCAAGGAAAAGAGGCTTTTTCTGACGAAAATCAAGGATTATTTGAAGAAATTCTTGAATGTATGAAACCTGTTATAAGAGAATGTAATCATAAAATGTTCGAAAAATGGGTTTTTCGTAATGAAAAGTGTTTAAATTGTGAAGAAGAGAAGAATTTATTGGATTTATTAAGTGAATTAATGGAGTTTTATCAGATTATTGAAAGAGTTAATAGTGTTATGGCTGTTGAACACGATTTTGGAAGGACTGTTGTTAAGATTGGAGAAGGGGGTTTTGAAGGGGGTTTGGGTATAGGAGACTATCAGAGCTTAAGGAGACTTATCTATGAATGCGCAATTTAGAAGGGATTTATAAAAGTAATTCCAATGGGAATTTCAATGAAATATCTGTTAAATTTATTTAATTTCTTTTTGTTTAAAATGGATTTATTTAGATTTTCGTTTTATTTTTTTTAAGAAATTTATTTGAATTTTATTGTTTTTTCCCGAAATTACCCAAAAACCCAAAAAATCTCTTATTTTTCTTCTAAAAAATGATCAAAATGTAATTTATTACTAAAATAGATAAAAATCTTCACAATATATCTCATACAAAAAAAATCATAAATTCTTTAATATTCCTTATTCCCCAATCTCCCTAATCTGGCTTTTCACGATTTTCATTCCCTGCAGTTTCTGTGTAAACCCTGGTTTAAACCCCAATTTTCCTACCAAAACCTTCTTATTCCCTTTATCTTTCGCCACAACTTTCTTCACACTATTCTGTGATATTTTCCCTTTTAATTCTCCAATAAAACTGCTTCCTTTTTCGAAATTAAAGGACTTAACGACTTCTTTATGTGAATTGACCTTCATCATGCGATATTTCTTCTCTAAACCTGGTGATCCTTCATCTTCTAGTGTCGATTCATCAATTGATCCATTCTTTGCAATAGACCCATCAGTCGTTATTTCATTAGTTCCTTTAGTAGTCGCACTGGAGAAATACGCTTCAATATCGTTAAAACTCACCATTGACGGTTTTGCGTAAAAAGCACTATAATCATTTAAAGCACTAATGCTTCTTTCGGCTCTTTCATTAGGAATTTCGCTAGGATCTTTCTCTTTTTCTTCAAAGGAATCAAAGAGAGGAGTCTGAGTTCTATTGATTATTTCTTTGGATTCGAGCTTTCCATCATGTGTAATAGCTCGTCCTCTAATATTAGGGTCTTCTGGGACTATTGATAGATTTTCTTCAGGTTTCGTGGTAAAAAACAGAAGAAAGTCCTTTTCGGAGATATTTTTGAGACTTTGTGAGAAATTCTCCATGAAATTGCTCGTTTCGTCTTTATTTGTCGAAAGGTCGATTTTCGCACAAGGAATCACTTTATGGCCTTCAGTGTTTTTATTTGCAAATTGCAGATTTGGGATTAAATTCGGCGAATTACACACAAAAGGACTATTTTCTTTATCGATATCGTGGATTTCATTGTTTTTTTTCTTTATTTGTAACACTTTTGAGAAAAAATCACCAACTTCATACATAAAATGGCTTTCTCTTGTCTCATTATGATCTCCTGATAGATGAAAGAACCGTTTATCGCCTTTATATCCTTTGTATAAAGTCTCCACATGCCAGAATTTCACGAAAGTATCCTCTTTTGAAGCTGCGAATAAAGCCGGAATCGTGATTTTTTCCACCATTTTCTCCAGTGATAAATTGGCGATATTCAGCTTAGTATGTTTGAATATCGTGGTTTTTATCAAAGCCAAAGCTCCTTTTATGACAAGACTTGGCAATTTGGTCTTAGATATCGCCACATCCTCAGCTAATTTCGTTAGATTACTGAAAGGACTATCGAGTACAATCCCTGCTAAATTCGAGTCTTTTTCTGAATAAAGTAATGCTGTAACAGCTCCCATGCTTCTTCCCCATAGGGCTAGTTTCATAACCTTAACATTACTCTTCAAATTCTTCACAACTATCTCTAAATCCTCCTTTTCGAACCATCCTAATGTAATATATTCCCCTCCTGACAGTCCACAGCCCGAAAAATCGAAACAAAACACCGAAATTCCTAATGGTAATAGTAGTTCTACAGCTCCTTTGGCCTCTAAACGAGAGCCTGTATTACAATGCAGATATATCACACAAGGAGCTGGTTCAGTTTGTTTGGTTTTGATGTTATACGGCTCGTAATGAGAACATTTCAACGGTAAACCGCGCTTGTTCTTTAGAATTAGATCAGTTCGACGGATTGATGTGGATGAGATGAGGAAGATTGAGGGACCAAGGTCGTATTCGTGGTAGGTTTGACGATAGGGACGCACGAAAGCCTTCCAAAGAGACTCGTAGTTGGAAAGAAGTGACATTTTTAGAATGGAGTTTTCGTTAGGAAATTTGAAATAGTGCTTTTTTTTTCTGTTAAAAAATATTGAATTTTGTTTGTTTTTTGCTTTTTTGGAAATTAGGAATTTTTTAAAAAAAAAAAAAAAAAAAAAAAAAGAAATAATGAATTGGGAAGAAGCCAAAAAACAAGAATTTGTCATAAATTCTGGAGAAATAGTGCAATTAAAAAAGGCTTTGATTGAAATAAATAAAGAGATTAATCAATTAAAGGAAGAAAACATCAATTTATTGAAGGAAAATGAGAGTCTTAAAGAAGCAAATAAAAAATTTCTGAGAGAAAAAAATATTCAGAATCAATTAGATGAAAAGCTCAGGTATTTCTCGATGTTTTTTATAATTTAAATTTAAAAATCCGAAACAAAAATTAAGAAGAACTGATACAGATGATGAATATTCAACCTCTTAAAGTATATAAATCAAAAGAAATAAAATTAAACATTAGAACAAATATTCATTCATTTATCATTTTAATCTAATTTGTTAATTCTTTTAAATTTCATCTTATTACTTCAAAATAAACTCTCATTCCTATTTTGTAATAAACTTTTTTATGGATCTCACACTTTTACTTAAGTCTGTAATTTATCGCGCTTATATTCCTTTGAATACTTATTCAAATGTTCATTTATCTTAATTTATCTAATGAGGAGAAGATGAAATATGAGAAAGAAAGAGAGAATTTGAAGAAGAAAAGAGGGGATATTGATAAAGTGTTAATAAACCTAAATCCCTTAATTTCCCATCAAATTATGTTATATTGTACTGTGAAAGTTAATGTCTCATCTCTTCTTTAAAATACATCAAAGAACCTAAACCTCGACTTTTCTTTATCAAATGTTACAAAGTTCATTGAATGAAAATTTTGTTGAATTATCCAATGGGTTTTTAATCAGAGAATCACAACTTTAGAACTTCTGATTATAGAATTGAAGCATTCCTCTTCGGAAATAATAAGTTTTAAGAGGTTTCTTTGTATAATTATAGGAATAATGAGAGGAATAAAGGTCATTTTCATGAAGGAATTCACGATTTTTAAAGAATAAAATAAAAAAAATTGTTTTTTTTTATGAAGAAAAATCACTAATTAAAAGTTTATTTTAGAAAGTTCCCCTTTTAAAACCTTTTAAAAATCCATTTTCTCAATAGTTTTTATCTTAAATATTTAAAAATATTCTCTCATTCCTCTCATAAAATTGGTTAATAATGAGGGACTTTCTTCCTTTATTTTCTCCCAGCACTCTTATCTGTACTAAAAGACACAATTCGCAAAAAAAAAATTTTAAAGAAAATTACAACAAAAAAGAATTTTTATTGAGATTATTTATATTATTGGCATAAAAAAATGAATTTTTATCTATTATTACTTTCTTAAAGCCAACATATTTGGCGATTTCTCTGAAGCATCTTCTACAAACCATCATTTCATATTTCCTAATGAGTCCTTGTTTCGCCTTGCAGACTCTGCATTTCCTGGAATCCTTTCCATAACCTCTTGGGTGAGATCTAAATAGCTTATTTGGCATACGATGAAATTCTTTTGAAAAAAGTCTTTGGGGACTTGGGGTTTGTGTTTTTAAAGCGAGATTTTTTAAAGCTTTTTAATTAAAAATCGATCTGAAAGGACTTTTAAAGAAAATCTGTTTTTTTTAGAGAAAAAAAGATACAATTTTTCTTTAATCAAAATAATTAATTAAAGAACTTAAAAATTTTTTTTGTTTATTTATGTAGTTTTATCAATTATCAATCATATTTGAGAAACAGAATTCTTCTTTCTTGATTGCAAACATAGCATAATCGCTCTTATTCGGACTGCCACCTTCTTCGTAATTCATTTCATCTTTAATATTCTTCTCGATTCTCTCCTTCTTATCGTTAAAACTGTTCTTAAACACAAATTGATTCTCCTGCTTTAGTTTATTTATCTTCTCAAAAACAGTCTCTTTTTTATCAATAAAATTCTCTTCTTGTATTTTCTCCAGTTTCAAATTATATTTCTCAGGACTGTTGTTCGCAAGACCAATATGACCATTTGCCTTATTTAAAGGTGAACCCCCACCATTATTCATAGCTTTTGTAAAAGAAGAATGTATTCCTACTCCTGATTTTGCAGAAGTCTTAGAAGAAGGACTCCCTGTTGGGCTGGTTTTTTCGGAACGAAACTGATAAGTTTTTATTAAATCCTCAAATTTCTCGTTGTTTAACCAGTCGAATTTGCCTTTAAGATTCAAGTTTGTCGGGGAGTTTTTCTTTGGTTTTGTACTCGAAAGGATCACTTTCAAACTCGAAATCAAACCATTATAATCAATATGATCTCCTTCGCGTAATTCTCTGACATATTTGCAGAAATCCAGAAAAAGCTCTATATTTAAAAGAAAAATCTAATTT
>JFJP01038904.1_pt1 | contig 15192 bp, 25 predicted proteins | sample 431651 | NCBI WGS metagenome assembly JFJP01 (sample SAMN02602958, study PRJNA72255) | Microbial mat metagenome, whole genome shotgun sequencing project. | biome: fresh water; feature: sink hole; material: water; isolation source: purple microbial (photo- and chemosynthetic) mats found in...
TGCTTGAAACCCATGCCCTAATTGAAAACGCCGTTAAGAAGTGCGATAAAGTAATCAATAATATAATGGCAGATACTATCCACGATAAGGAGGAATGGTAGTCACTATGCTTATGAAAAAATTACTTAATGCGATTCTGTGGATACTTGAGGCAATGCTTGTATCCGCAGCTTTTTTCGCTGCTGCAACATGTGCCGCACTGTTTGTACCTTAAATTCAACAGAAGGAGGATACCAATGTAATGTGGCCATTTACAAATTCAAAATTCGAGGAAGAAACATCCTCAAAACTGGATAGTCTGGTAATGAAACTAGACTATCTATACTCTAAAATCTCAAAGGAGATTTTCAAAATGGGACAAGAACTCGCAGTATTACAAGAGAAAGTAGCAAACTTAGTGGCCTCTGTAAAAGCAGAGGGTGACGTAGTAAAAGCCGCTGTACTGGCAATTACCGGACTTACCCAACAGCAAGCTGAGTTGACTGAAGCACTTCAAGCCGCCATTGCTGCACAAGATCCTGAAGCTGTGCAAGCTGCTGCCGATGCAATTTCAGCACAGACTGAAGCTATCCTGGCACAGACTGGTGCTCTCGCTGCCGCAATTCCAGCACAGCCAGAAGAGTAAATCAAGTAATTAATTCTTTGTGGTGGTGATTGTAGATCATAGGTATACCAAGCCCCCCAAAATGCATGGTATCTAGCGGGTTCAAATCTGTCCACCACTTTTAAGAGATAATAATGAGCAAAGCATCTAATCAAGCATTAACATTACTAGCTGTTGTTGGTGGGTGTCTCAAGGAAATAGACAGAACAAATATGTTCTCTGTCGTGAAAATGAAAGAGCATGTTCGTCAGTCGTATGAAGACACTATAAAAGTAATTGAACTCTGGCCATCCACTGGAGATGAAATAAAAAACGGAAAGTGGATAATAGACAAAGTTAGCCGGTGGGAAAAATACCTGAATGAAGAGGGGGATTTTTATAAACTCCCAGTTATGGCTGCTGTATGTGAAAGGTGTCTTGACGACCTACACACCAGGACTAAAGATAAAAGTAAAAAGAAAATGCTTGTCCCATTATTCGAACCAATAACCAAGGTCAGAGCATTTGTTGATCCTGATGGGAGAAACTTCCCTGCCTATGAAAAGGCGAATATCCTAATGGATAACTTGTACGACCTAATTGAATGGAGATGGGAATGAGGAATGCATTTAAAGTTATAACAGAGAATACCTGTGTTCTCCTAGCGGCTGTGCTGTGGCTATTACCAATAGCTATATTCTTTGGGGACATTGGTACTCTACCAAATAAGCCCTGTGATGAATTATATACAGCAACTGAAATGCTTACCGCTGCTGTTCTATTATCTACTATCATGCTTGCCGCTTTTAGTGCTGGTGTTGAATACACTATAAATATCATAAAGAGTGGTAATTACCACTTGAATACCACTACTGGAAGGATTCGTAGAAAACACAAGGAAGATGAGGATACAAAATGATTTATACATCATACTTTGCAAACTTCCGTAAGTTCCAAGGAAAGGTGGCAATATCCATTGCTAGAGCACAACCTGCTGGATCAAAATTACCAGAACGAAAACTGCTTGCCCCGAGTTCCTCATTACTGGCTGACTGGAAAGAAGGAAAATTAAATGCGGAACAATATCAACTCATCTACTATGAGGAGTTACTTAAAAATTTACCGGCAGTTGAGGATGCATTGTGCGTCTATGACAATGCTGAAATAGTGCTAATATGCTGGGAACATTCAAAATCATTTTGTCACCGACATCTGTTACAAGGGTTTGCAGATTTGTACTGTCCGCAATATGGTATTTACGTAAAAGAACTGTAAGGAGAAAACTATGTTCATGACTATGGCTTTTGTATTGGGATTTTTCTTGGGTTATCTGTTACGAGCAAAATTGCAGCGCATCCTTGATTGGATGGAAGGATGGAAGACTCCCAAAAAACCAATGGACAGTGCCGAAGAAGAACAGCAAATCATAAATTCCTATTACGAAAAATAAGTATTGACATACATAGCGTAGTTTGTTATATATGTAGACATGAAAGCATGGTGGCACAAATTGTTACTTCACTGTAAATGAAACCCTGGACAAAATCCAGACACGACAATTTGTAATTGTTTCCTGCTTTTACTTTAAATTTTTCTGGAACTCTGTGGGCTAATAACCGAGATACCCCACTTAATGACTATAGTTTGCTGGCAAAGCCGATAAAATCTTTCTCAGGATGTGCAAACGTCAAGTTCCAGTTTTTCTCTAGGCATGGCGAAGTGTTCAGATACTTCAATGGAAACCGTGATTTGCTGGTTCGACTCCAGCCCCTCCGACCACAAGTAACGGAGGGTGGCCAAATTGGTAAAGGCAACGGGCGTATTTACTGACCACATAAAGTTTCCTGCCGGGGAGAATGAATAGTTTAGTTTTTGAGTATGGCGGAGTAAACAGTTACTTCTCAAGCAGTAGGTTGTGGGTTCGAGTCCCACCGATCACCACAAGTGATTGTAGCTCCAACTGGTAGAGCAACAGCAACCCCGTTCTGTTTACGATTGTTTCCTACTCAATTTTAATAAAGTGGAATAACAGAATAGCATAGTTTCCCTGCTCTATTAGACTGCTGGGTCAGTCTGGATTAATGCCCTATTCCACTTTATTAGAATACTTGTTGGACTGGTGTATGATTACGGTTACTTCACTTGAAATGAAAAAACCACCGTTATCGCAAGTTTCCGTCCACATTATTTTGTGCTTGATTAGCGTTCGTAATCGGTTACTTCATATTGGAAAAAAGACACCGATACAATAAAATTTCTATCAAGTGCAATTTGTAAAATGTAGGGCTGGCGAAGAACTCTGGTACTTCCTTCTAAGAAACCATCCAGTGTTCGTTTGTTTCCGCCCTTTTTTGTTGCCTAAAATCTGAGGTTTATATATGAAAAAATTACCTATAAAATGGAAAGTACAGGAACCCTCTACTGGGAGGTATAGGTCATTTTATCCACGTGGTTGGCCAGATGCCCACTATAAAAACAAAGACGAATCCCCATGTGCTTCTATATACTGCAAGGATGAATACTATCCAAATATAGCTAAGTCTGGGGAACATGCTGAATTGGAAATAAGAATAGCGGATCATTCAGTTCTCCCAACTTGGGAATGGAAGAAGTTAAAGAGGAGAGCGGCAACCTTGACAGAAGCGAAAGAAATAGTGAATGAGTTCTTACAAAGGTTTCCACACTATATGCCAAAGGAGTTCCAAGATGAGAAAATTTCTTGAAAAATACTGGAAAGAAAAAGAGGATGAATTCTTTGAAAATGTAAGGGAAAGTATTCAGGAAAGAGTAAAAGAAGGAAGTCCTGTTACGTGGGAAGAATATTCAGCAATGACTATGAACTCGTATGAAAGATTGCTTCTATATCCCCTACTGACGGATAGTGCCCTATACGAACTAATATGTTATTGCTATAGTCAATCAGAGTTTCAAGTATATTCAAGTTACAAATTACCGCATAGCTACAACGATGCGGTAACAGGAGTATTACTGCCACTGTTAATGAAAAGGTTTAAGAATACTATGGAGTAAGCTATGGGAGACATGGCAGATTTTATACAGGGGCAATTCTTTGATACAGAAGATTTCGACCCTATGTTTAATATGCGGAATAGCGGGCGACATGGTTATCCACATAGAAAGCGAACGAGCTACATATGTAAATACTGTATGTTGGATGGATTAGTGTGGAAACAAACTGAAGTAGGGTTTCGGTTGTTTGACAAAATGACGGATGAAGTGCATAAATGCACAGAATACAAAACTCAAGGAGGTAGTGAAAATGAAGACTAATACCCGTATCAATACTCCCCGTGAACATACCCATGAAGGAGGCAAAGCCGCAAGGTTGACTGACATGCAGCAACTGCGTAGGTCCGTAATGACCTGCATGCTCTGGGAAAATAATTTCTACGAAGATGGGCAAAGCATTGCCGACCGCATTCAGGATTTGGTTAATAAGGTGAAGCCTATCGACGTTCTGAACATGGCTGTCGAAGCAAGGGAAGACTTTAAGTTACGCCATATCCCGCTGTTCTTAATGCGTGAAATGGCTCGTACTGGTAAGCATGTGAAGGTAGCGGAACACCTGACCCGTGTTATCCAGCGGCCAGATGAACTTGCTGAATTTATTTCCCTGTACTGGAAGGATGGAAAGCAGCCTTTATCCAATCAGGTTAAGTTGGGATTATCCAATGCTTTTTACAAATTCAACGAGTACCAGTTTGGCAAGTACAAGGGAACCAAGAACGCTATTTCTCTCCGTGATGTTATTCGCCTTGTCCACCCGAAAGGCCGATCTTCAGAAGAGAACGAGTTGTTCCGTAAAATAGCAAAAGAAGAATTGGCTACTCCTGATACCTGGGAAGTTGCCTTGTCTTCTGGTGCTGATAAGAAAGCGACCTGGACTCGGTTGCTGTCAGAGAAGCAACTCGGTGGTTTGGCATTGCTGCGAAACCTGCGTAACATGCAGGAAGCTGGAGTAGATCGTTACCTGATTGGTAATGCACTGGAGAACATGAAGGTTGATCGTATACTGCCTTTCCGGTTTATCACCGCTGCCAGATATGCCCCACAGTTTGAGCCACAACTGGAAGTGGCGATGTTGAAATGCATAGCTGGACAGGAAAAGTTCAAAGGGAAGACCACTATCCTGTTAGACGTATCTGGTTCTATGGACTGGCAAATGTCTACCAAAAGTGATATGGTTCGAACTGATGCATCCAATGGTCTTGCTATTCTGTTACGGGAACTGTCTCACGATATTAGCGTATTCACCTTCTCTAGCAGGGGTGGTGTAGCTGTACCGGCAAGACACGGTTTCGCTTTACGGGATGCAATACAGAACTCGCAAGAGCATGGCGGCACTGACCTTCGGAGTGCAATGCGTGATGTAGAAAGACTGGATCCAACTGGGGAACGTCTGATTGTTCTCACTGACGAACAATCTGGCACGGCTGCTGGCTCACTGTCTGGATACAAGTACAATTACATGGTCAACGTTGCCAATAACCAAAACGGCATCGGGTTCGGTAATTGGATTCGTATTGATGGATGGTCTGAAGCAATTGTTTCTTTCATTCAGGCGTATGAAAGAGTAGCAACAATCAAGGAGGACAGATACTAATGTTACACGTTATCAGAGCATTTAAGGATGACCGTGGAATAACTCACCTGTATAATTATACAGGTGATCCTGTTACCACAGCCCCTGTTTATCCATTAACTAAAACATGGATAAGTAATACGGTACTTCGGTATACCGATAATAAAAAGAAAGATAAAGCGGGGGTAGCAGAATAATGCGTAAGATATTTATTCCTGAAATAAGTATAGTTAGACAGTCTTCACAGGTAATGGGGTATTGTCCTACTGACCGAATAGAGGCTTTACGTCTTATTGAATTAGTAGGACGGACCTGTTATCAAAGCATGGAAAAAATAACAGATACTTCGTATGCAGAGTTTATTCAAAAGCTGTCCGATAATAAACACTATGCTATGATAGAGCATTCAAACCTTATCGTAAAATCAGATAAGGATGTATCTAGTCTCATGGAACATAAGTATATTATCAGTGTTCCTATGAAAGATGGTACTACATACTATGGTGGTAATTATCGGGCCTGGATGAATTGGTTGGACGTAGGAAGTCCTGTTGATTTACAAAGCAAGGTGCTGAAGACTGTTTCTGGTACTACCAGCCTCGTGCAAAATGATGATCCAGATATTCCACGGCAACTGAAACGGATTACTGTAAGGCTTAAAACTGACAGAGCCGTAACACATGAACTGGTACGGCATAGGCCGGAATCATACGGACAATTATCTCAGCGGTATGTTGATCATAGAAAATGCATGGAGTTTATTCTGCCCCTGTTTTTGTACGATGTTCCTGCCAATGATCCTGTGTATAGGGCTTGGTGTCGGGCTATGCTTGATGCTGCGATGTCTTATTCTGATTTACGGGAAGTACATGGTGCTTCCCCACAAGATGCGAGAACAGTGCTGCCTAATTCAGTAGCCACGGAGATATACGTAACTGGGTCACTGACCGACTGGGACTGGATATTTGAACTGCGGTGTTCCCCTGCTGCTTATCCGCAAATTCGCAAGCTAATGGAACCAGTAAAGGAACTGTTTCAGAAGTTGTAAAAAACGGCGAATTTTATAGCACAGTGTTCATTTGGGCTATAGGCACGTAGGGTAAGACGTTTCGCCAGTTAAAGTGATTCTAGGGGCATTGTAACCCTAAAATAAAAAATCCGGATAAGGACTACACCTTATCCGGATTCCAGTATTTTACTTTACAACCAGTTTTACTTACAGGCTTTTCCTCCGCCACCTTTGGCGGCTCCCTTTCCTGCTGGGGCTTTTCCGCCCTTTGCTCCTTTAGCACCTTTCTCTGCTGCCATTTTCTCTTTTGCTTTCAGGAACGGATTCGGTTTCTTAGCCATTGTACTTCTCCTTTCAGTGTATCATAGATAACGAAATTGCCTGTTCTGGACAGGCATCCTTTAATGCTCTGACACTCTCAGAGACACATTCTTGCTTTAATTGTTCGGCTGAGATAAAAACCATTCCTTGATATCTAGATATAAACCCGTGCAAGAGTCTTTCGCATGTTCCGCACCTGTGGCAGACTTCTTTATCTACTTGGAGTGCGTAACACTTTACGGGGTTTTCCATAGCTTTGCTTCCTTCTTTCTACGGTCTACAAGACCAGAAATCTGCTTGCCATTATCATATACCCACCTATTCAACTCATGGGGAACATCGCCGTATTGCTTGGCATTGAGTTTCTTCAATAGAGTACTATTCCTGAATGCTTCAACACCGACATTAAAAACAAAGGATGTTAAAACATTGTATTGGTTCTGTGTCAACTCCACTCTAACCAAGTCCCGAATAGCCCGTGTTGCAAACTTGGTATCTTGTTCCATCAGGTATTTAATGTCTTCATCAGAAAGACCATCTGCATACCTGACCAACCGTCCCATGATATTTATTTTACCAGAACGAAGCTCACTCTGCGTAAGCAGATGCCCCATACCAATAGTAGGCATTTTACCAGTATCCAGATAAACTTTGTTTTTGAATCCCTCTGATTCCCTGATTAGATCAAAATACTCTTTTGATAATTCCATAATATCCTCACGGTGCAATTAATACGGGACGCTCTCCCGATGGACGTAAATTGTCCCCTCCAAATTTGTTTAATGCCCTTTCCCAGAAGTGGGCACGTATACTCCACATGCCATCTTCTACTCCTAGTCGTTCTAACAACTTATCAAATTTTGGTTGATACGTCATAGGTATATATCCTATTCTACAAATCTGATATAAAGCATCATGGGCGGCGGAACACCGAAAAGAACTTTTCGTATCGAAGGTAGGACCAGATGCACCATCCCAGGCGTACCCCCTTTTGATGACCATGAAACCATTTTCATACAGGGTAATATACTCAAGGCTCGCTTTGAAACCTTTGATACCTGTATTGATTACGAGATCTTTATATAGCTGGTACTTGTACCCTTCCTGATATTGAATAGACGTGGACTCAACCAGAGTATCTTCAAACTTAGTTGCTATGGCCTCTGACATGCTCATACTCCTTTCTGATATCGAGTAACTGTTGCTTGTTGCACTCAAGTTTATATACATCGCAAACCTTTATAAATTTATCTATGTAGGTTTTAATATAGCTGGAATTTGGGGGCAACCATTCATCTGGACCAGCGGCACCCTTGGCCTGATTTATATAATCTCTGGTAACAAGTAAGTTTTCGGGGTCATTAGCAAAAATCTCTCGTTCAATATTATTCCACTTCTCAGCCCCATGCTCCCAGGCGTACTTTAACGGAACAATATGGTCAATGTCAAGATCAGAAGGTGTATACACAATTTCACCAGTGTACGGGCAAACCCATACACCGTCTATAACTTTGTTATCCATTACGATAACCATATGTACCTCTTGCGTCTTATCTGCAAGTGATTGAATAACTAATGTATCTTGTCTGGAGTCTAATCCGTTATTGTCAAGGTCAGACCAGTGCCGAAAAAGTTCTCTTTTATATTCGGCACAATAGGCAGTATCTAATGTAATAAGAAGAACAAGGAGACCTATAACAAGAACACCTACTATGTAACAGTAGGTGCGAAAAACACTTAATCCGTCAGTGGGCTTACACATGATTACTCAACACCCTCTTTATTAATTAACGCAATCTTTATATCTGTCCTTTTGGTTATATAAAAGGTGGCGAGTTTATACATAAAGAAAAGGACAGACCCAAACTTACCGAATTTTGCAAATTCTGCTGGAACATTCTGAGTCATCTTCCACCAATCCTGAACATCAGAAAGTTTTTCTGCTGCCATTCCAGCTACTTGTTTTGCATTCTCTACATCATCTGCATTGACTTCAGCACCAGTGAGATATCCAAGAATAGGAACACAGGATGCTAATACGACTGCAACTATTCTACCTTCAAGAGTTTTACTTGCGGGTTTCAATTCATTCATTATAATCCACCACCAAATTGATCCATAATCCAAACCACAACAGGAACAAGGAGACACACGGAAGTAATTAAAGATACAACTGTGATTATTAATGACCTTTTAAAATCAGTTTCTTTCCATACTTCCAAAGTATATATCCTAGCAGTATTACTATCCACTTTAGGGGTCATAGCATCTAACCTAACATCACGGGCAATACATTTTTCTTCTACATCATCTACCCGTTCTGCCGTTTCGTTTGCTTTGGAAATAACATCTCCAAGACGAATACCCCTGGCTATTTGTTCCTCTTCTACTGTATCCAACCTATCCTCTACTTTTGCTATACGGGAGTTGGATTCAAGTTCGCTTTTAGTTATCGTATCAAGGATCATCTTAATACGAATAGCCTTGGCATTTAATTCGTTTATTTCTTTGTAGAACTTACCTACCTGCTCCCTGCACCTTCCAGCACACGCAGTACCTTCCCCCTGTATTCTACCCACAGCTATAGTCAATGCTTCAGATTTTGTTTCAATAGTGATATGGAATAATTTCTCTATCGCTTCCAATTTATACTTTAAGTTGGATTCCCTACGGGCATCTAACTCGGCTACCTTCTCGTCTACGATCCTACGCATTTCTTCATTAGATCGCCTTTCAACAAAGGTAGGACTGCCAGGGTTATTGGGTGAATGTTCCATTTAGGATTTCCCTTGTGGTATTCTTTAGTTTCGCAAGTCTTATCCATTTCCCCATCAACTCCTCTATTTCATTTTCCCTGTTCTTATCTAGTATATCGTCAGCTAATGGTAAACTTTCTAAGACAACAGAGCAAGAATATTCTTTGGAGATAAGAATAAAAAGAATACCTGGGTGTTCTTTTTTGACAGCTCCGCACAGGAGCATACCTAATGGCTTCTGTGCGTTTAGCATAAAATCGGCAATGATAATATCTACATCACTATCCTCTTTGAGTGCCGCTATAGCATCTACGTAAGTGGTCACGCAGATTATTTTAGAAATACCAATGCGATTAAGGGAGTCACACGTAATCTTTAACTCCGCTTCATCCGGCTCGACTACCATTACAAGTAGATCTGCGGTTTGACACATAGGATTCACCATTCCAGTTTCACTTCTTTACTTGTGTTGCCATAAGGCCCGTAGAGATATATTCCACCGTGGGAAGTTTCCTCTGGCTTAGTAATATTCTTTACACTTTTACCCGTTCCAGGTCTGAATATAACTCCGTCGTTATTTGTAAACCTTTTGGTTGAATCAGGAACTACAAACGAGTACCCATTTTTGAAAGTGAACTTAATCGTTTTCCCGTATTTTGAAGCAGGTTCTTTAATTCTCCAGGCAGTTCTGCCCTTATCCCCAATATTGTAATAAGTGTAAGATGCTGATTTTGTTCCTGATGGTGGGTTGTTGTTATCGGATATATAAGAACCAATGCTATACGAGTAGTTTCCTGATTTAGTTTCAATAAGAAACTTCAGAGGCTTAGTATATTCCCCTCCAACCTTTCTGAAACGAAAAACGGGGCGACCTTTATAGGACTCCCCGTGGAATGCTTCTTCCCCATTCATAGTTACCGCTAATACTTTTCCCTCCCATTTTGCAGGAAAGAGAACAGCAGCAGTCCCTTTATAATCTCCTATTCCCTTATCAGTAACATCCTCAAATGTTAAATTATCGGGGAATAGTTTATCTGCTATAATAACTGGATACTTGTCATTACAGACTTGAATACATTGATCCAATTCTATACTACCAAATGCTTCTCTGATGAAACCACCCAAAAAGAAACCAATAGTAGCACAAGTTATCCAGATTAAGTAGCGGTACTTATGAATGAAGGAATACATTAGAATAAACTCCTGGTATCTTCTGTTGCGTTATCAGCGGCTGTATCACCGTCACCACCACCATTCGAACTCTGGGCGTTTCCGGTATACTCATCGTTATCCTCTGTAACAGACCCACCAGGAATATTATTAGAGAACGTTGCTTGGTATCCACCAAGGTCGTAACTGTCTTTACGGATAGAACCATTGGTGTAAGCATCTCCACCTATATTGACATTATCCATATATGTGGTTGAACCTCCACCATCACCTCCGCCACCAACTAACCAGGACGGAACATCTACACCAAATAATGCACCTAAACCACCAACGGCAATCTGGGCGATTTGAACCGACTGACTTCCAACGTAGTCTCCCAGGCCCCTGGCAATTGGTACATCACCGACAGGAATATCTACACGGATTTTATCAATCATTACGGAATCTAAGGCACTGAATGCTGCCCTAGCATCTGAGGACAAGGGCATGGACGCCCTTCTTGCGGCTTCTTTCTCTATTGCTTGGAGTTTAGCCATAGCAATATCGTGACCGGCTTGTATTTTCTTTTGCTGTGTAACGTACCCCATCTCCATGTTTTCTGATTTCCAGAAACTTGGAGTTGTTTCTCTCACTACTTCGTACTTCTCTTGGGTAATTGGATCAGTACGCCATTCACGCTCAGTTACTTTTCCAACTCCCATCGAACAACTTGATAGGAAAATGGCACATATCAATACTACTCCCCAATTTTTCATACCACCCTCTCACTGTTTTAATATTAAATGCTTCAGCACATGCGGCACAACGCTGCATGACTTCCCCAAGTATACAGGGTTGCCAAAGACAATGCAATAGAAACGTGAGAGGGCGTATTTAGATCACTTCACAGAGTTCTTTCCTATGAAGAAAACTGCTTCACCTTTTTGGTGAAGCAGGTAGTCCATATCGGCAAACGTGATAAGACAGTCACCAGCATTCCCCCATTCCTTCCCCCAGGAATTACGAAGAATGAAGTACTTTTCTGTGACGTTTACACCACGACACATGATACAGTGGCCCCCAACAGTTCTGCCCTTTTTAGGACGTAAATAGCCGCTTCTGTCGGGTGTTAGCATTGATGACTTCCAGACCAGCCCAAGAACAGCCGGACCTTTATAGCCGACACCAAGGATAAGTTCGTCTAAACTGAATGCCCATTCGTACCCATTTATCCAGCCTAATTTCTTCACAGCCTTAACACCGGCAAGAAGACTCGTACCTTCATAGACAGGTTCAGCACCAGGATAAGAACCACCAGGAACTGTATCTACTTTCTGGGCTTCCCAGTATATTTTCTCCCTGGCATACTGGGCTGTGACAGTTGGAACTGGAGCCATGTACGGAAAAGAAAGGAGTTTATGTGCCATACCAAAACCAACACACGCTCCTTCGGCCCCTTGATCAAGAACAGTGGGACAGCCCCACACCCATGATCTAGGAGACCAGACACCAACAGTTAAAGTGACATTATGATCCCTACTTCGTTCATCAAAGGAAACAATACGGTCAAACCTTGCATCCTTTATTTCTGACCCATCTTTTAATATCACTTTTTCTCCTTATCTTTATCCATCTCTACTTTCTCTTCCATCTCAGCCCAGTCTTTCTTCATTTCTTCCTCTGAGACTCTACCTGTCCGAGTATCCTTAGACATTACCCAATCAATAAACTCATAGAACCATTTAAACATATCATGCACTCAATGAGAAAATATTTTTACAGAGATTATAAAGCTTCTTCACCAACTCTCCTATTGATCCTACAGAGAATGAAGATGGATTAGCTTCCCAAACTGCTCCTTGGATTTGAGAAAGTGAATACTCATTTCCAGAAGCAGTAACCTTGATAACTTCCGCTTCAGATGGCTTGTAGTTAATGGTACATGCCCCCGTAATCAAAGAATAGTCAATTGGGTCAGTCTCATTGTCTGTAAGAACTTCCCCCGTTACTTCCACCCGCTGAATACCGTCAGGAATGACCAATTTCGCCCCGCCAAGCATTAATAAATACCTGGACGTATACTTGCCACCCCCTTTCGGTAAATTACCTTCTGCACTCATGAAAGCATTAAATGGACGTATAGTTTCGTTAGATGCTCTAAGTGCCTTGTACTCAGGGTACACATCCAGAACAGGATGAAAAGTCAGAACCCCACCTACTGCACTGGCAGGGTTCAGATAAATCTTTCTGGTTGCACCGTCTATGGAACTTATAAGTGCCATTGTTTCCTCTTCTGATTACAGATTGGTTTCAAGTGACGGTTGGCAGGATACAGAAATGCTCTGTGTTCTTGTGATAGTGAACTCTGTCTTTGCTGCTGTAGCAGTACCATTACCTTCTACCTCGACAACAACTACTTTCTCAGTTCCTGCTGTACCACCAAGAACGTCAGTATCAAATGGGAACAAGAATACCTTATCTGCTCCACCGACAAGACCTTTAATGTCAACATTGTTCTTGTCCTTAACTGTGATAGCATTAGCTGTACCGAAATCATTTGCACCAGGACCATCTTTGAAGTAAGCATGAATCCAAGCATTAGCATCAGCCTTGGCATTATCACCAACAGAGATAGTGATCTCAGGAAAGAAGGGATATGTTCTGGTTGTCGTTGCATCAGTAGTGAGAACAATCTTCTGTTGATCAGCACCAGGAAGCTGCTCAACCATAAGACCTAGTGAATCAGCACCAGAACGAGTTACAATCTGACCAGTGGCATTGTATGAATACCAAGTATTGACACGCTTACCATTGGTAGTTCCGGTTCCTGTATCAATATCATCGTCAGTCTGCCCAAGGGCGTCAAGATAGGCAACACACTGAGCAAGTGATCCACCAGCAGTATTATTGAGAACCCAAGTAAAATCTCCAGCACCTTCATTGAATCCTGTTTCGTTTTGGGCTACTGCAAGTTTCTCAAGAGACATTCCTGTCCAAGGAGCAATCGTAGCACCACCATAAACATTAGCAAGGGTAAAAGCACCAGTAGTAAGATGATTTGATTCTCCGAGAGCAAAACCAGCAGAGAAACCATCCATAATAGGAATACCAGAATCAACAAGAGTCTTCCTATCATAGTTCTTACCAAAGGTTCTAATATTTACTGCAAGATATGTTCTACTATCAAAAGTACCAGCACCTGAATCTCCATTGGCTGTTGTCCCAAATACCTGGATCATCTCATCAATTGGGCCAGGATAAGAGAAGTTTACAGGAGCACCACCAGCAGATAGTTGGAAGTAAGGTTGAGAGGTTACTTCAATCGGGCCAAGTGACCTCGCACCGAAATAAATCCTGTTTACATTGCCGTTTGCAGCCCTCCAAACCATACCAGTACCACGCATCTTCTTAACATCGGCAGTAACAATCAATCTTCCATTAGCCATTTCGTATGCACCAGCATACTTGTACGAACCAACCATGAACTTATCGAATCTACGAAGAGTCTCATTTGCTGCTCTCCGCATACGCTCAAATTTATACAGAGCACGGGCAGTAATTCCACCACCAGCACCACCATCATTAACAAGTGGATTGGCTATTGGACCTCCACCAAAATCTACCTGTGTCAACTCGTCAGCAGTAATAATCTGTATTTCACCTGTAGTGGTATCAAAATAGATGTTACCATTTGGAGTTGATCCCCTTGCTGCTGTGGATTCTTGAAGTAGATTTGCTGCCAGATTACCAGCAGCATCAAGATCAATTGTTGCCATTTTGTTTCTCCTTTAAATGTTATACTCTGTTTGTAAAATGATCTTTACTGACTGACTGACAGCATTAATTATATATTCTGTTGTGGATTCTTCATATCCTTCTTTTATAATTTGAACTATTATATTGGTATTAGATGAATATTCGTGGTTGAACGTGTAGCTTGCTGAGTTATAAAGCTCTGATCCAACAAGTTCAGTTCCAATGATTCCAGGAGTATCATCTTTCAGATAAATACGGAACTCATATCCAGAGACAGTAGAACCAGCGGCATCCTCAACAGAGAATGTAAACGGGGTAACGTCTAATGGATAAAGATTTTCTGATTGCGCTGCTGCTGTGGTCAGTGTTCCAATTCTCAGTGAGGTACAGGCAACAGTCTCAGCCGTGACCACCGTCAATCGGTATTTCAGTTTGAACCCGATAGCAGGATCAATGGTTTCAAATGGCAGATGATTGAATCTGATATTGCCAGAAACAGTTGCAGTATTAGCAACATTGACCGTGATAGTCGTACCGTTGATATTGGTAATTCTCGGGATAGTAGGATTCTTCGTGCCGATACCGATAGCAGATAGGCCAGTGCCGAAGCAGTAATCTCCGACCTCAAGTCCTGTACTGTTTGCCAGAGTGAAGGTGTAAGCAGCAGAAGCTCCACCAGTTGCAGCAATCAGCCTGTAGCAGTTATGCCACCCGGACATTCCAGAACCAGTATCAATCTGGTATTCAACCAAGAATCTCGTCTGTGTTGGTCCAGTAAGAACAGCCTCTTCCACAGCAAATCCGGTATATCCTTTCCTGAAAACAGGATCTTCCCATGTTGCTTGATCACCTACCGCAGCAAGGAGAATACCACCAGCAGAGTTCCACTTTGCTGTACCGCTATTCATCGTGAAGATAGATGCAGTTTCAGCAGTAGGCTCATTGAAAGTAAGGATAAACCTGCCGTAGTCGTCACCCATCAATACATCTTGAAAGTGCGTTCCATAAACAGATG
>JFJP01039949.1_pt1 | contig 15191 bp, 14 predicted proteins | sample 431651 | NCBI WGS metagenome assembly JFJP01 (sample SAMN02602958, study PRJNA72255) | Microbial mat metagenome, whole genome shotgun sequencing project. | biome: fresh water; feature: sink hole; material: water; isolation source: purple microbial (photo- and chemosynthetic) mats found in...
TGCGATTTCGGATTTCGGAGAAGAATGGAACGCAGATTAGACTGATTGGAAGGATAATACTGATCTTTTAGAACCTCTGCGGAACTTTGCGGTTGAAATTATTTCCGATTTCGGATTTCGGATGTACCTTGGGATTTATCCCGAGAAGCAGGATTAGATAGGACGCAAATTTTTGACCTCTGCGAAACTTTGCGCAGAACTTAGCGATACTTCGCGGTTAAACCTATTTCGGAAGATACTGATAATAGTACGCAGATTGGACAGATCTGACTGATCAAAACTGATCTTTTGATTCCTTTGGGAAACTATGTGTTAAACTTTGCGGTACTCTGCGGTAGAATATCTCTCACATTTTTGTGAAAAATTCGTGCCTTCGTGGCTTATTCAATTTAGGATCTGCGTTCCATTCAAGTTACATTATCATTCAAAATAAAAGACCCCCATGGATGTACCACGGAGGTCTTTGAATATATGATAGATGTTTAGCCTTGGGTAGGCTCAGATTACATCATACCGTCCATACCACCCATGTTAGGCATAGCAGGACCTTTTTTGTCTTCTGGTTCGTCGGCTATGATGCACTCGGTAGTCAGTTTCATACCAGCTATAGAGGCAGCATTTTCGAGGGCTACGCGAGCTACTTTGGTAGGATCTATTACACCGGCTTCATAAAGGTTTTCGTACTTGTCGGTACGGGCATTGTAACCAAAATCGCCTTTGCCTTCTTTCACACGTTGCAGTATTACTGAACTTTCAAGTCCGGCGTTTTCAATTATTTGGCGGAAAGGCTCTTCCAAAGCACGGCGTACTATGGCAATACCTGTAGTTTCGTCGTCGTTGTCGCCGGTATATCCTTCAAGGGCTTCGAGGGCACGTACATAAGCTACGCCACCACCAGGAATGATACCTTCTTCAACAGCAGCGCGGGTTGCACTCAGTGCATCGTCAACACGGTCTTTTTTCTCTTTCATTTCCATCTCAGAAGCAGCACCTACATAAAGCACAGCTACGCCACCAGAGAGTTTAGCAAGTCTTTCCTGCAATTTTTCTTTGTCGTAGTCTGATGTGGTATTTGAAATAAGGGTGCGGATTTCTTTGATACGGGCTTCTATTTTCTCTTTTTCACCTACACCGTTTACTATGGTTGTGTTGTCTTTGTCCACGCTAACTTTCTCAGCACGTCCGAGCATATCAAGGGTTGCGTTTTCGAGTTTGTAACCACGGTCTTCCGAAATTACTGTACCACCGGTGAGTATAGCCAAGTCTTCGAGCATTTCTTTGCGTCTGTCGCCAAAGCCAGGGGCTTTCACAGCAGTAATTCTGAGTGAGCCACGCAGTTTGTTTACAACCAGCGTAGCCAGTGCTTCACCTTCTACATCTTCGGCAATGATAAGGAGTGGGCGACCAGTTTGAACACTTTGCTCAAGTACCGGCATCAACTCTTTCATCATGCTTATTTTTTTGTCGTATATCAGTATGAAAGGGTTTTCCAATACTGCTTCCATTTTCTCTGAGTTGGTGATGAAATAAGGCGAAATATAACCACGGTCGAATTCCATACCTTCTACCACTTCTACGGTAGTATCGGTTCCTTTGGCTTCTTCAACAGTGATTACACCATCTTTTTTCACTTTGGCCATAGCCTCAGCAATCAGGTTGCCAATGGTAAGGTCGTTGTTGGCAGAAATGGTAGCAACTTGTTTTATTTTTTCATTGTCGTCGCCTATGGTACGTGAGATAGATTTGAGGTGGCCAACTACTTTGATAACGGCTTTGTCTATACCACGTTTCAAGTCCATTGGGTTTGCACCTGCGGTCACGTTTTTCAGACCAACAGCTATGATAGACTGTGCCAATACGGTAGCGGTAGTAGTACCATCACCAGCATCGTCTGCAGTCTTAGAGGCTACTTCTTTTACCATTTGAGCACCCATGTTTTCAAACGGATCTTTCAATTCTATTTCTTTGGCTACAGTTACACCGTCTTTTGTGATGTGAGGTGCACCATATTTTTTTTCTATAACTACGTTACGACCTTTTGGTCCCAATGTAACTTTTACAGCATTGGCCAGTGCGTCAACACCTTTTTTGAGTAGTTCTCTGGCTTCAATTCCGTATTTAATCTGCTTTGCCATGTTATTTATAAATTTTGATTTGTTGTTAATGTTAATTAGCTTAGATAACTGCCAGTATATCGTTCTGGTCGAGAATAATATAATCTTTGCCTTCGAATTTTATTTCGGTACCTGCGTACTTGCCATAAAGTACAGTATCGCCAACTTTTACTTCCATTTCGTGGTCTTTAGTGCCTTTACCTGCAGCTATTACTTTACCGCGTTGTTGTTTTTCTTTAGCACTGTCGGGAATTATTATTCCGCTAGCAGTAACACTATCTGCAGTTACAGGCTGTACCAATACTCTGGTACCTAGTGGTTTGATGTTTATTTCTGACATATTGGTTATATTATTTTAGTGTTTTACTGAATTTACCCTTTGTAGACATAATCTGTGCCAATTGGTATATGGGTGTTTTTTTCTGCCATTATTGCAGGTTTTGGCAGTTGTAGCGGTAGTATTGGAAGTATGCCAAAAGGGCTGGATTTATATATGGCTGATTATGAAATCTGGCGGTGTGTTTGGTGTAAAAAAAAATGTCAGTCACTGACATGATGACTGACATTCTTATCTCGTAAAACAATCAATATCTTAGTTGCCCTGAGTTTCGGTGGTAGTTTTTTCACCTTCAGTTACTGTACCGGTATTGGCAGTACCTGTTGCGGTACCTTGGTTGCTTGCGCCTGTAACTGTTGTATTGTTTTGAGGTAAAGTAGGAATTGTGTTATAATCAACAGTGTTGTTTACTTGTTCCTGAATGATAGATTGTACACCGCCTTCTGTTGGCTTAGGCACAGTCATACTTGCAAAAAGACTAAGCAGCAACAATGCTACTGCGAGAGCCCATGTGGCTTTTTCCAAAAATTTGTTGGTTTGAACTACGCCGCCGTATTGGTTAGCAGAAGTAAAACCTGCTGCCAGACCGCCTCCTTTTGAGTTTTGTACCATAACAATAAGGGTAAGCAGAACGGCTACGATGATTATTAAAATAATGAACAGATAGTACATAGTTTATTGATTTTTGATAATTTCTTTAATCTTTTCAATTTCAGCCGCAAAGTAAACCTTTTTTTCGGGATATTTCAAACTTAATTTTGCATAAGTATCTATGGCTTTTTCGTAAAGCTTTTGACTTACATAAACTTTTGCAAGTGTAGGAGTTACCAAATCATCGGGCTCTACTATGCTTTTAGAAGCTATATCACCTTCAGAGTTTGAAAGTTTATTGCGGTTTATCTGATGTACATCCTGGCTTATAAATCTCTCTATCAAATCTTCAGTGTTTTTGTCAATGGGGTTTTGCATCTGCTTTTTCTTCTCAGCTATTTTTCGCAAAATCCTGTCTGCTGGCGTTTCTTCGGTTTTGACTTCGGAGCTATTTGAGGTTGGTTCTGATGTTTTAATCTCAATGGTTTCTTGCTGACTTATAGTCACTTTCAGATTTTGTTCCTTGTGTTGTTCTGCCGTTGGTGAGTCCGATTCTTCAGTATGTTTCTTGCTTCTGCTAACTTTTTTTACTGGCTTTACTTGTGTTTCAGCCGGGGCTATTTCTTGTGAAATTAGCTGGTGCGTGGTAGTTTCGAGTATTTGTACAATGGTTTTTCGGAGTGTTTTGTATGTGAAGCGTATATTGCGTTGCGATGCCTTTGACATAGATCTTGTTGTAGTAAGGGTTTCCACGGTAGAGGTCACAGAAGTTTCTGTTTTTACCTCTTGTAGTTTTTTTACCTCGTCTTCATTGGGATTGAGTTCACTTAATATGCTTTCATAAGTACGATTGATGTGTGCAAAATGATTAAGAAAATCGATGGCTTTACGCGCATTGTGCAAGTCCGGATTGGCAACTGAAGTCGTGGTTGCTTCTTTTTTTGCTATTTCGTTGCTGGATTCTTCATTCCGGACAACTTCTTTGGTTTCAGTTTTCACAACTTTTTTTGTTTCAGCTTCCTGCTTTTCTGGCAATGTTACAGTTTCATTTGTTGTGTGGCTGTTATCTTCAGTTTTAGTTTGAGCATGTACTTCCTCTTGTTTTATGTTTGGTGATATCTCTGTAGCTTCTTCTTTTACATCAGGCGTCAGAGTTTTGTTGGTGTTTTCTACAACTTTGGTCGACACCTCTTCTGGCTTCGTTTTTTGCTTATTTTCAGGTTCGTTGGTTTGCGAACTTTGCTGGTTGGTTTCACGTACTTTTTTAATTCGATCTACCTGTTCCAACACAGAGGCTATATCATCTTCAGCATTGTTTTGCTTTTTGTCATTGGTTTGGTTGTGCAAGTTATTTTGTTTTTGCCTTTTTATCTCCTCAACCTGCTGTACTACAATTTGTTTTATTTCATCTTCACCGAGGTTAGTAGAGTCTATAGATTCCTGCATCAGATTTTTCTCATCTTTTATCAGGTTTATAATCACAGCTTTTTCTTGCTTTTCAATATGATTAACCGAGGTATTTGTTTCCTTGTTGGTAACTGGTTCCTTTTTTCTTGGCTCTTCAATTTGGGGTTGGGTATTCTCAACTGCTTTACTTGGTTGGCTCGCAGGCATCTTACTGCTGTTTTGCAACGAAAACAATTGGTTGAGGAATAATTCGGGATATGTTATAAAAACATTTGATTTGCCAATAACAGATTGATATTGCATAAAATCGGACTTAGCCAGATATAGCAAGTTTACCAGATGCAATGTATTGAAAAACGGATATTTGGCCATCTCGTTTTGAATATCGGCTATTTGCTTCTCGGTAAGTTGAGCCGGGTTGTCAAGTATTTTTGTAAGTTCTTGTGTGTTCATCTTCGTGGTGGGTGTTACCAGTTAACAACAGCTTTGTTGAAAATATCTTCGGTAAGTTGCAATACAATTTCCTGATTGAGTTGCTGCTCTATGGTTTCAAAACTTTGTGAGCTCTGAAAGTCGGCGTATCTGGAAAAATTTGTTTCAAAATTCATTTTAGGGTCTTTGGCATTGGCAAATTTCACTTTAATGGTAATTGTAAGTCTGTTGTATGAAGCTTGCTCGTTGCCTTGAATGGCCGAAGGACTAACGCTATATGACAATATTTCTCCGGAGAAACGCAAATCTGCCTTCCCTTCAATCATGAGCAGTGTGGTCTGAGATACAAATCGATCTTTCAGTCCTTCAGTTATTTGCTGGCTGAGTGTAGGCTGCACCTGAAGTGCCCTATTGGGAAAATAATCAACGGAAAAAGTACGCACATCGGGGCTGATAGATGCTCCGGTAAACGAATACCAGCATCCGCTGCTCAGCAGCAAAAGTACGGACAATATATAAGGAAAGAGTTTCATTTAATGTCGTATTCTTTTATTTTTCTGTAAAGTGTTCGTTCAGAAATACCTAACTCGTCTGCTGCCAGTTTGCGCTTACCGTGGTGTCTTTCGAGTGCCTTTCTAATAAGCTCTATTTCTCGGTTTTCCAGCGATAGGTTTTCTTCCTGTATTTCTTCTGTATCGGTTATATGCTGTTCGTTTGGCAGTATGTCGATGGTTTTTTGAGGCTGTATGATATCGGTTCGTACTTCATCTTTATACAATCTGTGAATAATGTTTATGTGATCTTCTTTCAGATTGATATTCTGATTATCGTTATGTATCAATTCATGTACCAGTTTTTTCAGATCAGTCATATCGTTCTTCATATCGAACAATATTTTATACAAAATTTCCCGCTCGCTCGAAAACGTTTCTGAATCGATACCACTGTTATAAAGTGTGGGCAGTTTTTGCTCGTACAAGTTTGGCAGATAGTTCTGCAAAGTAGCAGCATCGATCATTCGCTCACGCTCTATGATGGATATTTGCTCGGTTATGTTTTTCAGCTGTCGCACATTGCCCGGCCAGCGGTAAGTTGAAAGCAGTTCTAGCGCCTCTGGGGTGATAGTGATAGGGGGTACTCTGTATTTTTCGCTGAAGTCAACAGTAAATTTGCGGAAGAGAAAGTAAATATCGTCTTTGCGCTCGCGCAATGGAGGAACAATGATAGGAACTGTATTTAGCCTGTAAAACAAATCTTCTCTGAATTTTCCGTTGTGTATGGCTTGTGCCAGATTTACATTGGTAGCAGCTACTACACGTACATTGGTTTTTTGTACTACCGATGAGCCTACTTTCATAAATTCACCTGCCTCAAGTATTCGTAACAGTTTGGCTTGTGTTGATATAGGTAACTCAGCTACTTCATCCAGAAAAATGGTACCATTGTCGGCTACTTCAAAATAGCCTCGTCTTTTGTCGAATGCACCGGTAAACGAACCTTTTTCGTGCCCGAACAGTTCGGAGTCAATTGTTCCTTCGGGTATAGCGCCACAGTTTACGGCTATGTACTGTGCATGCTTGCGATGGCTCATTTGGTGAATGATTTGAGGAAATATCTCTTTCCCTGTCCCACTTTCACCAGTTACCAAAACTGACAGATCGGTAGCAGCTACTTGTCGGGCTATATCAATAGCGCGAAGCAATACAGGAGAATTTCCTACAATTCCGAACCTTTGCTTAATCTGCTGTACGTCCATATTTTAAGACCTAATATATATTTAAAGCTTATTTATTTGCTAAACAATAGTATAGCCTGTAAAAATATAAATTACTGATGAATTTTCCGCATCCTGAATGATAAACTTTAACACAATGGACCGTAAATTTACAAATTTTATTGTACCAACCTAATATTATGTCGTTTCTGAAAAAAAATGCTAAAAACAATGAGAAATCATTTTTTCTGATTTACTTTGTATAGATGTGTGTTTTTCCATCAAAATAAACCATTCGAACTGAAATTATGATATTTACTGCTATCATTCCCGCTCGATTCGCTTCTACACGTTTCCCCGGAAAACCCCTTGTACTTATTGGCAAAAAGCCAATGATACAGCACGTATACGAAAGGGTTGCAGCAGTATTGCCACGTGTGTATGTAGCTACAGATGATATACGTATAGCCGATGCCGTAAAACTGTTTGGTGGAAACGTGGTAATGACCGATACTGCTCATACTACCGGTACCGACCGATGCGCGGAGGCTGTTGCTCAAATTGACCAACTAACCAGAGTAAAAACCGATGTGATACTCAACATTCAGGGCGATGAGCCTTTCATTCGAGAAGAGCAGATAGTAAAGCTGATGGATTGCTTCAACGACCCAAATACCGAAATTGCCACCTTGGTGCGTTTGTTCAAGCCTTCCGACGAACTTTTTGGCACTAACAATGCTAAAGTAGTGATTGATAAAAATAAGTTTGCCATTTATTTCAGCCGTTCTGTAATTCCTTTTGTACGCAACCACGACAAGGACGTATGGCTCGAAAAACATACCTTCTACAAACACTTAGGGGTATATGCATACAAGAAAAATATTTTGGAGGCCATAACAAAGCTTCAGCCATCTGCACTTGAGCTAGCTGAGTCGCTTGAGCAAAATCGCTGGATTGAGAATGGGTTCAGAATTAAAACCGACATTACTGAATTTGAAAATCTGGCAGTGGATACTCCTGAAGATTTGCTGAAAATAATTAATTCAGGACTACTTAAATAGTGCTGAAATGGTATAAAATTTGTAGTAAATTATTGAAATAGTGATAGTAATATAAACCAACTTAAGCTCTTTAAAATTATATAAACCAACCCCTAAACCAAAACTATATGAAAACTATATTCACCATTTTATTCGCCAGTCTCTTATATACTTCTGTTCTCGCACAAGGTTATCCTATGCCTGAGCCTAATGTTTTTATTGGTGAAACCATTGATGCTACCATATACCCGAATCCGGTTACAGAATCTCGTTTTGCAATCAGTTCTTCTGAGGAAATTCAGTCTATTGAAATCATGAATGTGATAGGGCAGACTTTGGTGAAAAAGGACAATGAGTACCAGCGCCTGAATGACAATGTGATATATCTCGATAATTTTGAAAAAGGCCTGTATTTGGTGAAAATTACTTTTTCAGTTTCTCCCAATACTCCGGTTATCAAAAAAATGTTGGTAAAATAGATTATCCCATCAGTTTTGTAAAATATTCTATCTCATTGGTGAAGTCCATTTGTGGGGCTAGTTTTCGAATATTGGTTATTTCTTGAAGCGTATTTTGTGCAAACTTCTGTACCTCAACTGAACCCGGTTTGAGTATGCGATGTGTTTTCGCTCTTTCAATCTGCTCTAGCCTTTTAAGTAATACCTTGCTCTCGGGGCTTATCCAAACTCCCTGAAATTTTCCCCACACATATTCTATTCCTTTATCTGATACATGCAGCATATCGTCGGCATAAAACCTATAGTCGCGTAGGTCCTCGGTTATGAGTTCAAAAGCCGGGAAGTAGAAAACAGATTGGTGCTGTTTAATGATTTTATGAATAGCCACCCTTAGGCTAGCTTTACCCAGCGCATTTTCTAGTGCACCATATGCCCAGTGTTTCACTGGACTTATGGTGAATATTATTTTTATTTCGGGTTTGAAGTTATGCACTTCTCTGACCATTTGGTGCAGTATTTCGCTTATTTCCTCTGCCTCCAGCATCTTAAATTCAAATTCCTTCTGTGGCACTTTGTGGCAGTTGGCTACTATTCGCCCGTTTTCTTTCAGTCTATACACATGAGCAGCGCCCAAAGTAATAAATATGTAATTGGTGTTTTGTATAAGGGCTTGTGCTGATGCTAGTTCCTTGTTTATATCGTATACCAATAATTGTGGGTTCGCGTTCGAAAAACGGCCATGGTGATCCCAACTGTGCCATTGCTGGTTGTGCTCAAAAATATCTTCATTGGTATACTGTTGAGCGCCTAGAATATATCCAATACTGCTGGCTATAGAATATGGGTTGTAAAGTATGCCGAACGGGTTGGTGCAAACCTTGAATTTTGCCTTTTGCAGGCGTAAGCCAATGTTTTCGGTGAAGCAAGAGCCAAGAAGCAATGTATTATCTGTATACGAAATCTGTATTTGTGATTCGGGTAGTTCTATTTCGGTACGAAAGTGCATGTGGGTGATTTTTTATTTGCATATAAATTTAAATTATTTTAGTGGCTTTCATGCGAGAATGTGTTGAAAACAGTTGCTTTTAGTGTTGTATTAATATATATTAATATTTGTATAAATATGATAATCAGTGATATTTTTTTCTCCCAAAAAACAAAACAAGTTGTTACTTTTGCCACAAAATAAATGATAATTACATATGAGAAAAATCCTTTTCATGCTTGCTATAGGAGTTTTATTATATTCCTGTGGAAACAATGCGGGCGATAATGAATTTGTAGTAAATGGCACCATCAGCAATTTTGCTGAAAAAGATCTGATAATTAACAAAGTGGATAATGGCCAGCTATTGCCTTTAGATTCGGTGCGTACCGACAAAGATGGCAAGTTTACCTATAAAGGTGAGATTGAGTTTACCGATTACTACTTACTCATGATACCTCAGACCAATAGCTATATACAACTTTTGCCCAGCGGCGGCGAAGAGTTGATAGTAACCGCAGATGGTGCGGACTTGAATAAAACATACAAAGTTTCGGGTTCTGTGCATTCCGAGTTGTTACAGGAGCTCAATTACGTACATTACAAGCACATAGCACGTGTAGATTCATTGGGGCAAATTTACCGCACCCAAATGGAAAGCGGTAATGTGGATTCGCTTCGTGCTCAATTAGATAAAATATACACCGAAATAGTGACAAGCGAAAAGAATTATCTGAAAGCTTTCATAGACAAGAATTCTTCTTCATTGGCCAGCTTGTTTGCCTTATATCAGCAACTGGCACCTCGTCAGCCTATATTTGATTTGAGTGAAGACATGGAATATTTCGAGAAAGTAGCTGCCGGTCTTACTCCAGTTTTGCCTAATAGTGGGCTTGTAAAAGGCCTGAATGATCTTATAGACCAAACTAAGAATGCACCTATGCAGGTAGGAATGGAAGGAACTACTGTTCCTGACATAGAATTGGCTGACCCGAGTGGCAAAATGATTAAGCTTTCTTCGTTGAAAGGCAAGTATGTGTTGCTCGATTTTTGGGCAGCATGGTGCAGGCCTTGCCGTGGCGAAAATCCAAACTTGGTTGAGAATTATAAAAAGTACAAAAAAGACGGTTTCGAGATCTTTCAGGTATCGCTTGACAAAACAAAGGAAGACTGGGTAGAAGCCATTAAGAAAGATAAACTTGACTGGGTACACGTGAGCGACCTACAATACTGGCAATCGGCTGCAGCTCAGGCATACGGCATAAGTTCTATTCCTGCTAGCTACTTACTCGATAAAGACGGCAAAGTGATAGCCCGCAACTTACGTGGCGCAGCTTTGGGACAGAAACTGTCTGAAATATTTGGGCATTAAAATATTTTATCCCCCTTAAATGAGGCTCTTAAATCTGCCTTTCTAAATTTAGATTGAAAAAGCTCTGATGAAGTACACTACTTTTTCAGGGCTTTTTACTTTAATACCCCTCCAGCTTCCTGAAATACGCCTCTTCTTCTGCAGTAAATGTAAATTCAGTATCCGGATGTTTGTATAATATCTCCTCCACTACGGCAAATAGTACGCAGAATGTGAAAGGTATTGTAAAAATCCATCCGAGGAATAAAAAGAATCCTGCTATATTTAATAAAAGCAATATGAATAGGAGAATCAAAAATTGTACCCAGTGATGATAAACAATTTTGAAACTGAAAACTATGGCTTCGGTGGCTGATAAACTAGTAAGCGTTACCAATGGCAGCACCAACGACAAACAAACCATGAGAAATATGCCTGGAAGTATAAAAAACATCAATCCAAAGCTTACTGCTATGATCACAAGGAAATTGGCAAGAGCGAGCGGCCAGAGTTTATCGAATCCTAAATAAAATATTGTGGTATTGTGCTGTTTATTCAAGCTTATGGCATGCGGCACATATATAAATCCGCTTATGATGGCCGGAAATATAACCAATGGTGCAAGAGGTATGAAAATGGTAAATAAAATTGCAAAAGCACTCAGAAATGTATAAAATGCTAGTTGGATGGGCGAGACCCTGAAGATCTCAATACCCCTCTGAAAATATTTTCCCATCTCGAAATTTATGCCATTTTCAGCCAAATTTTCTAGTCTTATACGGATATCGCTTTCGCTCATTTTACTATGACTTCTTTTAAGGTTTCTGTTCAATTATACGAATGAATTCCAGAATGATGCGTATGTTTTCTTCCGGATTATCGCGCATGGTAAGGTGCCCGGCCTTAGGAATGATTTCAAGGTACGAACCGGGCGTGCATTGCTGATAATATAACATTGTAGATTGACGCACAGCATCAAACTCACCACTCAAGTATAACGTTGGCACCATTACCTGACTCAATTCTTTGGTACGGTCGTAATTTTTCAAAAGTCCCTGTGGAGTAAACTCATTTACGCCCCACATGTACTCATATATATGGGAGCCGTCTATGGGGGCTATGGTATCAAAATCGTTATCGTTCATAGGGAACAGAATATAATAGGTGTCAAAATAGGCTTTCATGGCTGAGCCCATATCTTTTGGGTCAACTTGTTTATTGTTTTTGAAAGCGTTAAGTATCTGGGCATAGTTCTCAGGCAGTCTGGCTATGAGGGTATCTGCATCCGAAGACCATCTTTTGGTATCGAGGCAAGGACTTGCAAGAATAAGTCCTTTTACACCTTCCGGGTACTTCAGGTAATAATCTATACCCAACATCGTGCCCCAGGAATGGCCGTATAAATAAAACTCTTTGATGTTTAAACTATCAAGCAATGTATGTGTTTGTTCTACGTAGCTCTCTATTGTCATGAGGGTGGTGTCATACAACTCATCTGAATGTCCGCACCCAAGTTGATCGAACATAATCACTGGTCTATCCTTGCCTAGTGGTTGCAATGGCCATAAGTAGAAACTTGCCGAAGCTGGCCCACCATGCAGCATGACTATTGGGGTTTTGTGGCTATTTCCAATAATTTTGTACCAGACATTTCCTCCTTTTACAGTTATGTATCCGGTTTTCATATATTGGCCATAGCCTGCGCTACTGGTAGATAGAACTATAGCCAGTATTATATGTATATGTTTCAGAATTTTCATAAAGTAGGTGTTATCTCCTGCAATTTAGCAAATATGTTTTGGTAGCTACATTTTGGCGGCAGTGCACAATTGAGTTGGTTATTTTGTTTATAATTGATGTGTTTGGTTGTTTAAGTGACTGATAAATTGATGTGTATAAAAATAGCTATTTGGAGGTATTGCCCCTGCTTGTGTATAGGCCTTACTTTGTAATCAGAATATTAATACTATCACTATGAAATTTATTTTACTTATTGTTTTGATCTTCGGGATGCAAGTTTTAACAAAGGCTCAAAATATAGATTCTATAACAGACGGAAATGTTGCCCAAAATCTGATTTCAGGCGGAAGCGGCCTTGGCATTGGCGGATACGGCGAAGTACATTATAATCAGCCGCTTACTAAAGGCGTAAAAGATGCTGGTACTTTAGATGTACACAGAATGGTGGTTTTTGTGGGTTACAATTTCTCCTCCAAAACACAATTTGTTTCTGAAATTGAGTTTGAATATGCCAAAGAACTCTGGGTAGAACAAGCATATCTGCAGCATGAATTGCACAAATATGTGAATTTCAAAGCAGGACTTATGTTGGTGCCCATGGGCAGAATAAACGAATATCATGAGCCTACTACCTTCAATGGTGTAGAACGTCCGATAATCGACAATAAATTGTCTATCAGTACCTGGCGTGAGGTTGGTTTTGGTTTTACCGGAAATATTACTCCCGCGTTCCTCAGATATCAATTGTATGTGGTAAATGGCCTGAGCGGGTACGAGAGCAAAGCCATTTTCAATGGCAATAGCGCTTTGCGCGATGGCAGGCTCAAAGGCTCAAAAGCATATATGATTACCCCTGCATTTACAAGTAAAGTTGAGTTCTATGGCGTAAGTAATCTGACTGTGGGTTTTTCCGGATATTTCGGGAAATCGCAAAGTAAGTTGCATGCCGGATTGCCTGCCGACAGCTCTGGTCTCGAAGCTCGCGCCGACTCATCTGTTGTAGGTATTTCTATGCTTGGGTTAGATGCCGGATACAGTATCAAAGGATTGAAACTTAGTACCCAGTTTTATTATACAAGTTTGTCAAATACACTGGAATATAATCAGTTTACCCGCACCGGAACCAAACTCAATGATTTGGGAAATGCCATGATGGGCTACTATGTGGAGGCAGGCTACAATGTATTCCAGACAGTAGAAAGCGTTGCCTATGAGCTTATTCCGTTTGTAAGATACGAAAACTACAATACACATTATCAGGTAGAAAGCAATGTGATAAAAAACGATAAGTATAACGTAACCCAAATAACCACTGGGCTCACCCTGAAGCTTACCAAAGGCGCCGTACTCAAAACCGACTTCCAGTTTACTAAATCTGCTGCTGATGCTGAATATACTAAAGGCTTCAATGCAGGTATTGGTGTGATGTTTTAATTTGTTTGTATCATATCGTTCACATCCCGGCTGGTCGAAACAGTCGGGATATTTTTACTAGTAAAAAGTTTTTTTATCTCTATGACTATGAAAATCAGATTTTGCTATATACTAATTTTCCTATTTTCAACTACAGATGTTCTGGCTCAGCTGGGAGTACAATTTACGCCTGAAATGTTGTTTAAGGAACTGAAAAAGATTGAAGGTCATGATTCCTGCAAAATGTTGGAGAATAAGATTTTAAGCGACATTGCCACGATAAACAGGAGCAATGAAAAATATTTTGTGGTAAAAAACGGAAAAAGGACTAAGTACCTTTTTATTGGACGTGTAAATACCTGTAGGGCTGGTGGCTGCAGCAGCCCCAATACGAACTCATTGCAAACATATTACGAATTTTTCGATTATTTCATTCTCTACGATTCTGCGGCTAGGGTAGTATCTGTTAGGGTGTACAATTACGAGGCCACGCATGGGCATGAAATTATGCTTAAGGGTTGGCTCAAGCAATTCGAAAATTACGATGGCAGCTACGAGCTGAAAGCGGGTAAACACATAAGCTCCATCACAGGGGCTACCATTTCGGTATCCAATATTGTGGAAGATGTGAAAATGCGAACCCGATTCCTGCGCGAAAATCTGCAACAAAACAAGTATAAGGTGTATGAAGGTTTTGCCCAGGGTACTACCTTCCGGATACTATATGTTGCTACCAACAAGACTGACATCAAACCTGGAATAGATTCCATATTGCAACGGGTAGACGATGTTTTTTCTCGCTACAAAAACGAAAGCCTCTTGAGCAAACTCAATGCCAATGAAACGAATATGGTAAATGATTCCTTATTCAACGTTTTATTTCTGAAGGCACAGCGTATTGAGAAATTGAGCGGGGGGGCATTTGATATACGGGCTACGTACCATTCGGTCGGATGTGATTTTGCTGTTGAAAATGGCATTCTGATCAAAAGTGATGCTTCAGGGAAATTGGATTTTGATGGTATAGCTCAGGGATATACGGTTGATTTGATTTCTGAATGGCTACACTCTAAGCATCTTGAAAACTTTCTGGTAGAAATAGGTGGTGAAATAAGATGTGCAGGTTTAGACGAAAAAGGCGACACATGGCTAATTGGCATTGATAACCCGGTAACAAACTCCGGTTCAAATTATCAGATGCTCGATGGTTTTCAACTCCGTGTTTCCGGAAAATCTGTGTCAACTTCCGGGAATTACCGCCATAAAGGCCATATTCTGGATCCCCTAAACGGATTGGGTGCTGAAAATGAGATAATGAGTGTTACAGTGGTAGCAGATGAATGCGCCGAGGCGGATGCTGTGGCTACTGTTTTGTGCATAAAGGGATTAAATGAAAGTATTTCATTTCTGAAGAATAATAAACAATTACAAGCCATTATCATTTATACAGATGCAGATGGGGAAATAAAAATATATAAGACTCCCGGCATCGAAATATACCTTTCCAAAGATTTAGTGCCAACAAAGTAGTATTCTACTCAACCTTCATATTTCATCAATCTCTGAAAGGAGCGGGGTATAGGAGTATGAAATTCCATCTTGCGGCCCG
>JFJP01038905.1_pt1 | contig 15190 bp, 13 predicted proteins | sample 431651 | NCBI WGS metagenome assembly JFJP01 (sample SAMN02602958, study PRJNA72255) | Microbial mat metagenome, whole genome shotgun sequencing project. | biome: fresh water; feature: sink hole; material: water; isolation source: purple microbial (photo- and chemosynthetic) mats found in...
CCGGTCAGTGAATTTTCCCCGAAAGCACCTGCCGCCCAGGCGTTGACAACTATCGCCGCAAAGCTTGACAAGGTGGTCAGTCTCTTTGAACGAAAACGTCAAAGAGTATAAGGTCCGCACGCTGCCACTCAGGGAGTTCTGGTATAATCGGGCTTGCTGTGGTAAAGAAACCGGTTCTGAAAACAGACGAGGCGGCCAACCCGCCTGTCAATCATCCATCATACTTTCTCAGAACACCCATGGACAGGCAGCACAGACATATCCGGATCACCCCGGATGAACCAACAACATGGATCAAATATCAGAAAAAATTTTGTGCAGACTGCATGGCCACCTGCTGCAGTCTGCCGGTCGAGGTCAAGACCTCTGACCTTATCCGTATGGGCCTGATGGCCGCCTGCGAGGAAGGCAGTGACCTCAGGTTCATAGCCAGACGCCTGATAAAAGCTCGTCTTATTGAGCACTTCCATCATCGCTCAGCGACCCTCACCCTCGCCCGCATGGCCAATGGCGACTGCTGCTATCTCGACAGCCGAACTCGCCGATGCACTATTTACGAACGACGCCCCGATACCTGCCGCAACCATCCGCAGGTCGGTCCCCGCTCCGGTTACTGCGCCTATACACCAAAAACCCGATAAATCCCTGAGACAGGCTTTACTTGCCTCACACTTGTTGGCAGCACAATACTCTTTGGCCAAAGAAGCCGACGCAGCCCGGCTATGCCTGAATAATTCTCCTCACCCGGATACCGCAGCCAGCTTGAGAAAACAATCGATCAGGAGTTTATCCTATTGATATTCCATATTATTCTTAGACTTACTTAGCATCGTTTATGGTGTGCAAAAAGCCATTTTCTGTGCTAATAATGATGATGAATTCCGCTGATGTTACTGAATTCCGCAACAGGAATAACTCATGAAAGGAGGATAAGGTGCTCACACGAACAACCACTGCCATTGTACTGAGTGTACTCCTGCTGCTGGCTGGCTGCGCCCCTGGGAACCAGAATCAGCTGCTCAAACAAGGCAAGACCATGCTCACGGCCGAGCAGATCTTCCAACTTGTCTCGGGCAACACCCTGCACCTGGAATCCATCGATTTCAACGCCAGGGTTCTTTTTCTTGCCAATGGCCGGATGTCCGCCAAGACGAACTATAATTTCAAGGACACCGGCATCTGGGACATCAACAGCGACAAAAATCTTTGCCTGAAATTCGAGACGTTGCACTATGGTGATCAGCGATGCTACACCCTGATGGAAGAAGAAAAGGGCAGCTACCGCTTTTTCACGACCAACGGCGCCCGCTATTACACTGCCACAGTGACGAGCGGCGATCCCGAAAATCTTGCTGTAGCCGGCCGAAAAAAAGACAAGACCTTCCTGCGTGAAAAACTGGCCGCCGGCAAAACCGACCAGCCAACTGCCATCGCCCCTTCTGCCGCAGCGGAAAGCACTCCTGTTGCGGTCAAGGCTCCACGACAGATACCTTCTCCTCCTGTCTCACCAGAAGAGAGTCGTCATACCCTTATCGAAATAGCCAAGAACTGCCCGAATTGCAACCTTGCCGGGGCCGACCTGAAAGGGGCGGACCTCATTACCGCAAATCTCGCCGGGGCAAATCTGGCCGGCGCTGATCTCAGTAACGCCAATCTCCGCCGGGCAAATCTCGCTGGCGCAAATCTCGCCGGGGCCATCATGGTCAACACCAACATGCCCGGGGTCAATCTTGCCAACTGCAACATGAGCAATGCCGACCTCAGCGGGGCAAATCTGATCAAAGCAAATTTCACCGGGGCCATGACCGAGGGAATCCAATTACAAGGCGCCCATATGGAGGGCGTCATCGGACTCGTTAAATAACTATGAGCGCAGGTTTTGTCCATCTCCACGTCCACACCCAGCACAGTCTGCTGGACGGCGCCATCCGGGTCTCCGACCTGCTGACAAAGTGTAAAGAATACGGCATGAACAGTGTCGCCATCACCGATCACGGCGCCATGTTCGGTGCCCTGGAATTCTATACCAAGGCAAGGAAAGCCGGCATAAAACCGATTGTCGGCTGCGAACTGTATATCGCTCCCGGCGACCGGCGGGAAAAAAAGGTGATCGACGGCACCACGGCCTTCCATATCATCCTGTTGGCCATGAACCTCGATGGGTATCAGAACCTGATGAAACTGGCCAGCATCGCCCAGTTCGAAGGTTTTTACTACAAACCCAGAATCGACATGGAGGTCCTGAAACAGTACAACGGCGGCCTCATTGCCATGACGGCCTGCCTGCACGGCTGGATACCCTGGCTGATAGGCCAGAAGGATATGCCCGGGGCAAAGAAAAAGACCAGGGAACTGCTCGATATCTTTGGAGATCGGCTCCACTTCGAACTACAGGAAAACGGTCTTACGGAACAGCAGACGGTGAACGACGGTCTTATTCAGATCGGTCGTGAGATGGGAGTCAAACTGGTAGCGACCAATGACTGCCACTACCTCAACCGAGATGAGGCCCATGCCCACGAGGTGCTGCTCTGCATCCAGACCGGCAAGACGATGAACGACCCGAAGCGCTTCCGTTTCTCCACCGACGAGTTGTATTTCAAGTCGCCGGAGGTCATGAAAAAAAGCTTTACCTACTGTCCTGAGGCCATCGCCAATACCCTTGAAGTTGCCGAAAGATGCAATCTTGAAATCGCCTTCGGAGACTACCACTTCCCCAACTTTCCGGTGCCGGAAGGAGAGACCCTCAATTCACTCTTCGCCAGACTCTGCCGTGAGGGGCTGAAAGACCGCTTCGCCACCATGCGCAAGATCGGCACCTTCACTTCCGAGGTCGAAAAAAGGTATACCGAACGCCTGGAATTTGAGATCGAGGTCATCAATACCATGGGTTTTCCCGGCTACTTCCTCATTGTCGCCGACTTCATCAACTGGGCCAAGGATCACGACATCCCGGTCGGCCCCGGTCGCGGTTCGGGGGCGGGCAGTCTGGCCGCTTACTGCATGCGCATCACCAATATCGACCCGATTCCCTACGGCCTGCTCTTTGAGAGATTTCTCAATATCGAGCGCAAATCGATGCCAGACTTCGACGTCGATTTCTGCCAGGATCGACGAGGTGAAGTGATTGATTATGTGCGTGACAAATACGGCGGTGCCTCGCATGTCGCCCAGATCGTCACCTACGGCACGATGAAGGCGAGGGGCGTTATCCGCGATGTCGGCCGCGCCCTCGATATCCCCTTCGGCGAAGTGGACAGGATTGCCAAACTGGTACCCGAACAACTGAAAATGACCATCAAGAAGGCGATGGCCGAGGAGCCCAAACTCAAAGAGGCGGCCACCAAGGATCCCCGGATCGAAGAACTGCTGTCCGTGTCGATCACCCTCGAGGGCTTGGCACGCCACACCTCGACCCATGCCGCCGGCGTTGTCGTCTCGCCTGGGCCGATGGTCCAGTACCTGCCGGTCTGCCGAGGCTCAAACGACGAGACCCTGACCCAGTATGACATGAAGCACACCGAGATGACCGGTCTGATCAAGTTCGACTTTCTCGGGCTCAAGACCTTGACCGTCATCGACAAGGCTCTCAAGCATATCAAGGCCGATATCGGCACGGATCTCGATATCGAGACCCTGCCGATGGATGATAGCAAGACCTTCGATCTGCTGTGCGCCGGCGACACCCTGGGTATCTTCCAACTGGAAAGTTCCGGAATGCGCGAACTCCTGGTGAAGATGGCCCCGACCCAGTTCACCGACCTCATCGCCCTGGTGGCCCTTTATCGGCCTGGCCCGCTGGAATCCGGCATGGTTAACGATTTCGTCGAGACCAAGCATGGCCGGGCTACCGCCAACTACCCGCTACCGCAACTGAAAGGCGTTCTTGAAGAGACCTACGGCGTCATCGTTTATCAGGAACAGGTCATGCAGATTGCCAATATCCTGGCCAGCTATACGCTGGGCGATGCCGACTCCCTCCGGCGGGCCATGGGCAAGAAAATCCCCGAGGTCATGGCCGAGGAAAAAGTCAAGTTTATGGCCGGGGCCAGGCTAAAGAACATCCCCGAGGACAAGGCCGAATATGTCTTCGATCTGATGGCCAAGTTCGCTGGTTACGGTTTCAACAAATCACACTCGGCGGCCTATGCCCTGATTCTCTACCAGACGGCCTTCCTCAAGGCCCATTATCCGGCCCAGTTCATGACCGCCCTGCTGTCCTGCGATATGACCAACACCGACAAGGTGGTGCTCTATATCAACGACTGCCGGGAGCACCAGATCGAGGTCCTGCCGCCAGACATCAACGAGAGCGTCACGGGCTTCTCGGTGATCAACGACCGCATTCGCTTTGGCTTGGCGGCGGTCAAGAATGTTGGCGAATCTGCCCTTGAATCAATCATCGAAGAGAGGCAAAAGAATGGCAGATACACCTCACTTGCCAACTTCTGCAACCGGGTGGACAGCCGTCGGGTCAATTCGCGGGTCATCGAGAGCCTTATCAAGTCAGGGTCTTTTGACTCCCTTGGCTGTAAACGCTCACAGCTCATGACGGTGCTCGATAAGGCCATGGAACAGGCCAAGGCAGTGCAGCGCGACCAGCAGAGCGGTCAGTTGTCGCTCTTCGGCGGTCCGCTGGCAGGCCCGAAAGACGCCTCGGCCACCGAGATTCAGATGCCCGACCTACCGGAATGGGACGAACAGAAGCGGCTGATCTTTGAAAAGGAGACGGTCGGCTTCTATCTTACCGGTCATCCACTCGATGATGTCCTGGGGGAGCTTCGCACGGTGATCGACAGTGACATCCACAACCTGATCAATTTTGGCGACGATCAGCAGGTGCGGATTGGCGGTTTGATACGAACCTTCAAGCGGCACAAGAGCAAGAAGGGCGACCCGATGGCCTTTCTTACCCTCGAGGATGTCTTCGAGGCAGTCGAGGTGGTGGTCTTCCCGGAGACCTACAGCCGCTGCGCCGAAATCCTCGAAACAAGTGAACCGGTGGTTATCCTGGGGACGATACAGAAAGATGAGCGAGGGGTGAAGATCATCGCTGAAGCAATCGACCTGCTGCCCGAGGCCCGCGAGAAGTACACTGCTGCGGCCAAAATCCGGCTTGATTCAGACAAGATCAGCAGGCAGAAGCTGGAAATCCTGCGCAAGGCCCTGTTTCATTTTCATGGACTCTGCCCGGTGCTCCTGACCCTGCACTTCCCCAAGAAAGGTGAGGTGGATATCGAGGTCATGAAAGATATGACCGTCAAGCCATGCCGGGAATTGACCGATCGGGTCGAAGAGATCCTCGGCTACAAGGCCTGTTCCTTTACCAGAAAGGACATTGCCCCACCTGCCAGAAAAAAATGGGGGAACGGCAAAGCGGCCGCCGCCTAGCAACAACTCAAGCCAACCGCAGGTTGAATTTAAGCATGCCTGCGGCTGGCTCACAAACCCTTCACGACTAAGATTCAGATTCTAGCCGAAACAGAGGCCGCACTCCGGGCAGGTCGTGGTGGTCGGGGCAAACTGCAAACCGCAGGCGGGACAGACAGTCGTTTTGGCCCGAGGATCAAAAGCAGCCTGAACATGACTGAGGTCATGGCTGTCGAGTGCCGTGCTGTTCTTGAAATCATGGGCCAGGATTATCATTGCGTCCTGGATATCGGCTTCCCTGATCTGCAGCGAGAGTTCCGGGCCGCCGCGGCAGCCCTTGCGGCAGGCATCGGCTTCACCACCGATGACTGAGGGAATTCGCTGGTCGGCCAGGATCTTCTGGAAATATTTGATATCCTTAATCTGTCCATTGCGCAGGGTGACGAGTTTATCCTCCGCAGTGATTTCCATCGAGCGGCTGACAATATTTTGGGCCGTTTGTCCCAGTAAGGCTATTTTCTGGACACCGCTGATCAGGTCGACCTGACAGGGGGTGCAGCGCTCAATATCAGCCCGATACTCGTCCCCGCACGAGGGGCAGTACTTCAATTCCGGATCTATTCCCATGACGATCTCGGTCTTCGGGGCGGCCTGTTCTGTCTTCTTCTTAAAAAAGGAAAATTTTCCGAACATGATTCTCTTCTGAAATGTGGAGTAATCTTGCAAGCCGTTAGAGGATAAACCGGCTCAAATCCTGGTCTTCAACAATATCCTGCAGCTGCTCGCGGACATAGGCGGCAGTCACGATAAATTTTTCTTCACCCCGCTCCGATGCATCGAAAGACAGCGTATCGAGCACCCGCTCCATGACGGTATGCAGCCGTCTGGCGCCAATTTCCTCAGTCTGCTGGTTGACTTCGACGGCTATGCCGGCCATCTCTTCGACGGCCTCCGGCTCGAAGACCAGCTCGATCCCCTCGGTCGCCATCAGGGCGATATACTGTTTGGTCAGGGCGTTTTCCGGTTCGGTGAGGATGCGGACAAAATCATCCTTGCCAAGTGAATGGAGTTCCACCCGGATCGGGAAACGGCCCTGGAGTTCCGGAATGAGATCGGAAGGTTTGCTGACGTGAAAGGCCCCGCTGGCAATAAAGAGAATGTGATCGGTCCTGACCATACCGTGTTTGGTGGTCACCGTTGAACCCTCAACAATCGGCAGCAGGTCGCGCTGAACACCCTCGCGGGAGACCTCAGGGCCATTCGAGCCACCACCTCGCGAGGCGATTTTGTCTATTTCGTCAAGAAAGATGATTCCTGATTCCTCGGTGCGGCGCAGGGCCTCTTTCATGACCTTTTCCATATCGACCAGTTTTTCGGTCTCCTCCTTGGTCAGGGCATCCAGTGCCTCAGGTACTTTCATCTTCCGTTTCTTGTTCTGACGCGGAAACATCTTGCCGATGGCATCCTGCAGGCTCGACTGCATATCGCCAAGGTTGGAACCCGTCATGATCTCCACCATCGGCATCGGTTTTATATCCTTCAGATCAACCTCAAGCTCACGTTCATCGAGTTTGCCGTCCCGCAGCATCTGCCGAAATTTCTCTCGGGTGGTATTCTCCCGAGGGGCAGCGGCGCCTACCGGCAGATCGGTTTTCAGCAAGGTGAAGGAAGTATCACCGGCCGGACCGCTGGTCGAAAGAGACGATGGTCCGGGCGGCAGCAGGAGATCAAGGATGCGGTCTTCGGCCGATGCTTCGGCCAGCCCTTCGATCCGTTTCTTCTCCTCTTCCTTGACCATGCTGACGGCCAGCTCAACCAGATCACGGACCATCGATTCGACATCGCGGCCGACGTAGCCTACCTCGGTGAATTTTGAAGCCTCGACCTTGATGAAAGGTGACTGGGCAAGGGTTGCCAACCGCCGGGCGATCTCAGTCTTGCCGACTCCGGTGGGACCAATCATGATGATGTTCTTCGGTGCAATCTCATCGCGCAGCGGAACCGGTACCTGCCTTCGGCGCCAGCGGTTGCGCAGAGCGATGGCAACCGACCGCTTGGCCGCTGCCTGGCCGACGATATATTTATCCAATTCTGTGACGGTTTCTCGTGGAGTCAGGGATTCCTGGGATATCATATTTTTTCTATTACTATGGAATAATTGGTAAATACACAGATTGAGGCTGCAATTTCCATGGACACCCGGCAGATCGCCTCGGCATCGAGATCACTGTTGCCAACCAGAGCGAGAGCCGCCGCCTGGGCATACGGCCCGCCCGATCCTATGGCCAGCACTCCGCCCTGATCCGGCTCGATCACATCACCAGTACCCGTGAGCAGCAGCGAATGATCCTTATCAACGGCGATGAGCATGGCCTCGAGACGACGCAGCATCTTGTCCATCCGCCATTCTTTGGCCAGCTCGACCGAGGCCCGCATCAGGTTACCGTTGTACTGTTCAAGTTTCTGTTCCAACTTGTCAAAGAGGGTAAAAGCATCCGCGGTTGCCCCGGCAAAGCCGGTAATAACCTTGTCGTGGTACAGACGCCGCACCTTGCGCGCCTGATGCTTCATCACGGTGTTTCCTAAAGAGACCTGGCCGTCGCCGGCGATGGCTACCTGACCCTTATGGCGAACCGCCAGTATCGTTGTCGATCGTATTTTCATTCTTCTCACTCGTTCGTATTGATCTGTTTCAGCCTTCCTCCTGCCGTTTGCACACAACAGGAAATGGCAGATTATTCTTTCTTCTGCTGAGCCAGCGGGTGAGCCTTGTCGTAGACTTCAGACAGATGATCCAGGGTCAGATGGGTATAACGCTGGGTGGTGGACAGACTGGCATGTCCCAGGAGTTCCTGGACGGACCGCAGGTCGGCGCCCATCTCCAGCAGGTGCGTGGCAAAAGAGTGCCTGAGGGCATGAGGTGTGACAATCTGACTAATCCCCGCCCGCTCGCCGTAGGCCCGCACCATGCGCTCGACACTTCGCGACGTCAACCGGCTGCCGCGTCCATTGAGAAAGAGGGGTTCGCTATCGACAGGTTTGCCTCTGGCCGCACGTTCAGCCAACAGTTGTTCTCTTTGCGGCAGCCACCTCCTGACAGCGTCCATGGCCGGCCGCCCTACAGGTACAAGTCGCTCCTTATTTCCTTTGCCCCTCACCGTAAGCACTTCCTCGTTAAAATCAAGGTCGCGCAGATCCCTCGTAACCAGCTCTGAAACGCGCATCCCGGTTGAATACAGCATCTCGAGCATGGCCTCATCCCGAGCCTTATAACTATCCTGCGCCCCGGGTGTATCCAAGAGCAGGAAGGTCTCGTCGACGGTGAGAAATACCGGGATGGAACGGCCGATCTTGGGGCCGGTTATACCAGTCAGAGGATCTCTCAGCAGAACCTTCACACGCCGCATATAGCGAAAGAAGGTCCGCAAAGCCGAAAGTTTCCTGCTGACGGTGGCGGCACAGTTTGTGCGGTGCAGACTGACTATGAAAGAGCGGATTTCTGTAGAAGTTACCGAATCTATGCTTTTCTCTTTCTGGAGGGAGTTGGCAAATTCAACAAGATCATGATGATAGCCGCTCACAGTATGGGGCGAATAACCTTTTTCTGTGGCAAGCCATCTGGTGAAAAGCTGAATTGATTGTTCCATAATGCTCTGAATAAGGTACAATAGCAGATTGACGAGGCTGGAGAAAGATGCCCTTCGTTACATCTAGCTTGACTGAAATTTGAGCGAATCACCATCCGAAATGTAGTTCTAGTCTGAAAAACAGCGTGGTTCAACGTTCTTTTTATACATAGAGTATCCAGGAAATATGGCCCAGAAAACTTTTGAATCAGCCATGGCCCGCCTTGAGCAGATCACAGAAGAGCTTGAAGACGGGGAAATCAGTCTCGAAAAGAGTCTGAAAAAATTTGATGAAGGCATCAAGCTTGCCGAATTCTGCAATGCGCAACTCGCTGAAGCCAGAGCCAAAGTTGAGATGCTGCTGGAAAAAAACGGCCGCCTGCAGGCCGTTCCGTTTGAAGGAATCGATCGTGGAGATAAAGACCTATCTGACTGACCAGCGGCAGGTTGTCGAGAACGCCCTGCACAGCTTCGCACTGGCGGCTGAAGGCCCCTTCTCCCGGCACATCGAAGCCATGCGTTACAGCCTTTTTGTCGGCGGTAAACGGATCCGGCCCATTCTCTGTCTCGCTGCCGGGGCAGCCATACGTGACAATGAAGAAACCCGAAACAACCTCTTGCCGGTGGCCTGCGCCCTCGAATGCATCCATACCTATTCACTGATTCATGACGATCTGCCGGCCATGGATGATGATGCCCTGCGCCGCGGCAAACCGACGAACCACATGCTCTTCGGCGAGGCGGGAGCCATCCTTGCCGGTGACAGCCTGCTGACATGGGCATTCGATCTGCTGACCGATCCGGCATACGGTTCTCTTTCGGTTGGACAGCGTCTGGCGATCACCCACATCATTGCCAGGGCCTCCGGACCGCTTGGCATGGTTGGCGGTCAGTCGCTTGATATCGCCTGCGAGAACCGGGAATTTCCTTTTGAAACCCTGCAAACCATCCACCGCTGCAAGACCGGCTCACTGATAACCTGCGCCGTACAGGCCGGGGCGATCGGTGCCGGAGCAACAGAGACCCAGACAGGAGCCCTCATTCACTATGGCAACCTGATCGGTCTCGCCTTCCAGATAGTCGACGACCTGCTCAATGCCACCTCCAACACCGCAGAACTCGGCAAGGCAGCTGGCAGTGACCTGGCCCATGGCAAAGCGACCTATCCTGCCTATTTCGGCATCGAAGGAACGAGGGAAAAAGCCCTGGAAGCAATCGAGGGAGCAAAGGCCGCACTTACCGGTTTCGACGCCAAGGCAGAACCGCTGAGAGCACTTGCCGACTATATCTACACCCGGACCTGTTAACTTAAATTCTTCTCCATGTCTGTCTTGTCCAACCGATATGAGTTTTTTCAGGCGACCCAGCCCAAAGGTGATTATACTTGCCAGTACGACTGGTTACTTTCTGCCTATACGTTACACACCGTACTTGAAATATGCTGACAACATCATCAGGCCCCAGAACAACATCTCTCCTCAAAGATATCAATTCTCCGGGAGACATCCGCGGCATGTCGATTCCGGACCTGGAAGATCTGGCGCTGGAGATCCGTAACACCATCATCACGACCGTCTCCAAAACAGGCGGCCATCTTGCACCGAGCCTCGGGGTCGTTGAATTGACTCTGGCCCTGCACTATGTCTTCAACACCCCGGAAGATAAACTCATCTGGGATGTCGGACACCAGAGCTACGCCCATAAACTCCTGACCGGCAGGCGTGAACAGTTCGGCACCCTCAGGCAGCACAAGGGCATGAGCGGTTTTCCCAAATTTAAAGAGAGTGAGTACGATGCGTTCGAGACCGGCCACAGCTCGACCTCCGTTTCCGCCGCTCTTGGCATTTCCCTTGCCAAGCATCTCAAGAAAGATACGAATCGCGCCATCGCGGTGATCGGCGACGGTTCAATGACAGCCGGCATGGCCTTTGAGGCCCTCAATCATGCTGGCCATCTGGACAAGAACCTCATCGTCATCCTCAACGACAACGAGATGTCGATCTCGCCGAATGTCGGAGCTCTCTCCAGCTTCCTCAGCCGCAAACTGAGCGGTAAAACCATGACGCGGGTCAAGGCTCACATCGAGGAACGCCTTGGCCAACTCTCCAATGTCGGCGAGAACATCCTCAACGTCCTGCGCAAGAGCGAGGAGAGCTTCAAGAGCTTCTTCACCCCCGGCATGCTCTTCGAAGCCCTGAAATTCGATTATATCGGCCCGATCCCAGGCCACCAGCTCGAAGACCTGATAGAAACTTTTGAGACCGTTCGCGACACTAACCACGGCCCGGTCCTCATCCATGTCCTGACCACCAAGGGCAAGGGCTACCTGCCCGCCGAAAAAAACCCCGGCCTCTATCACGGCGTCGGCCCTTTTGACATCGCCAGCGGCAAACCCCATTCATCGAACGGCTCGATCAGCTATACCGAGGTCTTTGGCAGCACGATGATCCAGATGGCCATGAGCGACAAGAGAATCGCCGCCATCTCCGCCGCCATGGTCACCGGCACCGGCCTTGCCAGTTTTTCCAAACAATTTCCAGAACGGTTTTTTGATGTCGGCATCGCCGAGCAGCACGCCATCACCTTCGCTGCCGGTCTGGCGGCGGAAGGCATGCGGCCTGTCGTGGCCATTTACTCGAGTTTCTTCCAACGCTCCCTCGACCAGATCATCCACGACATCTGCATTCCCAAACTGCCTGTGACCCTGGCAATCGACAGGGCAGGTGTCGTCGGCGATGACGGACCAACCCATCACGGTGTCTTCGACATCTCTTTTCTGCGCTTCATTCCCAATATGGTATTGATGGCACCCAAGGATGAAGCCGAACTGCAGCACATGCTCTACACCGCCGTAACCCTTGGCGGCCCCGTTGCCGTCAGGTACCCGCGCGGATCCGGCGAGAATGTCCCGCTCGCCACCACCCTTGAAAAACTGGAGATCGGCAAGGGAGAGCTGCTGGCCGAAGGAAATGACCTGCTGCTGCTGCCCATCGGCAACAGGGTATCGGTCGCCCTGCAGGCTGCTGAAGGTCTGGCAAAGGTCGGTATCAGTGCCGCAGTCATCAATCCGCGCTTCATCAAACCCCTTGATGCTGATCTGATCTGCACCTGGGCGCAACGCACCGGCCGGGTGATAACGATTGAAGACAACGCTCGCCAGGGCGGTTTCGGCAGCGCCGTGCTGGAGATGTTCTGCAGCAGAGGACTGTACGCTGTCAAGACCTGCATTCTCGCCCATCCCGACGAGTTCGTCGAGCACGGGCCGCAACCGGTGCTCTGGAAAAACAGCCGACTTGACACTCCATCGGTCATCCGGGCAGCGATAAAACTGATGAGCGACGAGACCTGAGTTTTTTCATACGCCACTGACCTGAAGGATAACGCTGTCTCAAGTACTCCTCCGAATATGAAAATTCTTGCCGTCGCCGACCGGGTAACACCCGCTCTCCTTGAACCCGTGCACGGAGGTCCCTGCTTCAGCGATATCGATCTGATCATCTCCTGCGGAGACCTGCCGCCGGAATACCTCACCGGACTCAAGGCCCGCTTTGACCTCCCCCTTCTCTATGTCCTGGGCAATCACGACCTGCGCTATACCTCTTCGCCGCCGAAGGGTTGCCAGCACATCGATCGGCAGATTGTCAAAATGCTCGGTTTACGTATCGTCGGTTTTTCGGGCAGCAGGTGGTATAACGGCAACATCAACCAATATACCGAGAAGGAAATGTCGATCTTTATCCAAAGACTACGCCTGCGACTTTGGCTTTCAGGCGGGATTGATCTTGTGATCACCCATGCGCCGCCCCGCCATATTCACGATGCCGAAGACCGGTGCCACAAGGGTTTCAAAAGTTACCGCGCACTGATCGATCGCTACAAACCGGCCTATTTTGTGCACGGGCATATCCACAACCTTTTTGCTCATGATTCACATCGCATCACCACTGTCAACACCACCCGGGTTATCAACAGCTATGGCTCCTACATTCTCGAAATTTAATCCTCTGCCGACAATCAGGAAACTGATCAACAGCAGGAAATGCCAGCAAGAAGAAAACTGCCTGCAGAGTTTCGACGAACGGCAGGAAACTGAAGAGGCCTACACCTCGATCAAACGCGGGACCTCGATGGTCCCGCTGGACAGGATCGTCGGCAGCGTCGGCAGATATCACGATTTCGACAGCCAGTTCAAACCCAGGGCTCCCGAAAAAGATGAGCGCCAGGAGGCCATCATCAAGTTAATGCAGTCCGGCAAAAGTCTGCCGCCCATCTCGCTCTACCAGATCAAGGACGACTATTTCATCCTCGACGGCCACCACCGGTTCACCGCCGCACGACAACTTGGCCATACCCATATCAGCGCCTGCATTCTGGAACTGCTTCCTTCCAAAGATACCCTGGAAAACCGGCTGTACATTGAAAAGACGGAATTTCGTGACAAAGCAGGACTGGCCAAGACCATCGATCTTACCGAACTCGGCCAGTTTCCCCTACTCGAACAACAGATCAGGGAACATCAGCAATTTCTCGTCAAGGAAAAAAATCAGCAGATCACCTTCCAGCAGGCAGCCGCTGACTGGTATAGATCAATCTACCGGCCCCTGTCGACCCTGATCAAAAACAGCGGTCTGGTCAAGTCATTCAAGGGCCGGACAGTCGACGATCTCTACCTCTATATCTCTGTACACCAGTGGATCAAGGGAAAATCACGAAAATACGGGATCGGGGTAGACAAACTCATCCCCAAAAACATGGAGGAGTTCCGCAAAAAAATGGCAGAACATACAGAACTGGAATACCCTGAGATGCGCCGGGAGATATCGGTGTTTATCCTCCTCGTTGTCGATGGCCAACATGAGCAGAAGATCATCGACCGGCTTCTGGAACTGCCGGAGGTGCGCGAAGTCCATTGCGTGCACGGTTCCATCGACATCATCATCAAGGTGACATTGATGCGCGACCTGCTCACCTCCGACGCCGAACTGCTTTCAGAATTTGTCCAGTCGACCATCCGCAGTTGGAAAGGAGTCCTGTCGACCCAGACACTGCTGCCGGGGTTCTCCCGGATCAAGGATGACGACAGGTGCTATATCTGATACCAGGAGCCCGTGAACGCCTGAAAAGGCTTCACACCCCGAAATAGCCCTTGTACCATTCGACAAACCTGCCGATGCCGAACTCGAGGGTCGTTCCTGGTTTATAATTGAAATCACGAACCAGATCATCGACATCGGCATAGGTGGCCGGCACATCACCCGGCTGCATCGGCAGAAAATTCTTTTCGGCCTTGCGCCCCAGGCACTGTTCCAATACCTCGATATAACGCAGCAGCTGTTCCTTGTTGTTGTTGCCGATATTGTACACCCTGTACGGACAGTAGGAGGTGGCAGGATCTGGACTGTCGCCGCTCCACTCAGGGTTTGCTTCAGGTATCTTGTGGATCACCCGGAAGACGCCTTCGACGATATCATCGATATAGGTAAAATCGCGTTCCATATTGCCGTTGTTGAAAACATCGATCGGCTTCCCGGCCAGAATGGCCTTGGTGAACAGGAAGAGCGCCATGTCCGGTCGTCCCCAGGGTCCATAGACCGTGAAAAACCTCAACCCTGTAGTCGGCAGTTTGAATAGATGGCTATAGGTGTGGGCCATCAACTCATTGGCCTTTTTCGAGGCAGCATAGAGCGATACCGGATGATCGACGTTGTCATGTACCGAAAATGGCATCCGGGTATTTGCTCCATAGACCGAACTCGAGGAGGCATAGACAAAGTGCTTGACGCCCGAATGGCGGCAACCTTCCAGCAAATTGACAAAGCCTACCAGGTTGGTGTCAACATAGGAGTGGGGATTAATAAGGGAATAGCGCACACCGGCCTGAGCGGCGAGATTGACCACCGCATCGAAATGGTGCTTTTTGAAAAGGTTTTCCATGGCAGGCCGATCAGCCAGTTCCATATTGATGTGGCTAAATCGCTCGCCCTCTGCCAGGGCTGCCATCCTGGCCTTTTTCAATTGCGGGTCGTAGTAGTCGTTGAGGTTGTCGAGGCCTACAACCTCAGCCCCGCCTGCGATGAGTTTCTGACTGAGATGAGCGCCAATAAAACCTGCGGCCCCGGTTACCAGTATCTTCTTCATATCACTTTTCCTGTTTATAATTAAAAACCGGGATCCCGCCAGGGCGAAATCCCGGA
>JFJP01038906.1_pt1 | contig 15188 bp, 12 predicted proteins | sample 431651 | NCBI WGS metagenome assembly JFJP01 (sample SAMN02602958, study PRJNA72255) | Microbial mat metagenome, whole genome shotgun sequencing project. | biome: fresh water; feature: sink hole; material: water; isolation source: purple microbial (photo- and chemosynthetic) mats found in...
ATAAAACTTCGTCTGTGTATGTAGTCTCATTAGTATAACTTAAACGATTTCTAAATTTAATTCTAACAGCAGCACATACTACTCTTTGTTGAATGTTTACTTCTTGTCCATAAGGTAGATTCATTATTGTGTTTCCTTAAAATTATAAATATAAGATTTAAAATATATTTCATTTCCGTCTATGCCATTGAGTAATTTCATAATTACAGTACTATTTGAATTTTTCCTATTTTTTACAACAAACATTACTACAAAATCATCTAATTTATTATTAATTAAAAAATCTATAAAATTTGGAAAAACAGTACTGGATAAATTTACTAAACCACTATGGGCGTGATAAACATATTTTTTTCTACAAATATCGTATTCGTATTCTTCAGTGTTAATAACAAAAATATTAACCGGGTTTATTTCAATTTGAAATAATGATTTAACTATACCACCATAACAAAAATTTCTTTCTTCGTGTTCATATAAAAAGTGTTTATAATTTAATTGTGAAAATCTAATATTTTCACAATTAAACAGATCTACTTTTAAACAATCTAATAATTCATTTAATTTCACTTGGGTAGTGTTCATTTTTAACTCTATTTTGTAAAAATTTATCAGATAAGTAATATGTTATTTAAAAAAATTAAAAACGCGCCCAAAATCGAAAATTTGCCTAAGGTAAATTTCTACTCTTCACAGAGGGTCTTTTTAAAAAATCTTAATGTTTTTTATTTTATTTAAATCTTTAACACTCAGAATTATTCATCTAACTTTTAAATTAATATAAATTTTAAAATTTATATTAATTTAAAAAACAAATTTACAAACATTTCAAATTTACTTTACGGATGTTTTAGAGTAAAGTAAATTTCTTATTTCTAGTTTAGAGGATGGATGTTTACACATCCTCTAAACTCATTTTTTAAGAAAAATATTTTTCTATTTTTTTACTAGAAAAAATCTAAATTTTTTCTATATAGAGAGATATTTTTTATCTTATAATAAAAAATATCTCCTACCCCATTTGTCATTGCGTATCTTTTTTTACACGCAAAATAGACTTCTTTTTCATCATATATGTACATATATAATCTATAAATACATTTTTTATAAAATATATAATAGCTATAAATGCTATAGATTTAAACCTAAGGTAAGAAATGGAAAATACAATTAATCTTTATTTGTTTTTTGTGGTAATTATATTTATAATTACTTATTTTGTATATTTTCGTGTTTTTAAAACAGACACTTATGATCTAGAAATTGTAGATGGATGGATTAGTCTTGATTGGAATACAGTAAATAAAGATAAATCTTTAAGAAAATATATAGAATTTGCTAATGAAAAAGTAATATCACAAGGCAATCTCTGGAGTGATTTTTTTATTAACAATTATTTTCCTAAAATACATTTTAGTGATAAAAGAAAACTCTTCTCTACATGTAAATATTTATTTGATCATGAAAAAGAACAAGAACAAAGGGCTATTGATGCAAGAAGACTACTGACTGTGAGCTCTATTATTTATAATTTTAAAATACCTCATTCATTGTGGCTACTGGACTCTGTTACACTGGAGATAGTGTTTAAGTATAAACATCTTACAAGGCTTATAGATGTTAATTTTGATTTTTCTAATGTAGATAGAAAAGAAATTAATTTATCTAGAAAACAAATTCATGATTTCAAGAGATTGACTATACATTGTGCTAATGTCTATGAACATGCTTTAAAGCTCAAATACAACGATTTATATCCAAATGTAGTCTACCTATCCAACAACATTAAAAAAATGAACCTATGGCTATTTAAAGCCCTCCAAGAGGATGTTAATAACATTAAGAGACTGCTTACAGTATATTTTATTATTTCTAAAGTAAGTATACCAGCAGATTACTTCTTAATGGATGATATAGTAGAGAGCTATTTGTATAGATATGAAGGTACTACTCATTTAAAATTAGTAAATTAAATATCAGTACTAGGATGAAATTTTTCATCCTAGTATTATGACGCATATTTTTAAATAAAAATAATATATAGTATACTTAAATGTAAAAAAACCGTATATTAATTATAATGATGTCATAATACCTACTCCAAAATAATGGAGTAGGTATTATGCTTTGTTTAAATTAGAAATTATCTATAAACTTTTTATCTATAGTTGTTTTTAAGATATTATCCACTGCAAGTTTTAATTCTTGCAGTACTTCATCTTTTGTACCATTAGCATCGATTTTAATGACTTTATCATTATTCTTAAAATGCTCTCTAAATTCATTATTTATTTTATCTAATTTATCACTGTAATAAAAATCTAATTTATTTGTATCATCGTGTCTTCTCTTCATTCTATGTTTTGCAATTTTTGATGATACATCAAGAAAGAAAGTATAATCTGGTTTAATGAATATATCACTGTACTCTTGTATAGAAGATAATTGATTTATTAACTTATCAATCTTTCCAATTCTCCCCTGATAAATAAGGGTACTATCTATATATCTGTCAGATATTACAAAACATCCAGATTTAAGAGTAGGTATTATAGTTTGTGTTAAATGAATTTTTCTAGCTGCTAAAATTAGTAATAGTTTAGTGCATTCATCTATTATATCTGAAAATGGATTTACTATTACACTTCTTATATCTTCTGCATCTGGGCTGCCACCTGGTTCTCTAGTATAAATAGAGGCCATATACCTTTCATCTATTAAATAATCATTTAACCACTTTGCAGCCGTCGTTTTACCAGCTCCATCGGCGCCCTCAAAAGAAATAAATAAACACTGATTAGACATTAATCTTTTCCTTAAACTAAATGCATAATAAGTCAATGTGATTAAAGTGATACACATATAAGAATAACTAAAAGTTAAACCTATATGTGTTTCTTTTAAACTTTAACCACATCAATTCACAGTATACCGCAAAAAAATTATTTATTATTATCAATAAAAACATGCAGCATTGAGTGTGTAGTGTGCTTACTGGAACTATAATCTCCTACTCTCATAGAAGTACTATTTGTACCTAATAATACACCATAGTCTTCTTTTATTTCTTCTTTATCAAAATATACTAATCTACACATCATCCCAGGATATAATAAACTAGGATCACTATTAGACCAATTACCTCTAAAGTATCCACCATTTCTAGATAGAATATCTGAGTATGCTGTAAAGGCATTTGATGTAATTCTTTGTCCTACTGTATTTACATGGTTTAGACCATCATCTCTTTTCTTTAAAATAAATTCACTATTATTCTTACTTCTAGAAATATTAGTTATATTATCTTTTGTTTGACTAAAACCATCTAAATATTTAGAAGAATCTGTAAATCTTGCACCATTGCCATCTTGTAAGAATTGTGCACCTGAGTCATCTCTAAATGCAGTCTCACCAGTGACCAGTATAGTTAGACTATCTCCTTTTAATTTAAAAGAAGTTTCTACTTCTGGCATTTTCTTCTTTGGTATAATGATAATAGTTAAATTCTTTTGTCTTTTATTAAAGTCTTTAGAATTATAAAGAGAAAACACATGCCATATTTGATTTTGTATATAACTGCCTACTCCAGTAGAATATACACCATATCTATTTTGTAAAAAATTAGGTAAGTCAAATAATTTTAAACCATGAGAAATAGTGATATGTTCATACTTTACTTTGTTATTAACTTCTACTAATTCTACCCCTTTAATAGATTGATTAGTATCGACTTTAATAGATGTAGATTCTTTCGTGAGCATACTCTTTATTACATCTGTTACAGATGTTTTTCTAAATATACCACCTATTGTAATTAATCTAGCTCTCTCTACTGCTTTATTAATTAACTGAAAACTTACATCTTTAAATCCTAATGTATCTAGTGCAAATTCATTATTAGATTCTGTACCTTGAAGCTCTACTACTGCTGAATCATTATCAATTAAAATAGCAGTAAATTTTTGAGTCTCTATAGGTCTATTATAATCTAAATCACCAAGTCTAGTATTAAAACCAGTCATAAGAGGTAATTTCGATAATGTGATATCTAAATGATTTCTATTAGGATATACTCTTCTTGCATATTTACCTAAGCCCAATGTAATATTACAGGTAAGCTCATCTGCATATGCTTTTACATAATCTCTTCTAAGAGTGACTGCATTTACAAAGAAAGGAGTGATTGTTTCTTTTTCTTCATTGTTAAGATGAATCACTACACTCCAGCCGTAAAATATAGGGGTGTCAGTGCTATACAATATTTCTATAGCCTGAGTCCAAAGTGGAGTTTTTTCTATTTCCATATTTTTTATCTATTAAAACTGTTATATACTCTTCTAGAGAAAAACTCAGTAGAGCTTTCTCTCTTTTGTGGTATATCTTTTAAAAATGGCTCGTGAGGACTGCCTGATCTAGATAGTATATTAGCTGCTGTATACTTAATAAACCCACTTTGATATTTCTCTGGTGTAATGTGGTTTACTGCATGATCGTATATTGCACAGGCAAATCGATCTAATGCAATTAGATCTTCTACTGGTGCACCACTGATATTTATAGATTGATCTAAATTAAATATCCATGCCTTTAAATAAGCATCAATTATATCATAAATTTCTTTTGTATCACTGTGTTTTTTTACATAAAACACAATACCTTTTTTATAGTATTCCACCATATCGTTTACACACAAGTACCTATCTACCATTTGATTAGCTACTTGATTATCTATCGTTTTATCACCTACTGTAGGCATTCCAAATGCTCTAATTTCTTCAATGGATAATGTATCTTTATAAGCCATTAGTACATTAAATAATTGCTCCCAGATAGGTTTAGCTAATTGCTCAATTTCTTTAGGTGAATATATTTGCATTCTCATTTTCTATATACCTCTAATAGCTGCTTTTATTAAAGTAAGTAATATTGGAATATAATAGAATTGCTCTAGTACACCCCACTCGTAAAATTTCTTTGCAGTATTTACTAATTGATCTTTATCATAATCTTCATTAGTTAAATACTGCCATAGAGTATACTCTAGAGTACTCATCTCTAATGTTTTATCATAAAAGTTTTTACTCAGTACATAATACTTATCTATAGTAACTGGATGAACAGTCTCTACAATGTTAGTATCTTTTAAATTTATAGCTCTTACCATAATACCTGGCACTGTTATATTACTAGGAGTAATCCATTCTTCATCTAGTATTTTTACTCTACTGCTTTGTATATAATCAATATTAAGTACTGGATCTGCTGGATATATAATTTTTCTTATACCACTATATCTAAAACCTTCTAGAATAGGATCATTAGAGAATGTATTTGCACCTACTATTCCAAATGTTTTAAAACATGTATTTAGAACAGACACATCTCTGTATTTAATTACATTCCAAAGACTATCGGTTTTAAACACATCATCATCTCCTACACCATATTTTCTTATAAACCTGATCTCTTGAGAATCCTCGGTAGTAAATGTACTCAGTATATAATCTATTAAAAATCTATCATAGATACTAAATGGTTGACCTGGTAATATTAAAGTTTTAAATTCATTACTAAAAAACTTTTTAAAGTATTGCTGACAGAGATGCTGGTATACTTTATTGAGTTCTATTAAAGTATCATGATCATTCTTTATTATAATTGGGTTTTGTCCATATGTAAGAAAGTCTTTATGGTAGTATAGAGTATCAATTACTTTTTGATTTAAATCTGCTATTGTGTAATTATCAGTAGTATTAAGACCATAGCTAATTTCATAACAAGCTTCCTTAAATATACTCTTCTTTATAGAATCTGTTACTCTAAATACTGCATTTTGATTTTCACCAATATCGGCAATGAATAGATCACCTTCATTAGGAATAAGAAATGGATAGACTATACTAGTACCGGTCAAAGTCATTGTTTTAGTAGTAGAGTCCTGGGTACTTTGAAGTGGAGAAGATACTTTTAACTCTAGATTTTTAATTAATTTATATTGTTGATATACTGGGTTTACAGTATACTGCTGACCACTGAGTTGAGAGTCATTGGTGAGCACTTGACAGTAATAGTGTACAGTCCAAGTAGAGCCCTCAATGTGAGTAAGTAGATGACTCCTAGGTGTCCATGATAAATCATTCCAAGGTCTACTATTTATATTCTCTACTGTTTGTATTTTTGGTATTTCTATTTCAGCAGTACTGAGCGGTTTTGCTTTTACAATAGAATTCTCTGTTATTTTACTAGCTGTTACTAATGCCATTATAATTTCCTTTTATGTATTTGGTTGTGCTTGCACAAAAAATATTTGGTTAAACATCATGCCTGATCCTCTACCAGCTTTACTGTTTGTATATAAAGCAACATCTGCGTTTTCAGTATTACCATTAATAATAGCAAGATCTCTATCATTAAGTATATTTCTTCCTATATCAGGGTGATTGCTTAGACTATTAATTGCTGCATTTATTGCTTTAATAATCTTACTACCTGCTGATCTATACTTTCTAAGTCTAAGTATTGCCTCAGTAGTAAGATAATCAGTATCTGTTACAATTCCTAATCTTACATGATAAGTACTTCTTAAATCAAGATCAGTATCTGTAGATATTTCTAAATTACTATTTACAATTAATTTAGGAGAATTAATTATGTTTGAATCTCTATATAGATTCAAACATAATACAGATTGAAAATCTTTACCTAAAAAAGAATATTCACTATTAGCTAAGAAATCTAGTATATCACTATCAATACTTAGATCACCTAAATCACGTAAACTAAATAAATTTCTTTTATCTTCAGGTGTAATACTTACTAATGCACTTAATATTCTTATACTAGATGGCAGTATGTGTGCTGCTCTAAACTCATCAAAATATGGCAATGAAACTCCATCATTGCCCATTATTATTCTAGAGGCATGATCACTCTCGAATATCTCAAAAGCTCTGCCACTAAGCGTCCTAACAGCGTTTCTATCTTCTAGCCTATAATCTACCTCTACTGGTCTATATTTTTCGTCTAAGAGCTGATTATGCACCATTATGGGGTATTGTATCAAGCACTCAGTTGGTCTTTGATATTTAAAGATATAAGTTACATCAGTTGAAAAATTATCATGATCACCCTCTTTTTGACTATCATCAGGTGCACCTTCAAAATCAAAATAACCTTGCACTCTAATTTGTTTCTCGTGTACACCCCAAAGAGCTTGACTACCATTTAAATTACTTAACATTCTAGTATGACTACTGAGCCTATTTGCCCAGTAGTCATCCCAAGATTCATTATAAGGTGCAATGTTTTCTCTTAGTCTATGTATTTCTTTTATGAGTACAATAAACTCTTCAGGTAAATGATAATGATATTCTATTTCGTGTAAAGATATATCTCTCATCATAGCTACTTTAGTGCGAATATCATTTCTCCACTTAATAGCTTGATTTTTATCTCTTGCTTTATACTTCAAAGATATTCTACATTCATTAAGAGAATAAATAGGTTTTATAAATATTCTTAAATCATCATCTTTAAAAATATAGAGATTTTCTGGCTGCTTAATAAATGTATTTAGCATTGCATTAGAATCATATTGTTCAGTGACCTCGATAGTCACTCTCTCATCATAATTCCATTTATTCATAAATACAGGATTCTTCTCTAGTGTACTATTAAATTGTGCGGCTCTTTGCTCATCACCAAAATAGTTAATACTAGTTTTACTAGATATCCTAGTCAAATCCATCACATCTCGTATTATATCTAATACTACAGGTCTCTCTACACTAAATTGTGTATCATCTATTGGCAATGTTATTTTAGGCATAATGGTTATTTCTATTAAAATACTAATCACAAGATGTTTTGCGATGTATACTTAAATACGCAGCATATACCCCACCCATAAATGGTGGGGTATATTTTATATTAAAGTATTAGCTAAACTAAACTTTATTTCTTTGCTGGTGCGCCTAATGCTGGATCGCTACCATCACCTTTAGGTGCTTCAACTTTAGCGCTACCAACTGAAGCGCTACCAACTGAAGAAGCACAGAAGTTTAAAACTGTATTTATCATGTTGATATCAGCACCTACACTTGTTTTTAAACCAGCTACTGAAAGATTCAGTAAAGGTCTAACTAGTTTTGAAGAATCTTTAATTCTCTTCACTGAATCAGTATTTTCATTTTTAAGTGCTTGCGATTCTAGTTTCTTAGCTTCTCTTGAAACATTATCAATTGCCGCTTCTAGTTTCTTACTAAAATCTTTTGATTTTTCATAGAAATTAATAAGTGTTATCATTGCATCTGCAACAGTGATTGCTTGTTCAGCAGTCAAACCTTTTATTGTGCCTGTTACAGCGATATCTTTATAATCGCTTGGCTTTTCCATAAATATAGCTATTTTTGGTGCCAATTCTACAATTTTTTCATTTGTAGAATCCTTTGGTATTAGATAAACACCAACATCTTTATACAAAAGATTTTCTTTTGCATCCATGCTTACTTTCATGCACATGCCTGATTTTGGTGAAGGCGTACCTTCACCATTTGCAAAGGTTTTTAAGCCTTTTTCCCATGCGTCTTTATTATTAGCAGCATCACTCATGATAGTGGCTGCTTTTTTCGTCATTTCTTCTGCTATTGTTGAAAGCGAACCTAACACAGGTTCAACTGATTTTACTTTATTAGCTATAGAAACTAATTGTGCGCCATCAGCAACTTCATTGCCATTGCGCATATACATCGTCATAGCTGCAGTAACTTTAACATCCAAAACTTCTTTATTACCTTTTTTAGCAGCCGCAGCAGCTTTGATCTTTTCTGCACGTGCTTTTAGTTTTTCTGTAGTAGTGAAAAACTTAGCAAAGAAACTCTTTACAATTTCAAAGGCTCTCTTAAAGGCAGATACAATAGCTTGCCAGATAGCTTTGACTGTTTCTTTAATACCTTCTAGTGCAATCTTAGTAGAACGCACACGGGTAGTTTTATCTGCAAAACCTTCCATTGCAAAGCTAGCACGCTTTGCAGGGAAACCTAAACGTGTAACCATTGCTTCAACAGCTACACGCACCACCTCTGCACTCTTCTCGTCCATGCCGCCTTCAGGAAGAGTCTCTTCCATACGCTCACTGATAACTTCAAGTGTGTCAGCAGTATCTGCTGAATCATCAACAGCATCAACTACCTCATCTGCATCAGCACCAACTTCTTGCATCTCCAACATGTCTTGTTCTGGCTGCTCAGGAATCTCTTCCACCGGAATAGAAGTTTCAACTTCTTCTTGCACTTCTTCCATACCTTCAAGCGCCATAATTGCGATTCTTGCCATAATAAATATTTCCTTAAAACAATTGTTTAAACTTTACGTAAAGTGCCTACAGCCCCTGTAGGCATAATATTAATACACAAGTAGATTACTTTTTCTCTACTATGCACATTATGGTTTCTTATAATGCTGTAGATTTTTATACATAAGTGTCATAATACTCTTATCTAACATGATTTTATATTTATAATAATCATGATAAAAAGATATAATACCTTTTGTGATTATAGATGAAATTGCTCTCATGATAGCAGCTCTTTCTCTAAATCTAGTAGCCTTTTCGTCACCAATGCCTTTACTACGATCTTCATAAACTTTAAGAGTAGAATCTAATCCTTTTTCTACAGAGTTAATTGAAGACAGATCTTTTTCTTGATCTTTTTGTGTAAGTAGACTATTATCATAGATTTTTTGTATAAGCCTTTTACAACTTTCTAGATCATACACATCTATTTCAATTTGAGTATGCTCTATGTTTTTATCTTCAATACGAGACTTTACACTAGTTGCTTTACTTAAAAACTCTTCCTTCTTTGTATCTGGAGATAGTTTAGTTGTAGCAATATAAAAATCACCTATTAATAAATCTTTTTTCTCTATAATTAATCCATCTTTGCTCTCACCGCTAGAGGTGAGAATATGTTTAAATGAATTATAAAAATCTTCTGTTTTATCAGACTGATCTTTTACTTCTGTAGTAACGACTTGTGCTGCTCTTTTGCAAACTTCAAATAATTCTGATGCTTGTTTTTTAGCTTCTTTTAATGCACTACTATTCATTACTTCTAGTATATCTTCATATTTAGCAATATCTTTATCTTGAGATAAATATTTCAACTCAGCAGGTGCTACTTTTAGTTTACCACCATCACTGACATAATTGTTGGTTAGAGCTTCATTATATTTAAGAGCTACTTTTTCTGCATTAAGTGTTATTTGTTTTATTTTATTAATCAAATTAACAAAGAAATCTTTAATAAAATTAAATACTTTCTTTATTGCATTTATAATAGCTTGCCATATTTTTAAAGCACCTTCTTTAAAGTCTTCAATTGCAAGTTTAGTACTTTGTAGGCGTGTATCTTTATTTTTAAAAGATTCTAATGAAATGGTTTTATTACTCTTATAACCAATTCTCTTATATAGGTGTTCTACTGCAATATTAATAGCAGAGATACTGCCTTCATCCATTCCACCATCTGGCAGTGTAGTCTCTACTGCATTTGCAATACTGTCTATACTACTAGCTGTATCAATAGCTTCTTCTACTGCACTAGTAATAGCTTCTACATTTTCACTGCTCTCATGAAAAAGAGCAGTTTGTTCATCGTAAATATCTTCTTCAATATTTACTACTGATTCATCTTCAAATGGTTCATCTATATTTTCTAATGAAATGATCTTTAGCCTTGACATAATTTGTTCCTTATGAATTTGCTATTTGCATCTCTTTTTGTAAAATAGCATCTAAATATTTAGACCAAGCATCCAGTATACCTGTAGTAAACATAATTTTACTTGACATGTAACTATCTGCTATTCTTCGTATTGACATTAATGCAGATGAAATTTTTGATGCATCTGATTTAACTGCAGTATCTTCATTTGTTAATTGAGTATGCTTTATTTTTTCTAAAGCATCTATAATAGTTTTTTTCATAACAGTTATAGAGTCTATTTGTTTACTTGTACCAGATAAAGCACTATAAATAGCTTTAAATGTAACATCTAAATGACCTAGTTCTTCTGTAGGTATATTTCTAAGTGTACCATTATCAGAGCCTGATTTAGGAGGTATTCTCATAATAGAAATATTCCAATTATTCATAAATTCAAACATCTCTTTAGCAGTGATAGTTACATTGACTTGTGCTGTATCACTTTTAAAGAATTTATTGTATTCATGCACTACGTGATAATTGCCAAATAGTTTACATTGAATATGAAAAATATTACCTTCAGTAGCTACTCTAGACTCTACTTTATCAGAGTGAGTGTCTGCTTCTTGTAACTTAAAATCATTATCGTTGACTTCAGGATGACATAAGACATGAGGATTAAAAGGTTTAGTAGGAAAATCTGTAAAGTTATTATCTTTGTATTTGTTTAATACTGTAATAATATCTTCGCCTACTACGTCTTCAATATACATGGGTTTTATACCATACACATATTCTTGTCTAGTAGCTGCCTTATGATTAATTAAATATAATACATTACTTAATGCACTAGAATAATTTCTAATGTTTTCATAATTTACTTTTAATTTAGAAGACAGCATTGTATCAGAAATATAGTCTTTTTGACTATATTTCTGTGCAATAAAATCTCTTGCTACCTTACTAGTATTTTTCTTTATTTTTTCTCTGTTAGAGACAATACTCTCTATAACAGTAGAAGCTTTAGCAGTACTTGCAGTACGATCTAAATTTACAGCTTTAAAGAATTTCTTTAGCCACTCAATACTATCTTTAAAAAACTTTATAATTGCATCTATAATACTTTTTATAGTATCCATAAAACCTTCTAATACAATATTGTATTTAGGTGCAATATAACTTTCTAAAGAAACATTCTTTCTCTTTGCATTAATGCCTAAGAGTTGTTTTTCTTGAGTATGTAATTCTTGTGCAAGATATAATAATTGTTTAGTGAGTCCATCTTTTTTATAGCATTCTGTTACTATTTCAGATATTTTCTGTAAACGAGAAGCTGAGCGTACACACCTTTGTGCTTCATCTTCCTTTACTCTATCTTCTTCAATAATATCATCTACTGCCATCTCACCTATTTCAGGCAATACTGCTTCTTCTTCGTCATCTTCACTGTCTTCATCAGAGCTATCATCATCTGTATCTTCGATAGAACTATCATCATCAGTATCCTCTTCTATATCACCTTCTATTCTTTTATCAGTATCAAGACCATCATCCGTTTCTTCTTCACCAAGAAGAGCTATTTGTAAATTAGCCATTATTTGTTTTCCTTGTATTGATTGATATTTATTTCAGTGTATCTTGCAATTGCATCAAATGTTTTAAAAGCATAACTAGGCACCGATGTACTATATGTTTGAATCATATTTAATAAACCAGAACAATATCTTTTAATAGATCTTTTTCCTGGTAAACTAGTAGGATCAATGTTTTGTTTAAATAATTCATTAATTATTTTATCAATAGATTTTTGTTTAATGTTATTTTCTAAAACATCTGTATACCATCTATTAAGTACTGTTAAAGCAATATTGAGTTCACGCAAAGATCTCTCTATATCTTTTTTACTCATAGTGTTAAAGGTATTAGCTGGAGTAATTTTTATATTATGTCCAGTATCCTTTACTAGTGCTTTTTGTATATTATAATACCCCCAAGCACCTGCACCAATAAGTCCAGCACCAATAGGTATGGCTACACTTGAAGCTACACCTAAACCCATTGCAGCAACGTATGCTGCAATGTATGCTACACCATTTAGTTTGGCTAGGTTATATATTTCATATTGATATTTTCTATAACTAATAGGATCGTATTTATTTATAAATATCCTATAATCATTCATAGTCGTAGTACAAGACATACCTTTTTTTGAATTAGGTCTAATTTGTGTATAAAAGCTAGTCCCCCCTGGCATTTCTGGGCCTTGATACATTACATTATCTGTCTTTACCATAATAGAGCCTACACTCCTATTAAATGGCTTTGATCCTGGGTATATTAGATCATCAACATTAATTGATAAACTATTAAATACATGAGCATCAATAGAGGCATCTTTATAATTACCTTCTAGCCAGCTAGTATATTTCTTTATATTATCTGTACTTAGTTTTCTATGTGCTTCTATAAATGTATAGGTTTGTTTACAGATAGAATATACCTCTTTATATTGAGGTTTACTAGTATACATAAAATCACAAAACCATGTTCTAGGTTTTATGATTTTAGAAAACGGCTCCTCACTAGTAGCTAGTCTAAAATCTTTTTCTAGTTTCTTTATTTTATTACTAAAAAACATATATTGTTTTTTATAATTACCAAATAATACACCTAAACTAATTGATAAATTACTAATATTATCGAGTATACTATTCCATAATGACTCTAATGCAACATCTACTTTTTGCATAGATTCTTCAATACTTACGCCATTATCGAAAATAGATTCTTTTATTTGCACCGGAGTATTTTCTAGTATAGATTCTAATGCTACGTTAGCGAGTATATAGTTTTCTTTTGTGACCGATAGGTGCTGACCCAGATAGTTTTTTAATATCTCCAATGCAACATAAGAATCAAGCCGCTCACTCAAGTTTGATGCTTGAGTAAGTATAGCTTGATTCGTGTCTTGCATTTGATCAGCTGACGAATCGGAATAATCATCCAAATCAAAATCAGCCATATGAATTACCCCTATCTTTTTCCATACAAAACATTTAAACTGCTAAGTAAATCATCTATACCACCTGGTTGTCTGACCCACTGTAGTATGAATTTACTCATAGTTTGCCTACTTCTATTAACTAAAACGCTACCATTAAACAGGTAAGCTTTAATAACATCTGAATGTTTAAACTTAGCTACATTACCATCACCTGCTTTAAGCATTAAACACCAATTGTTAAAAGAGAATTCTCTTTTAACAGACCCATACACATACTCTAGTGTCTCATCAATCCATTTATAATGATGGCTATTTGTTTGAGGATTATTGTATTGATCATCAATCCAATCAATAATCCTCTCTTGACCAAATGCTTTAAGAGCACATTTAAGTATTCTTTCTTTATACTCAAATGTGTGATACTGCGCATCATCAGAAGTAGCAATGGCCCAAAGTTCTTCTACTTCTACACTAGCAGTGTATGGATTACTGCGTTTAATAGTATTGTTATTAAATAACATTTTTGCAGTTGATACAATATCAAGAGGTTCAGTTTGTTTTAATAAACTAGAACCCATAAAACCACTTGGATATAGTTTCATTGTATCAGATGCCATAGCTTTCCTCTTGTTCTTTGAGTTTATATGCTAGGCTAGAAATTCTATCTTGAAGATATTCAATTTCTTTTTCTAGCTTAGCATCAGGTTCTTTAGCTTGTAATTTTTCTAGATTATATTTTCTCAGTTGTAATAGTTCAAGTTTTTGCTTTGATAACTTATATTGATTTACAGTGTATTCTGCTCTATTAGTAGCATACCAATAAAAGATATTCCACTTTACACTAATTGCATTAGTGAAATTATTCATACCTAATGGATCCATCTTTGCTTGACCTAAGGTAGATGCAAAAGTAGATTCTGTAAGTTCAGTAACATTAGCATCTGGCAGCTCTTCAAGAGAATCAATTATTCTCTTATAATCTATATTAAGAATATTAATTGCTAAACAAAAATCAAGAAATCCATCTTTAATTTCCTTAATCTCTGCTTTAGTAATATCACTACTAATTGTATTATCTAATTCTTTAGTTTCAAGAAAATAAATATAATTCAAAAGCTCTTTGAAATACATATTAGCAAAATTACAAGCATTAATATATTTAATAATTGTAACTTTTTTATACGATAGTGCTTGAGAGCTTTCATCTGTAGAGAATATTTTAGAGCTGTATTCACCAATTTGAGCTATATTAACTTGAGAATTCTCAAAACTCTTTAATAAAGAATTTATGAAAGTAGGGTTTCCTGATACTCTACATATTCTCTTATATTGTTTAACAATGTCTTGCACTTCACTGCTTTTAAACTTATCAGTAGGAAAAACAGAGTTTGCTGACCTACACGATGGAATCGTATGCATCGTAAGGTCTTGGGTGACTTGGTCTATACTTTTCTCTATATCTGTTTTCTTAAACA
>JFJP01012486.1_pt1 | contig 15187 bp, 15 predicted proteins | sample 431651 | NCBI WGS metagenome assembly JFJP01 (sample SAMN02602958, study PRJNA72255) | Microbial mat metagenome, whole genome shotgun sequencing project. | biome: fresh water; feature: sink hole; material: water; isolation source: purple microbial (photo- and chemosynthetic) mats found in...
CCTGTCTGAACCAGCGTCAGGCTCTCAAAAAGTTCATCCAGCGTACCAAAACCGCCCGGGAACACAACGACCGCCTTGGCATATTTTACGAACATGACCTTGCGGCAAAAGAAATAATGGAAATTGATAAGTGTCTTGATGAAAGGATTGGGTTTCTGCTCGAACGGAAGTTCAATGTTCAAACCGATCGATTGCCCCTTGGCCATGAACGCGCCGCGATTGCCCGCTTCCATGATCCCCGGTCCGCCACCTGTGATGACCGCATAACCACTCTGAACAAGCAATTCAGCGGTCTTCTCCGCCTGCTGGTACATCCTGTGATCAGGCTTCAAACGCGCAGATCCAAAGATCGTAACCCCGTTATCAACCTTATGAAGGCGATCAAACCCTTCGACAAACTCCGCCATAATGCGAAAAATACGCCACTGGTCCATGTCATAAGAATCAACAACATTTTCCTGGTTTTTCCTGTTCATGGGGTTCCTTCCATTAATGGGATGCGTATCGATTTAGAATTTTAACGGCTTTTTCCAAACTTCTTTCAACTCATTCACGTCAGCCTTAAGACAAAGATTGTCCTTGAGGCCATAAACAAAAAGGTCCGGTGTATCCAGAACACGCCCGATCATCCCCATCGGAATGCCAGTCATCATGCGTTCAAAAGCGTTCCTGTTCTTGGCATCAACCTCAACGATCAGACGGGAATTCGACTCCGAGAAGAGTACCATATCATCGCGTTTGACCTTGGCTTCAAAAGGCACAGCATTTAACAGGGCCGTCGCACCCAGACCACCGGCAAACGCCATTTCGGCCAGCGCCACCGCAAGTCCGCCCTCGGAACAATCATGCGCCGCAAGCACCATACGCTTCTGGATCGCTGCCGCCAATGCGGTATAGGCCGCCAAAGCATCTTGAGGGTACAGTTTGGGAACATCATTGCCGATCGATCCGAAGGTCTTCAGATAAACAGACCCGCCCCACTCGCTGTAGGTCTTGCCGACGACATAAATGTAACTTCCGGGCCGCTTGAAATCCATGGTCACGACTTTCTCGACGTCCTTGACATGAGCCATGGCCGACAACAAAAGCGTTCCAGGGATCGCGATCGAACGTCCCTTATCCGTATATTCATTGTAGAAACTGTCTTTCCCGGAAATAAAAGGCGTCCCGTAAGCGACAGCAAAATCATGACAACCTTTCGCCGCGCGCACAAGCCCGCCCAGACGATCCGGTTTATCAGGATTGCCCCAGCAAAAATTATCAAGGATGGCGATCGTGGAAAGATCAGCGCCGACCGCAACGACCTGCCGCACAGCTTCATCTATGACGCTCGCCGCCATCCAGTAAGGATCAATGAGACCAAAACGCGGATTGATGCCGTTGGAGACCGCAATGCCTTTTTTGCTCGAAAGGATCGGACGGATGACACTGGCATCCGACGGACCGTCGCAAGCGGGGCCCACCAGAGGCTTGACCACACTCCCGCCCTGGACTTCATGATCATAACGACGGATCACAGCTTCTTTGGAACATACATTATAATCAGCAAGCACTTCACGTAATTTGGGTAAAAGATCAGCCGGGCATTTGAACTTGGGCTCTTTATGCCGGGGCGTAACCCAGCTGGCTTCCTTGGCGATCCTTGGAACACCGCCGTGCATGAACGCCATTTCAAGGTCGCACACCTTAACCCCGTGATAAGAAAGCTCCAGGCGCCCGGTACCGGAATAAGTCCCGATCACGGCCAGATCCACGTTCTCTGAAGCACAAAGTTCCTTCAGGCGTTCGATCTTCGACGGAGGCACCGCGAACACCATACGTTCCTGCGACTCGCTGATCCAGATCTCGGTATAATTCAACCCCTGATATTTGAGCGGAACAAGGTCCAGGTCCACGCAAGCGCCAAGCTTCTCGCCCATCTCGCCCACCGCGCTCGAAAGACCGCCCGCGCCGCAATCCGTGACAGCGCTGTAAAGACCTTCATCACGCGCCTGGATCAGGATATCAAGGACTTTCTTCTCTTCAATAGGATTGCCGATCTGCACGGCACCTGAGGAAACAACTTCAGACTCATGCGTCAATTCACCGGAGGAAAATGTCGCGCCATGGATCCCGTCACGACCTGTCCGGCCGCCCATGACGACCACGAGATCGCCCTTCTTCGCCGCTTTTTTATCTTTCCCCTTGGGAATGATCCCGATCGTACCGCAAAAAACCAGCGGATTACCGACATAATGTTCATGGAAACAGATCGCCCCGTTGATCGTCGGGATACCCATCTTGTTGCCGTAATCGCGCACGCCGCTGACAACGCCCTTCATCACACGACGGGGGTGCAGGGCTCCGGCCGGCAGTTTATCCGCAGCGAAGTCCGGCGGCGCAAAACAGAACACGTCCGTATTGCAAACAGGCTTCGCCCCAAGTCCGGTCCCTAGAATATCACGGATAACGCCGCCAACACCCGTATTCGAACCGCCGAACGGTTCAAGCGCTGAGGGATGGTTATGCGTTTCGGCTTTGAAACAAATATTGTACTTGTCGTCGAACTTAACGATGCCCGCATTATCGTGGAACACAGAAACACACCACGGCTTGTTCAGGGTCATCGTCGCCTTGACGATGGTATTTTTCAAAAGATTATTGATATGCTCGGTCTTGACGCGCCCCTTCTCCCTGACCGTGTAAGTGATATTCCCGCGGAATGTCTTGTGATTGCAATGCTCACTCCAGGTCTGGGCCATGGCCTCAAGTTCAATATCCGTCGGAGCACGGCCAGCCTTGTCAAAATACGCCTGGATGGCTTTCATCTCGTTGACATTCAGATACAACTGGCCTTTGCGGGATATTTCCGCAAGTTTCTTGTCCGAAAGCCCCTTGAGCGGGATCAGCGCAACGTCCGGTTTATCTTTCACACGGCCATCGAGCACCAGCGGCGTGAATGCCGCCGCAGGGTCCTTGACCGCATGCTGGATGAGTTTGTTCATCAAGGCCTTGTCCTTGATCAGTTCAAGTTCCCTGTCACTCAAACGCCCTTCAATAACGAACTGCCGGGACGTACGTACGGCCCGCACACCGGCAACACCCAGATCCCGGATACCCTTAAGGGTCGATGCCTCGACGGGATCCATAACACCGAGATTATAGGCGATCTCAATGACATGGGCCCTCTTCGTTCCGGTAAAGGAAGCGCCCTGCGGTTTGTTCGCGATGCGATGATCCTGCACCACGGCATCCACCAGGAGTTCACGCGCCACGCGCGCGGCATCATCGCGGGTCAGCTCACCCTCCAGGATGAAAACCTGAACGACCCGGACATCGGTTACCGATGAGATACCGAGGTCGGCAATATCACGCAGGACACCATGCCCTGCCGCATCAAACACACCATCTTTGTCTTTTATTTCAATTCGCCAGATCATATGAGGTAGGACATCCAAAAAAAGAGAGAGCAAGCGCGGCCGTCGAGAAATAATGTCGTCAGCCTCTGCTTGCTCCCGTCTCCCAGATTAATCTAAAACTTATTTACCCGTTACTCTCTTCAAAACTTCCTGATAGCCTTCCTTGATATTGCCAAGGTCATTGCGAAAACGATCCTTGTCAAGGCGAACGCCGGTCCCTAACTCCCAAAGGCGACATGTATCCGGCGAGATCTCATCGGCTAAAATGATCTCTCCCTTGTAACGGCCGAATTCCAGTTTGAAATCGATGAGTTCGATCTTCAGCGCCGTAAAGAACTTCTTCAAAAGTTCATTGATCTTGAGGGTATAGGCAGAGATCGTCTGGATCTCTTTATCCGTCGCGATGCCCAGCGCCTTGATATGGTACTCGTTGATCAGAGGATCATTGTACTTGTCTTCTTTATAACAGAACTCAAGGATCGGGCACAAGAGGGTCTTCCCTTCTTCAACGCCATAATTACGGCAAAGAGACCCGGCGGCACGATTACGGATAATCACCTCAAGCTTCACGATCTCGACCTTCTTGATCAGCATCTCGCGGTCAGAAAGCATTTTGACCAGATGTGTCGGAATGCCATTTTGGCCGAGGTATTCGAAAACCTTGCAGGTGATCGAATTGTTCATGATGCCTTTTTCGTCGATAGTTCCCTTCTTCTTGCCATTGCCCGCGGTCGCATCATCCTTAAAATACTGGATGAGCAGATCCTGATCATCGGTCGTGTAAAGGATCTTGGCTTTGCCTTCGTAGATCTTGTCACGCTTTTCCATTATTTCAACCCTACCTTTTTGAAGATCAGATCACGGTGCTTGATGTAGTACTTGATATCGAAACAGGCATTGATCTCGTCCTGCGACATATGCTTGCGCACACGGCGGTCGCGGGAAAGGACCTCTTTAAAGTCAGAGGTTTCCTGCCAGACCTGCATCGCGCAGCTCTGAATGATCTCGTAGGCATCCGAACGCGGAAGGCCTTTTTTCATGAGCTCCAGCAGACAACGCTGGGAGTAAATTAGCCCGCGGGTCTTTTGCAGCGACTCGATCATGTTCTTGGGATAAACCAGAAGGCCTTCGGCCAGCGGAATGAACTTGTTGAGCATGTAATCGAGGGCGATCGTGCTATCCGGAAGGATGACGCGCTCCGCCGAAGAGTGGCTGATATCGCGTTCATGCCAGAGTTCGGTATTTTCCATACCGACCTGGGCATTGGCCCTGAGGATGCGCGCCAACCCGCAAATGCGTTCGCAGGTAACAGGATTACGCTTGTGCGGCATCGCCGATGACCCGATCTGGCCTTTGAAGAAAGGTTCTTCCACTTCAAGGACCTCGGTCTTCTGAAGCAGCCGGATCTCGGTGGCAAACTTGCTGAGCGAAGCACCGACAAGGGCCAGCACATTGAGAAAATGAGCATGGTGATCGCGCTGAATGACCTGTGTCGCGATATTCGCCGCTTTAAGTTTCAATTTTTCGCAAACATACTGCTCAACGAAAGGATCAATGTTGGCATACGTCCCGACAGCGCCGGAAAGTTTACCGATGCGCATATCTTCAGCCGCCGCTTCCAGGCGGGTCAGGTTACGTGTCATTTCGTCATACCAGATGGCCAGCTTAAGACCGAACGTCATCGGCTCCGCATGAACACCATGGGTCCGCGCAATGCACACCGTATCCTTGTACTTCTTGGCCTTGACCTTCAAAACACCAATAAGTTTCTTGGTATCACCAATGATGATCTCACTGGCCTCAACGCACTGCACCGACAAGGCCGTATCCAGAAGATCGGACGATGTCATGCCCATGTGCAAATACTGTGCTTCAGGTCCGAGATTCTGACCCACATTCTGAATGAACGCCACAACATCATGACGGGTACGCTCTTCAATGCGCTTGACCTCATCGAGATCGAACTTGGCGTTCTTTTTGATCTTTTCCAGCGCAGGCTTGGGGATCTTGCCCAGACTGCACATGGCTTCACACGCCAGAACTTCGATCTGGAGCATGATCTCGAGCTTGTGCTGCTCAGACCAGATGCGACCCATTTTAGAAAGCGTATACCTATCGATCATGATTTTTCTCCTTTTGCAGGGTTAAATCCTGAAACCCAGATTAAAACTCTATAAAAAATTAGGAAGGCTCTAATATAACAAAGAACCTTCCTAAAATCAAACAAATTTTACCAATAAAGTCATAAGTTGATGCGGCGCAACGACTTACTTCCCAGCAGGAGCCCCCTGATCTTCTTTCAGGCTTTCCGGAAGATGCGCATCAAGATATTGCATGCTCACGTCCACAGAATCTTTCATGAGAAGAGGAAGCGTCTCAACAAGCTTCTTGCCTTCGGCCGAACTATAGAACCGGATATAGGCGCGCAGTTCCTCAGGCGAAAAATGCTTGTCATAAATAGGCAGAAGCAGCTTAATGATCGCATCCACCTTGACGGACTGACGGAACGCTTCGGCCTGCTCCGGCTTAAGCGTGGCCGTCATCTGATCAAAATTAGCCTGCATATTCTCCCGGACACCATAGATCTGTACAAATTTCTTGATCAGATCCTCTTTATTCAATCCAGCGAGTTCATCAACCGGAAGAACAACAGCAGGCTCACTCTCAACGACAGGTGCAACTTCAGAAGCCGCTTCCTGGACAACAGGTTCAGGCTCCTGAATAACAGCGGGCACCGGATCCGCAGCAACGACCGGTTCAGGGGCAACTGCAGCTTCGGCCTCAGCCATAGGCGCCTCCTCAGCCATAGGCGCCGCCTCAGCCATAGGCGCCGCCTCAGCAGCTCCGTCGATCGAAACAACTTCATCATTGTAATAAGTCAAGGTAACGCCACCGATATCCACCTTGATGCCGTCAGCTGTCTTTTCAATGACCGTACCTTCAACCGTTGTTCCGTTCTTCAAATGAATGATTTCCGCATGCGCCATGCCGCAAGCCATGAACACAGCCATGAACAGTCCAAAACATCTTTTCATATGATCCCCCCCATTGTTAGCCACCAAAGATACATTCGATTGTAAAATCTTTCCGGCTTGAGTCAATTGATTTCGCACTTGGTCGTGCGCAGAGCTTATGGTAACATAACCTTCATGTTAAATACGTTACGTAAAAAGATCGATCAAAGCCTGGCCTCTTTTCTAACCCGCGTCGAGAAAGACTACCGGCTTCATCTGGTCGACCCTATCCTCTACCAAAGCATACGTGAATTTTCGTTGCGTGAAGGCAAGCGCATCAGGCCGCTGCTTCTGATCCTCAGCTACAAAGGCTACCTTCCGGCAGGACAGAAAATCCCGCCCTCGCTTTATCATGCATCGACTTGCATTGAATTCCTTCACAACTTCATGCTCATCCACGATGACATCATCGACTGCTCGGATCTGAGACGTGGCAAACCGACCATGCACCGGCTCCTGCGCAACACCATACCGTCATCCGACCCGGACAAGCTCGGGACCGATCTAGCGATCATTGCGGGGGATATTGTCTATGCCCTGGCGATCGACGCCTTCTTGTCGATCAAGGAAGAACCGGTCCGCAAAGAGCGCGCGCTCAAATATTTCATCCAGACCGCCGCCTTTACCGCGATGGGAGAATTCATTGATACTGTCGGTGGCGTGGACAAACTGGCGCATGTTCATGAAAAAGATGTGTTCCTGAATTACTCGCTAAAGACGGCACGTTATACCTTTGATTGTCCGCTGGTCACCGGCGCGATCCTGGCCGGAGCTCCCGACCGGGAGATCAAACGCCTTGCTGAATTCGGGCTGCTCATCGGGCAAGCCTTCCAGATCCAGGATGATATCATCGGCATCTTCGAGACCGAGAAAACTATCGGCAAATCGATCTTAAGCGACCTTGAAGAACAAAAGAAAACCCTGCTGATCGTGCACGCCTTCAGAACGTTGAAAGGCCGACCGCATGCGGCATTCCTGAAAATATTCCTGAAACCGAAAAAGACCCTGGCCGACCTTGAAGCCATCAAGAAGATCCTGATCGAAGCCGGCTCACTCACCTATGCCCTCGATGCCGTGCGCGTTCGTACGCAAAAAGCCGACGCGATCCTCTCTCGCCTGAGCATGGCGCCGAAATACCGCGACCTTATCGGCGCATCCCTCTTCAAGCTCTTTCAGCAATCCCAGGTTGTGGCCGATGCCTGGAAGATTCAAATAAAAATAAAATAAAGAATCTATCCTCTGAGCGTAGGGGCCGACCTTGTGTCGGCCCACAAGGTTAAGGGCGGACACAAGGTCCGCCCCTACACACAAAATTCTTCACTCCGCTATGCGTTATTTTGTCGTCCAATCCCCTGACGGCTCCTGGATCTTTTCACCGGCCGTGGCCTTGTCGCGCTGAACAGCGGCAAAAACATTTTCAACCGTGACTAACGCCGCCTGACCCAATTCATTCTGATCTACGATCGCCTGATAGACCTCTTTACGATCCGCATTCTCGTCTTTGACCAGCGCCTTGACATCCGCGGCACCCCCCAGGGCTTCCACGTACCCGCGATTGTTCTCGCCCACCGCACCCTGGGCCTTGAGCGCCTTCAATTCACTGAAACGCGCCTTGCGTGCCTCGAGCGCGGCCTTGACCTCGGGGGTCATTGTTTTTATATCGTACTGAGCCAATGCCACCGTGGACAAGGATAAAAACATGACCAAACAACACAAGAACTTTCTCATAAGACATCTCCCTTAATTGAGGGCACGCCATGGCGTGCCCCTACGCATTATTTTGTCTGCCCGCCGCTGACCATATCCTCAATGCTCGAGGCGGTCTTCTCCAGGCCTTTGATGTCGATGGTGATATGTGCATTGATCGTGATCGGACGGTTCGGATCACCGACCGCCTTGACCGTGCATCCGCTTAAAAGCGCGACGCCAACGATCAACCCTGATACTCTCTTGAATTGTTTCATGCCCCCTCCTGTTGATGCCTCTTAATGAAAGAATGTCTCCCAATATCCGAACAGCGATGCGATCGTGCCATCCGTATTGATCTCATGTTCAAGATTCAGTTCCAGATTGATCTCGCGGCTCATTAAATGAACGTTACCTGCGAACTTTCCTGCCTCTCCGCCTTTTATTGTAAACGAAAACGCCTCTAAAGCAATCTTTCCGCCTTTACGGATCAAAACGTCCAGGCGCTTCTTCTCCTGGGACTTTGGAAGATACTGTGTCAGTGCCGCCAGGAGCGACGCGCTGATCTTTCCGCCCGTGGGCATAACAAGATCCGTGTCAACCGTGCGCAATGACGTCGGATCCCCTTCGATCTTCAGCGTCCCGGTGACCACGCCGTTCAATTGCACCGCGATCTCCGGATTGATCTCCGCCAGCCGGGCAAGATCAAGACCATCTGTAAAAAGCTCAGCCGCATACGTACCGGTTTTTTCAGCAGGCTTTATAGGCATGAAAACCTTGCCTGTGATCCTGCCGCCATACGCCGCAAGTTTCACGGCGCGCAGTTCGATCTCCGAGGAATTGACAATGAGGAACAGGGAAACATCCCTGGCGCGCAGCTTATCCCACCCCGCTTCAAAGGCCGTCAGAGGCCCTCTGATACCATCACGATCAAGCGTCAGGTCGGCCCTGGCCTCTTTGGCCTGCCCGAGATCATAGCGCACTGTCATGTTCTCCATCGCCGCCAGGATGCGCCGATCCGACGACAAGGACGTCTGCAACCCTGTGATCAGAACCTGCGGAGCCTGGAGCGTCAGCATCTTGCCATTGACCTCGAGCGCCAGATCGATCTGCTGCAGCTCAAGACGCCCCGGCAGGGAGAACTGCTGATGCGCGATATGAACACGCCGGACAACAACCCCCGGCTTAGACGCCAACACCCTCACCGTTACAAACTCGGCCAGCCATGTCGTATTGAACATGACCGCCACACCGATCAGCATGAGCATGAATACGGCAAGAACATACCAGCGTTTTTTATACATAGCCCCTCGTGTTTCAGATCAACCGTGCGGAGATCTCATCAAGGACCAGTCGCCCCTGATCCGTTGTCCGGATACGCGTCCCGTCTTCCACCAGAAAACCTGCAGCGATCAGATCCTCCAGCTCATCAATTTTATCCTGCGACAGGCCACAGCCAAACCGCTGCTGCAAAAGATCCAGGTCATCGCCCGACCACCGCCGATCCGTCCCGCGCGATCATATCCAGGTATTTCGGAAAAGTATCCGCGTTCCAGAAGCGCTCGCCGTTAAGATGAGCATGCGCCCCCATCCCCAATCCCAGGTATTCCCCGCCCTGCCAGTAATTCAGATTATGAACCGATTCAAATCCCGGCCGCGCAAAATTGCTGACCTCATACTGCTTCAGGCCCGCGGCATCCAGCCGTTCACAGACCCGGCGATAAAAGACCGCCTGAAGATCATCCGAAACCTTCTCGCCGCGCACCCGAAAAACACTTTTGGGCTCGACCGTGAGCGCATAGATCGAAACATGCTCACTGCCCAGCGCAAGGATCGCGTCAATGTCAGCATCCAGCTCCGCCATCGTCTGTCCGGGAAAACCAAACATCAAGTCCACATTGATGTTATCAAAACCTGCCTCCCTTAACACCTTAAAAACAATAAATCCTTGCTCGGGCCGATGCGTCCTTCCGAGATAGGATAAATACGGCGCATGAAAAGACTGCACGCCAAAACTCATGCGCGTGAACCCCGACGACTTTAGAAGCGCCGCCTGATCCGGCGTGACGCTCTCCGGATTCAATTCAAAGGTGCGCTCGCCGGGCTCAACCATAAAATTCCGACGGATCATCCATGCCAGACGCGAAATGCCGTCCATGGACAATGCTGATGGCGTGCCCCCACCCACATAAAGCGAGCGCGCATGGAGCCCTGCATGACGCCCTGCCTCGCGTTCAAGCGCATCAAGATAATCTTTTTCGCGGGCCCCTTGCCCCACCACAACAGGGAATGAACAGTACGGGCACTTGGCCTTGCAAAACGGAATATGAATGTAAATTGAAGGTGTCATGAAATGAATTTCTGATTTTAATGAAAACCAATCACGGACAAAAAAATAAAAATTCAAGAAACTTTGTTATTCCGACGAGATTTAAATAAATTTTTAAAGTAAATTTTAAATTAATATATGAGATTATTTTTTACAAGTTAATGTCTAAGTGTTATTATAAAACCAAGATGAACATTTAACTATGAAAGGAGAATCATATCATGGCTGTTAAGAAAGCTAAAAAGAAAGCTCCTGCCAAGAAGGTCGCGAAGAAGAAAAAGTAATTTTCTCTTCATCATTTCTTGGGAAGCCCTCTGTGAAGACAGAGGGTTTCTTATTTGAGGATCTTGATGCTTATATGATATCATTGTAACAATTAAATCAGCTCTTTCCGGTGAAAGGGTCCAACTGATGAAAGGAGAAACGATCATGGCATGCTGCTCTACTAAAAAATGCACCAAGAAAGTAACAAAGAAAGCTCCTGCGAAAAAGACTGCGAAGAAGAAGTAATTTTTCTTCAACTCTTTTCTTAAAAAGTCCCCTTCTTTTCAGGGGACTTTTTATTTCTTATCCGACGCGTCCCACAAACCTCCCTGGAGAGATGATCTACTTTATCAAAAGAATCCTCCGGCAGGAAGAAGTGCTTGGAGAATTCAGAAATGAAGCATAAAACCCTGCCCGAGCGATGAAAAGACCCTTTCTTTGATCGCAGCTTTACGCAAGCGCTCACGGGACATGTCTGCACTTTGAGCTACCGCAGCGAAGAGGCTTTTGTACACATCCAGACCACTGCGGTCTTTCTCTGCAACAAGAACAGCTTCTTCCAGGAGAGACTTCTTGTCCCCAATGATCCGACGGACTTCTTCCGGAAGCAAAGGATCTCTCAGGCAAAGCTCAAGGTATCCGGCCGCCTGCCGATAGATCCGTTCTGTCTGAAAGAAAGCCAGCATCGCAGAGAATTTGAAGACCAGGGTCTCCTGCTCATGCCTGTCGTGAAGGTCAAGATCCGCAAGAAACCTTGCGGTCAGAGGAACGCCGGGCATCGAAAGATCTTGAAGTCCCGCCGGAGATGCGCGCCCTGTCTTGTGGAACTTCTCCAGAAGCTCACGCCATTGCCGGATGAGCAACTGACGGGTATGAACAACCCTGCGTTCGAATGTCATTTCAGGGAACCGCTCTTCATCCCGGTCATTGGAAATGACCCGATCCCCGGTGATGTCAACGATCTTGTCGATCCTCGCCTTATCAAAACCCAGGCGTGAAAGCGCATCCTGTATGACATGGATCTTCCGACGGCCATCTTCGAGCGAGCCTCCATCGATCCCCTTGAGATGCTCCATAGGCCTGGCGGTTGCCTGACATAGTCTCATCGCCGCAACGAGTCCCCGGCTCTCATTCTTTTGCAAACAGGACCTCTCGGACTCATGGATCAGCCGCTCCGTCCGCCCCTCGGTGGCGCGGTTAATACCATCAAGCCGCATCTGCTCAATGCCCAGACGTTCGTACGATGTCATCCGGTAATGTTTGACAACATCCGCCAGGACGGGGCTTGCGTATTCCAGCAAGAGCAGCGGATGATTGAGCGCAACCAGGTTCTTGTAATCACGATCTTTCTGCAACTGTTCGCGCAGGTAGAGGTCAAAGGCCTTATCCATATCACGCAAGCCGCGCGCACCGGCGGGAAGGTCGACACCCAGCATTTTAACATTCGAAATACGCTCTTCATTCTCCTGATGATCACGGCCCGGTGTCTGGCTGTAGTAAGCCGTACGGTCATCCGCAAGGAATTCCCGCAAGGCGCTGTCCGCCGGACGGGCATGTTCAAAGATATCCGCATCCACCCGCCCGGCCACGACTGTGAGAAAGCTCATAACAAGAAAGACCCGGACCCATGTCATGGCAAAGCCTCGGGAGGAAAAGATGCCATGAGCTTGTCGAGGATCTGTTGCGCACGCGCGATCTTCTGCATGCGTTCCCGCTGCCAGCGCAGATATTCCAGGGCTGTCGCCTCATCAGGATGATCCAGAAGGTCTATCACAACCCGGGGCGTACCATAACCGGTCTCAGGACGTTCAAACGGTCGCGCCTTCATGTCGAAATAATCAACGCGGCTTAACCGGAACAGATCTTCCCTCGCCCAGGCAAAGCTGGCTGTGCTCAAGAAGATCAGAACAAACAACACTCTTTTTTGCGCCAATAAATCCATACATACCGCCCATCCTGCGAACGTTTGCCATTCTCCCAGAACCGGGGATCTTCACCGATCGCCATACAACGTCCGGCCACCGGCGATACAAGCTGCATCCGGTCATTCCGGATACTGGGCCAGAACAGGACCGGCGAAATAACGCGGTGAGGTGATTGCGCCTTCAATGAAGCAATGTCCACCGCACGGAAAACTGCCATGGCTGAACCCGCCAGCTCGCTCGCATGAATGACAAAACCCGTGCGCGGGTAAAGTGCGCCCCATGTTCCGACACACAGCCCTGGCAGCATCGGGCCATAGCGTTCACATAAAGGGCCCCGGCCTTCGGCCATCCTGGCCAAAGGCCCTTGCTTTTCCGAACACGCCGTACGCCACTCTGTATGATCCTGTTCACTCAGGTAACTGACCGTAGCGCCCAGATCCGGCATTCCTTCACAGGGCGCTTCGATCGCCAGCGAGAACGCATCCGACAGGGGAAACCCGAAAACATGGGCTTCATTCATCTGCAATGCCCCCGTGTCCGTCTGCCCGGCCGCGCCGGCCCATTCATTCCTGCTGATCGATCTGCCGGCCAAAGCTGATACAACCGGCCGGTATTCCACAATGCCTGACTCTCCGGAATGCTTGACCGTCTCGACCATCAGGACTGGCTGCCAGTAACGGACTTTGGCGCCCACAAAAGGCGGTGTATTGCGGCGGCATACGCCAAGGACGGTAAAATTCACACACGACCAGTCCGCACGCGCCATGAGCATTGCCATACTCTCTGCACCCCAGGATACGGGAGACCCGAAGATCAATAAGGCGATCGCCAACACGGATATTCTAGGCACGGATGATCCAGTAAAGCGCCATCGATGGCTGTATCGTATTATGCGCACCACCTCCGCCCGCACTTTGTGTCGTCATGGTCAACGCCCCGGTATTTTCCATGCTCCCGTTAGGCCCAACCGTAACATAATGAACATACGTTCCTTTGGTATCATGCGTATGCGCCGGCATTTCTTCTATGGTCAAGCGATGACCCTCTTCACCAAAAACGCCACCCGCATTTCTGGCCCACACCCCCGTGATCACGTTCGCTGCCGCGCCACCCATGTTATCGAGCCCAACGACAGTCCTTCCCCTGAGATCAGGAAGATTGAACGTGCTCATGCCATTGCCGGGCCCATAGGTAACCCCGATGACCGCAAAGAGCCTTGCCTGATCGGTCCGCGACACCGCCCGTCCATCACAGAGCAACCATCCCGCGGGAACGACCGACGATGACCACCGGAGGAGTGACGGTCATGATCACGGCATTCTCATCAACAATAGACATCGGTAAAAGCCCAGCTACAACAGAAGCCATCGGTTTTAGAACAACCGTGCGCACCCCAAGGTCTGCGCCATTCAGTTGAAGGGTATAATCCTCTCCGAAAGGATTCATCGCCGGCCATGCAGCATCCAGCAACCCTACCGTCTTTAGCATCTGAAGATCCGCGGGCCAGGCATTGTGCTCAACATAATAAATACGGCCGGCTTCGGCGATCTGTGAGATCTCCAGCGCCGTCTTGCGGGACGCTTCAATATGCAACGAACGCACAAAGTCAGGAATGACCGCCCCCGCCAGGATCGCCGTCAAAACAACCACCAGTGACAACTCGATGAGGGTAAAACCCTTCTTTCCCGACGCTGAAGAAATCCTATTACGGACCATAGACATTCCTTTTCTCATAGTTCAATCTAGCCGCCCCAGCACCCTGACGACCGGTGGACAAACGCACACGGTCTTGTCCTGAAAGGTTTTGAACCACCAGATGGGTCCCCTGCCATGACCGCTGAACAACACCCGCCGGAAAATCAGTCTCAACCGCCACACGCTCCTGCCCGGGAATGATCACAAAAGGAGCTCCCCAGATATTCTTCTGCCCGAGTTGCGGCAACACAAGCCGGAGTTCCGCCCAGGAACCCGGCCACGCGCGATGCAATACCTCATACTGGCGGCAGGCTTCAAGGATCGCCTCCATATCGCGCAAGGTACGCCGGGCGCGCGCCTGCTCGGTCACCTGCCACGAGCAAAAGAAAACCGCACCCGCAGCCATGGCGATGAGCACAAACCCCAGAGAGATCTCCCACAAGCTTGTTGCGGAAAGGAGCCTTTTCAAAACGTCACTTTCCATAATTTTGTCGTCGCATCATACGACGTTGCCTGGGCCTTGGCCTTGAACGCGCTGGTCAGGTCGGCCGCTGCAGACGAAGGCACACTGGCCAAAGAGATATCCACGCGGGTCGTGTCTGTATTCGCGGCAACGCTATAGTCACCGCTAAACCCGTTCGACCCTGCCGGATCAAAATTGTTCGGTAAAAGCCCGGCTTCTTTAAGTGCCTTAATGCTGATGCCGCTGTAAGTCAAGTTCGGGGGCGTCAGGTAATTCTGCGAGGCCAGGCGCAAACTATCCACGGCTTCGGTTTCACGGACAACGCGGCAACGCCCCATCATGCCGCTACCGGCCGATACAACACCGACGAGGATCGCCATAAGCCCAACCGCTATCGCCAGCTCCATCAATGA
>JFJP01027275.1_pt1 | contig 15187 bp, 22 predicted proteins | sample 431651 | NCBI WGS metagenome assembly JFJP01 (sample SAMN02602958, study PRJNA72255) | Microbial mat metagenome, whole genome shotgun sequencing project. | biome: fresh water; feature: sink hole; material: water; isolation source: purple microbial (photo- and chemosynthetic) mats found in...
CTTGCCCAAAATTTTACATTAGGAATAAACTTTTTAGAGCAGCCTCTAGAAAATCTTAAAAATTCATCTTTGCGTGAGATGCATTTTCAAAATTGCAAGGAAGTTTTGATCAAACCAATGCCTTTAAAAGACCCTCTAATCAGAAAAGTTCTTTTCATGATAATTCACAATCTCACTGATAAAACATTATTAGAAACTTCAATCACCCTTTTATTAGAAAATTTAGAACTACTTCTCTGGAATTACGAGCCTCAAATTTATCTGAGATTTTTTTCTGAAGAAAAAGAAATTGGAGCTTTGCTTATAACCCAAATCTTATCATTTTTGAAGGTTTGTTAAATGAAAATAATATATTTATGAGATCAAATTATTTTTTAGCATGCTAATAAAACCATTTCTTTGAAAGGAATTTTTATTTTGAATAAGATCTTGCAGTTTGTTTCTTTCAAGGATTTAAAAAACTTCTTGCCAAAAATCTGTTCAGAATATTTCAAGGCTCTGAACCATGAATATAAAATAAGCAATAAAACAATTGTTTTAACGATTCAAGGGCTCGAAAAACTAATAGTTCGAGCTATAGAAGAACCCAAACCCAATAAAAAAATTGATTTAATTGATAAATATAAAAAAATGATGGTTTTTGAAAAACATGAAGAAAAAGCAGATGAAACCATTTCTAGAATCACTTCTTTTCTAGAAATTTTCTATCATAATTTAGAAAAAAACCATTATAATCAGATAATAGCTGAAACTTTCATGCATTTTGCTCTTGAAACCCTTCATATTTTCATTTCAACTCCCATTTATAAATGGCTGCTGCTTTCATACATCTATTTCAATAATTTATTATTAGAAAATACTGAAAGCGAAATATATTCCTTATATAATAACGTGCGTTTGAATTCTAAAGAACAAATAAACTCAGTGCTTTCTTTCCTAAAAGAAGAATTCTTCATAAATATAAAAGGTCTTGAAAAATTGCACTTGAAGCTCGATTCTCAGTCTTATTTGAAAACTTTTAGAATTCTTAAAGATATTTTTTTCCTTTGTGATTTGCTTTCAAATCAAGAAATTAAGAACCTAAGAGAATTAAATGTTTTTAATTACAATGAATCTCAAAATATTTCGCAAGCATTTCTTAAAATCTTTTGCATAAGACCAATCAAAATGATAAAAATTGAGATTTCAGAACAAATGCTTGAGATCAATCTTTTCAAAAATAGTATTTTAGAACTTGAATTTATTAAGATTTGTGAAGAAAAAGTGTTTAGTTTCCAAATGAGAAAAATAATAGATAATTTTGAGATCATGAATTTCGATGAAAATGTCTTTTTCACCATAAATGAAATGTTTCTTAAAATCGATAGTTCTTTGGCTTTTTATTTATTTCAAAACTTTTTCAACAAAATCGCTGAATTTCGTTATTCTTTTGAAAGCAAACCTCAAATCAAAGAAGTGATTTCTCTTCTTTTTCTCACAAATCATATAATTAGCTGTATGATCGGTTTTTCATTATATAATAGAAAATGGTTTGATTTTCTAAACAAAAAGTCACAAATTAATCCAGAATTCAATGGTTTTTTTATACAATATATCGAACTTTTATTGGGATTAGACTTTTTACCAATTGAAGACTTAAGAGATACATTAACAGAATATAAAATTATTTTTGAAATGCTAAAATTAGAAGCTATAAATAAGTGTTTTTCCATATTAAAAACTGATTATCAATGCAATTTTTTGAACAAATTCAATATTTTGTATTATCTATTAGAAAAATATGTTGAAAACGACACTTTCATCAAAAGTTTAATTGAAAAACATTTAGCCTATTTTGTCTATAACATTGAAAAAGAAAAGAATATTTCTAAATTCTTAAACAAATTCATCGGAAACATTATAAATAGAGTCGTTTTACAAATACGATCAATTCATATCCTAGAAAATAAATTGCAACCTTTCAAAGTTTTCCAAGCTTTGCTTTTATTGCTTGAAAATGATGAACAAGGAATAATGATGTTTCATATGTTTTGCCTGGATGTTTGGACCACTTTTATCAAATGTTATGATAAATATTATCTTTTAAGTGAAACCAAATTTATTTACCTAATGCTAACAATCATTAAGCAAATAATGAAAATCATTGGAAAAACAAAAGAAACTTTCGGTCAAAATGATCAGGAAAATATCAAATTTAATGAAATTAATCTAATTCGACAGATTTTATTGAGAATTAAACCTTTGATTGTGAGCAAGAAAAATGAAATAATGGTTCTTGCAAACGAAATTTTCAAAGAAAGTCTGATCATTATTCATAGTAAATTTTAAAAAAATATTTTTATATTTTTTTTTATGTTTTTTGTTTTAGATAAAAAAATGATTGTTGATGAAAAAGCCATTAATTTTTCAACAGAAGACCCTCCTAATGTTTCTATTCCTGATGCTTTAGGCCCAATAGCTTATGAATTCTTACCGAATTATTTGTATTTATTGAAGAATATGAAGAATTTATTAGCAATTTTTCAGACTGTTGATGTTTTTAAAGAGATTGCAATTTTAAATAAAGATTTTTTCAAAAATGGGCATAGGTTTTGTGAGGAAGTGTGGCTTAATTTGAAAAACTTTCTTATTATAGTAGGAAAAAATGATTTAGAGCATAATTTAAAAAAGAAAATTTGCAAAAATATTTTTGATTTTATAAAGGAGGTTAATATTTTTGAAAAGGATGAGTTTAAATCACCATGTTGCATGAAGATAAAGGAAGAAATTTTGAATGAATTTGAATTTTTTGAGTCAAAATTACGATTAGAAAAATTATTTTAATTTTATTTATTTAAATTCAAATTAATTTAAAATTGAAAAAAAAATATTTTAATTTTTTTTTAAAGTCAGAAAATAACATATCTTTTTTTGATATTTTTTTTAAATTTGAAACATTTTTGAAACTTAAAAACTTAAATGGGGAATTTTTTAAGCTATTTGAAAAGTCACACCACACAAACAAATACTGATAGCCTCTCTAACAATCCTTTGATTAATAGTATCTCTCCCTCATATTAAATGCTTCCTTTAAACGCGATTTTTTTAGTTTCTTTGGCAAAATTAAGAGAATATCATGGTTCCTTTAAAAGCGTTTGCGATATTTTCTCGATAGATTTAACCGAATTTGAACAAATTTTTGGTGCAAATGAAGATTCTTTCCAAATTTGGGATACTGACAATAATGGATTGATTGATGCTTTAGAGCTTTTCAGCGGACTGATTTTATTTGCTGAAGCCAAATTTGAAGAAAAAATAAGATGTAATAAATAAAATTATTATTTAAAAAAAATGTAAATGTTTTTCAAGTTTTATTCGATTTATTTGATTTCAATGAACTTAACAGCTTATCTTTGGTGGATTTGGAGTTCACTTTCATTTCATGCGGAAACGCCACCTATAAAATATATTCTTTGAATGCAGAAGTAAATGAAGAAGAAATCAGCAAATTTTTGAATAATTATTTTACTGATGAATCAAGAATTAATATAAGCCAAATGCTGAAGTAAGAATTTAAAAATTGGAGTTTGCACTTCCAAAATTGTGCAAATAAAATAAAACAAAAAAAATTCAAAAAAAACAAATGATAATTAATTTCATTTCATTAGATGGTGTTCCAAAGTTGAAGAAATTAAAGAGTTTTTCAGTATCATTAAAAGAGAATATCCAGTAGTAAAATCTCATTCAGGTATTAATGCAGGAGCGAAAACCATATACGAAAAAGTAGAAAAATAATTTGGAAATTTATAATTTTTTTTATAGTTTGGAAAAAACAAAAAATCGGATATTGAGTTAAAGGGATTTGAGCCAAAACGTATAAAAACAAACACCTTATTAATAAATTATAAAAACAATCAATGTTTTCTAGCAATCGGTTATATTATTAACAGCAAAAAATATCAAAGCAAATTGGATTGGGTGGGAAATTTATCAAAAAAAGTTTTTTTGCCACAAGAAAAGAAAATAAGTTTTTTTTTAATAAATTCTTCATTCATAAATAATTTCATTTAGATGTTGCTAAAGACATTTCTGTCAAAATTAATTGGGTTTACGGTTATAGATGTCATGATGTTCGAAGATCAATTGAATACATTCCTCCGTAAATTCAAATTAGATCATATTTAATAACAAAAAAAATATTAAAAATAGTATTGAAGCCAAAAGCGCAACCGAAAAACTTATTTATTTTACTGCCTGCATAGTCATTATCTACTATCCAAAATTGAATGAACAAAAACATTATGTCGAACATGATGTATCTATTATTTTTCTTTTAAGAATAACCAAATATATTTCATGTTAAAAGAGAGAAGTCATCAGCATTGCTGTTGCAAAAAGTTCTACTTTAGTGGCAAGCGGAGAGTTAGGAGATAACCCTGCTATTCATATATGGGACTCGAACACTCTACAAAATATTGGAATACTGTCCGGTGTACATCAGAATGGAGTTCATCTGATGAATTTTTTTGAGGATGATCAATATTTAGCGACTTGTGGCATTAGACAAAACACACCTATTTTGATTTATTCAGTCAAAAATTTTAATCTGCTTCTGTCAACTTATGTAAAAATGAAATTTAAAAATTTTTAAAAAAAATTATTTTTTTTTTCTTTTAAAAAAAATTAAATAGGTGAATGGATTAGCTATTGATCTTTTTGTTATTAACAATTATATTGGAGAATATAATTTAAGTTCCTCAAAAAAAATTAAAAAGAAAGGAAAAAATCTTGAAAATATGTTTATCATTTGCACTTATAATGATATCATTTGTTTCACTTATAAAGATGATCATTTCATCACGAACGAAACAAACATTTATAGTCATAAAGTGACATCTAAAATTAAATGCGGAACAGCCTTGCGATTAAATATCAAGAACCCAAGCTTGATGGCTCATGCAGACGAACAAGACAAAACAACTTTGATTATAACTGGTCACAAAAATGGACAAGTCTTGATTTGGGAACAATTTGCATTAAAATCCGAATTAGCTAATTATAAAAATGAAATTTTAAACATAGGTAACAGTCAATTAGGAGTGGTTATAGCCACTGATGCAGCAACACTTCATTTTGTAATTTTTATTCCGAAATTTTTGAATTAATTTTGTTTTTATTTAAAAGTGGAATCTTTCATTCAAAGAATCGGGAGCTCATAACATTAAAAACATAGATTTAACAACTTTCCCTTTTAAACTATTCAATTTTTATGTTTGCGATTTGGTTGATGCTGGTGAAAAATTAATAGTTACGACAACAGAAGGCGATGTTGTGGAATTACATCTCTCACACAAAAATGAAACAACTTCCAGCAATATCATTGGCAACAAACAGATTGTAAATTTAATCATTTTTTATTTTTTAATTCTCTGTATAAAAGGGACAAAGAATTAATTATATAACAAAACTCACAGGAAATATGAAGGCATTATCGATACTGGAAAAAGTATTTTTTTTTCTTCTTTAAAATAAAATAAAATTTTTTAAAGGATAGTGACGATCGAATGTTGTTTGTGGCAGGGGAATCTTCCATTGTTTATGGTTTTTCTTTAGAAACACATGAAATTATCGATATATGGAATGTTGGTGAAAATATAACATCAATGGATAGTATAAACTTTGAAGATGGAGGGACTGTGTGGGCTGTGGGATGCGCAAATGGCAAAATATTTTTAAGGTTTTTGCGTTATTTATAAATATATAGTAAATAAATTCAATATTTAAAGAGTTGATTGGGAGGAACATCCGAAAACTCATGAATGTGGAAAACAAGTGAATGACATAAAGTTTTCATCGGATACTTTATATATGATAGCTGTGAGTGAAGATTCAAATATTTACGTTTTTGTGTTGAACAATAACAGTTATTTTCAATTGCCACCAAAAAAGTACTTAAATCACCATTTTTTATTTTTCAAATTGCTTTTTCAAAGAGTCCATTTGGAAAATGAAATTCCAATTTCAATTACGTTTACTGATGAGAACAAAAGTGTCTTGATAGGAACAAGCACCAGAAACCAATATAAAAGTAAAAATATGAATAAATGTGAATTTTGGAAAAAACTTTGTTTAGTTGATTTACCAGAATTAAAAGTGAAAAATTTGATCCAAGAAAATGAAATGATTAATTGTACAATATGGTAGAAAAAAATTAATCTCTTTTAAATATGTTTTTATAAAAAGGAATATCAGATACCCAGTCCACACAAAATCATATCAAAATTCAATTATTCCTTTAATAATAGGAGGAGAAATCAAGGTGTTTTTAGGCGCTAATGAACATGGCTATGTTTTTTTTTGGAAAGGTTTGAAGCATTTAATAATTTTAAAAATTTTTATGCGATATTATTAGATAGAGAACAGTTAGAAAGCAATTGTGGAGGATTTTTAAAAGGTCATTCTTCCACAATCAGTCGATTGGTAATGACCAAAAGCCAAGATTTTTTTTATTCATTGGGTTTGAATGATAATACAATGATTGAGTGGAAAGGTTATAAAATTGTAAAAAAAATGTATTTTTTATATTTTTTTTCTTATTTCTCACAGTTGATTATGTCAGTGATTATTTTGATTCTCAAAAAAATGCAAATGAAGAAAAAAACATAATAGTTCAACCAAATAGTGATCATACGAATATATCTGATGAGTGCCTTATAAGAGAACTGGATTATTGCTATTTTGTTCTCGGAATATCAGATAGATTTAGAGATCAATTTATTTTATTTAGAGGAACAAATCAAAAAACACTAAATAGCTTTTTATATGAAACCATTGATCAATTTGATGAAAATAACTATTTTATGAAAAGACCTCCTTCTTTAAGTGTCCATTTAGATTATGTCTATGGTTTTCAGGTTTTTTAAAAAATCGTTTTCTTTTCTCATGCAAATTTATTTTTTAAAAAATAAAAAGTCCTTTGATAAAAGAAAAACTTTGTATTATGTTCATTTTTATCCTTTCCAATCAAATAAAGAAAAGCAGAATAATAAAATGAAAGAAGATATGAAAAGGGAGAGCAAAGATTCTTTAAACAATAAACGCTTAAAATATAATTCTCAAAATCAACAAAAAACAAATATTTTGATCCCAGATTTCATGAAAAAAGAAATGCTTCTTTCAAAACAAACACTACTACCCTATGATGAGACTCATGTCAACTGTGAAAGACACTTTCTCTATTTCACCTCACGTCTTGCCATCATTTATAATCCTCTTTCCAAAACACAAAGATTTTATCAAGGACATCGTTATAAAATAACGTGTATTTCTGTTCATCCTTCAAGTTTTATTCAAAAAATTATTTAAATTTACAATTCATTAAATAAAATTTAGGAAGAATAGTGGCATCGGGGGAATCAAGTGCTCGCCCATATATTCATGTTTGGAATGTCATGAATTTAGAGCCTTATAAAATATTGAGAACATATCACAAAAATGGAATTATTAATTTAGCCTTTTCAAGGGATGGAGCTTTAATTGTTTCACTCGGAATGGATAAAAATTTCAGGTTTTAAATTTTTTTTTTTTTTTATCTATAAAAAAAAAGGAATTTAGTATCCAAGTCACCAATTGGAGAACTGAAGAAATAATAGCAATTAGAAACACTGGACAAAGCCCAATTTTCGATTTGACAATAAATCCTTATAATAAATATGAATTTGTGACTGTTGGCTATCAGAACATTTCTATTTGGGAAATAAGTGGAAGAAATCTCTTAAGGTGAAATTTTTTAATTTAAATGAATTTATAATGTAAATTTCATTTTTAGAAAATCGATTGTTAATATAAGAGATACTGACAATGTGGGAAATCATTGTGTAATTACTTGTGTTGCTTATATCAGTTTCAATGTAAAATACCAAAATTTTTTTCTGTGAAGCCTTAAATTTTTTTAGCTGGGAAACACTATACAATCTGATATTATTTGTGGAAACAATTTTGGAAGTTTGGGATTAATTGTGCATGGGAAATACATAACAGTAAAAGAAGATGCCCATACTAAATTAATCAATGTGATCAAGATAACAGAGATTTATGAGGAAGTAAGAAAATTTATTTTTAGCTGAAAAAATTTGAACGTTTTATTTATCAAAGAAAATAATAATTATTACTGCATCTGAGGATGAATTTATTAAAATCTGGGACACCAAATTTAATTTGGTTAATCAAATTTCTATGAGAAAATTGGGTCATATTGACGATGTAGATAAGGTAATAAAAATTTATATAAAAATTTCAACAAATATGAAAATTATTTCAGAAAATCAATGTAGCACCTCAAAGTATTGATATTTTTACTTGCAAAAATCCAAAACATGATAGTAATTCCCCACCAAATGTAAACAAACCAAATTTTATTTTATAAAAACTTAATTGATTTTTTAGCCTATTCTTTTGTTTGGGACAAGAAACGGATGTATTTTAGAGGCTGCATTTTCTTTTGAATATTCGGGAGTGAAAGTCCAATCAAATGAAGGAACTGATAAATTAAAAAAGAATGAAAATAAGAATGACGAAGATTCAAATGAAGAATTGGATGATGATAATTCAGAAAATGAAGACAATGCTTCTTATCTAAATGTCTTTCAAAAAAAGAAAAATTTTACAGATAAAATAAATTCCTTCAAATTCAGTTATAATTTGTATTTACGTTCTCATTGCTCACAAATTTTGAACTCTCAAAACCAAAAAAATTACACAAATAAAAAAATTCATATTGCTTTGCATCCTTTTTTCCCGATTATGGTCAGTTGTGGAGAGGATAATGTCTTATATATTTGGGACACTGATAAAAATCAAATATTGAATTGCAAAGAATACAAGAATAAACCAACAGCCATTAAATTTTCTCCTGATGGAAATCTTTTGGTAATTGGATTTATCAATGGGACTTTATTGATTTTAGACTCAAAAATTGATAAAAGCATTCATGGAAAAATATCCGAAAGTAAAAGGAAATATCAATCGTAAATTTTATTTATTTATTTTATAAAAAGAATATGTCCTTCCTAATTTTGATACTCAAATGATCAAAGACAAAGAAGATAAAACTCCAATTTTAAGTTTAGAATTTTCAAAAGAGGCAAAAATGCTTGCTGTTTCTTATGGTTTATATTTTATATTTCTTGTTTTATTTGATTTTTTCAAGATAATGCGAGGTCAAGTGTTGATGTTTTTGATACTAAGCTTGAAAGAGAAGGCAGTTATATCGGCTTGTTTGTGAATAAATCTTCTGTTGAGGCGAGCAGTTTTATGTCTAAAGATCAATCACTCTATACTCGATATACGGATATTCGAATCTCCTCTTTGAATGAATCCCATCAAACAGAATCAAGGTAAATTATTATATTTTTTCATATTTGTCTTATTTAATTTTTTAAAATTTAGCGTTTACAGCAATGCAGTTTATTTTATGACATTTTCAGAAGATGAACATTATCTTTTAATATATTATCAACTAATTGATAATAATCAGATTAGAGGTTACTTTTATTAAATTTTGGATTAATTTCTTATTGTAAAAAATAAAAAGTCAATAATGATCCAAAGGGGGGAAATTATACAGTATGGGACATAAAAACGAATTCCGCTGTTAAAACCCCTGAAGTTATAAAAGAAATAAGATGGAGTAAATTAAATTTCCCCAACAGTTTGAATTGCCTTTACCAATTTTATCAAAATTTATCCTCAAATGAGGAGGAGAACATAAAAGATAACTCGTATATTTTTTTTAAAAAATGAATTTATTTCTAATTTTTTAAATTTAAAACAAGAATCTCAAATATAAAGCCAATAATGAGTTGCATGTTGGACATCTATCCAATTTTAATTTGTGGTAGCATGAATGGAGATTTACATTTCGTGAAATCCTCTTCTTTATATTCCGAGCCTGATTTTCTATTGCTTGAAAACCTTCCTAAAGAAAAAATGTGCTTATCGAAATCATATCCAGCCCATATATCCTTTGTGGATCAAATAGAACTATATAAAGCCAAAGATAAAAACAAAAAGGATCTCTTTACCACAGGACTTTCTGATGAAACTATTTTAAAATGGAGATTAGATGAAGAAAGTCCATATTGGGATGTGGATAATATCGATCATGACATTGATCAAATCGATGTCTTTTCAGAAATGATCCCACAAGATAAATTCTATAATCTAATGAAGGAATTATTGCCTCTGCGAGAAGAAATATTTGAAATTCAAAACAATGTTGAAGAATCCACACAGCCTGAATATGAAATTTATTTAGGTTTTTTAGAGATAATTTTTCAATAATTTGTTAATAATTTAACAATTTCTAGAAAATATCATTGGGAGAAAAGCTTCGAATTCGCGGAACAATTTGTTTTATGATTATGATGATAGAGTGATTTATATTGCTGGTTGCAATTTTGTAATCACTTCTTTTGGACAAGAATCTTCTAAAAAGGAGGTGAAAGAAGAATCATTGGAAGAAGATGAGGATGAGCATCTGCGTCAAGAATTCATCAAAGTAGAAGGAGATAATATTTTTTCTTCTTCTCCTGAAATTTCAGCTATTGCTTTGAGCCATGATCGCAAAATTTTATGTGCAGGAACTTTACAAAAAAATGCGAAATTGCTGATTTGGGATATTTGTTCTAGAACCAAAATAAAGAGTTTATCATTAATTAATGCTTATTATATCTCATATATCAAATTCGCCTATGATTCGCAGCATATATGTTGCACGGTAGACTTTTAATAATTATATAATTTCTTGATTTGAGTATTTTTTAGGCTGTGACTAATGAATATAAACAATGTGTTTATTTGATTGATACTTTCCATAATCAAATTTTGGGCTGTGCAAATTTCCTGAATTCAGTTCCTTTTAAAATCAAGGATTTGGAGTTTTTCCCGAACTCCATTTATAAATTCGTGACATGTGGCATTAAACATATGTCGGTTTGGAATTACATTGGCTCTACATTAACCTATTATTCTTTAGAGATTGAAAATCCAAAAGTAATTCCAAATTTTAATCTCAAATCAAATTGATATTTGATTTCTTTAAGGATTTAATTGAGCTAAAAAAGGATCCAAAAGAAATTAATCAGGCTAAAAATGATTCTGAAGATGAAAAAGATTATGATAACGAGAAAATTGAAGAGGAAGGCTTAAAAGTGACTTTTCTTTGCGTTGTTTTTGTAAATGAATCTATAGTGACAGGAGGAGATGAAGGATTTGTAAATTTTATTTTTTCTGAAAAATTAAAAATAATTATTGATATATCTATGATACAATAGCTTTATTTATGGGATCACAAAAAGATAGTAAAAAAGCAAAATGCTCATCCAAAAGCAGCTATTCTTTGCTTATATTCATCAAAATCTTCTCGTAATTTCTTATTTTTGAATAGATTCTTAAAAAACTTATAGCAATGTTTGTTTCTGGGGGTATTGATGGAAGGATAATTCTTTGGGAAATAACGAACAATGAATCAAATAAAATGAATTTTGAAAAGTTTTATGAATATAATATTTCTCATGAAGAGTTGAGCCGAACAATTGAAGATCCCAAAAATCATATTCAAAGTTTGTGCATAGGCTCTAAATATATTTTAGCAGGGACCAAAAGTGGAGATATATATGAAATTGAAATTCCTGATGAATCCGAACAGAAGCAAGTCACAAAATTTACACAAGACATGGTGCAACTAAGAATGAATTGTCACGATCATGATATCACAAAAGCCATAGCTTTTTCACCGAATAGCGATAAGTTGTTTTCAATCACGAAGAATGGAATTTTATCTGTTTGGGATTTGAAGACGCTTACTCGAGAAAGCACGAAATATTTTGCAAAAGAAACGTTGAATATGATTGTGTGTAGATCTTCATTGAGGATCATTATAGCCTTTGAGAAAGAAGTCATTATTAATTTTTATTTTTCCAAAAATATTAATAAAATTGATTTCAATTTGAATTCAGATAGTAGTTTTAAGAAATGAAGAAGGATTTCCAGCAGAACCCAATTTTAAATTAGAGTATAAAACATCAATTTCTGATATGAAATTAAGCTATCATGAAAAATTCTTGGCGGTTGCATTAAAGGTTTTCAATGAAGGCAATGCAAAAATAGAAATGTTCAATTTAATAAATGAGAAAAACATTTAATCTTTTTTTTCAAAAGTTACGGCACAGAAGATGAAAATAAATTCAAGACATTGTGCACCGTCGATAATCTAAGCACCAGCATTGAATTTTTAGACTTTTCTACTGACAATTTTTATCTCTTATATAAGGATAGTTTCGAAGAAGTGGTGATCATTGACTTATCAAATTTGAAGAAAATAAATACTGTGTTTGTTGAGTTTGATATTGAATGGTGTTCTGATGGTATAAAAGCTTCTGATAAAGCAAAAGTAATTTTTTTGGGGATTTTTATTTTGATATTAATATTCATTAAAAGGGAATTCAACCATACTATAGTGATGAAAATAGATATTTAAAAATAACAAAAATAGGGGAAAAATCAATAATTGTGTCTGATGAAATGGGAACAGTATAACAAATAAATTAATGCTTTATATTAAAACTTAATAGTTGAGAATATTTAACTATCCTTGTGAAGGGGCTTCAATTGGTTATATGAGATGTTATACTGATCACATGAATTATATTAATAATTGCACTCTTTCTTATGATCGGAAATATTTGGTGACAAGTTCTGATATGGATAGGTGTATGATGGTCTGGAGAGTGATTAAAACCGAAGCAATAAAAGAAGGCGATGAAGATGAAGAAGAGGAAGAACATGGAATTGAAGAAAAAAATGAGAAACTTGCAGAAAGTCCTTAAAAAGAAATTGAATTTGAATTTTTTTTTTTATTATGAAAATTCTTAAAACTAAAAAAAATTACATGAATTTTCACAAGAAAAAATGGAATTAATTAGGTTAGCAACAGACAATTACCATGATTTCAAAAAAATTGAGAGCGAATTTTTTTCTAAAAAAAAAAAAAAAGACTATATCAAATATTCAAAAATTCCTCATTTGCTGACATTAATTTTAAAAGAAATATTTTATATTTTTTAATTTAATACTTTTTAGGAAAATTTCAACAAAAATTCAGTTTTTATCTTCAGTTATTTATTTTTGACAATGGAAAATAGCATAGTTTCTAAGCTTCAAAACATACAAGATTCATTTTTTTATTGTTTTTGTGGACAAAAAATAAAAATTACTCCTGAAGAAGATCTGATCAAGCACATCAAAAATTGTAAAAACTATACAAACGATTCCCCAATTGCAAAGATTTTTTTCAACATAAATTTGGGCAAATTAAACCTCCCTCAACTGATAGCTCTGAAGTGTGAATACATTAATTATATTGATGTTTTAAACACTGAAATGGAGAAAAGTTCGTCTATTTCTTCTTTTTTATTTAAAAAAATTTTGTTTTATTTCTTAAAAATTAATTAAAAAAAAGGGGGATTTCAATCAAAAGCAGTTCAAAGTTATATACATCCTCATCAGCAAGCCCTTTCAAGTTCAATTTCTCCTTCTAAAAAATCAGAGCCAAATGATCCGGTTTTCGATCTCGAGTCATTAAAGCTTAGTGCTTTTCGGGATAAAAACAACGAAAATTGTTTAAATCTTGGCTTTTTGGGACAAAAAATCTTTTGTCAGAATTGCAAAAAAGAGTTCCTTGATTTTGATGTTCAAAATTTCTGGTTAATGGATTCCTGTTGCCATCTTTTTTGTAGAGCATGTCTTATGAAAAATATTACACAAGAATATGTTAAAAATAAAGGACAAGTCAAATGTTTACTCCAGGGATGCAAGGCTTTTCTAAATGAAGAAGATTATAGAGTAAAATATTTTTGAGCTAAAATTCATTTAATTTAATATGTTGATTTTTTAAAGCAACTCATGAAACCAGAGAAATTCGATAAATTAAATGAAGATTTGCTTGAAAAACAATTTAACATTGTTAAATGTGCAAAATGCCAAGAAAAATTTGAATTTATAAAGGGAAAACCTGAAGCACATAATAAAGACAACAAAGGAAATACAATTTCTAAGTTTTTTTTTTTTTTTTTTAATTTTTAAAAGTTTTTGAAAAAGGCCTTTAGCTATTCATTATGCAGAAAATAGGTTCGTATGTCTAAATCCTAAATGCAAAATTGAGCAATGTGTGGCTTGTAAAGCCATGCCTTACCATCAAAATTTTTTCTGTGAAGAATTTGCAAAAAATCAACAATCAAAGTAAAATTAATTTTTTTTAAATGAATTTAAAATGTTTTTCAAATTGAATAAAAAATTATTTTTATCAAAAGAAAATGCAAGTACTGTGAAGTCGCCATTCAAAAAATAGATAAATCTTCGCCATTGGCCATTCAAGAAATATGTTCTTCTGAAGAATGCAAGCAAAAATCTGTCAATGCCTGCCAAAAAATGCTGAAATGCAATCACCCATGTTCAGGTTACATCAATGAATTGAATTGTCTTCCTTGTTTAAACGATGATTGTGCGGAGAAGATCAAAGACTCTCTGCTCAACCAAAAAGGCTCAGACTATTGCAATATATGTTACGTTGAAGGTCTGATAAATGCTCCATCTATTATGATAAAATGTGGACATATTTTCCATTTGCATTGTATTAGCAAAAGATTGGAAATTCGTTGGCATCGTCCTCGAATCACTTTTAATTTTTGTTTATGTCCTTTGTGCAAAATTTGGATGGAATTCCCTGGAGATAGTCCTTTAGAAATAAAAATGCAAGAAAATTTATCGATGTTTGAAGATATAAAGAAAAAATCATTAGAAAGATTAAAACATGAGGGTAAAGATAAAGATGAAAGGCTAAACAATAGTAAAGATCCCTATTATAATAAACCTATGGAATATGCTATAGCAATTTATTCTTATTATCAATGCTATAAATGCAAAAAACCTTATTTTGGAGGGTTAAAGAGTTGTGAGATGATGCTGCAAGAAGATAATCAAGGCAAACAAGATTTTGATCCAAAGGAATTAGTTTGTGCCAATTGTTGTGATGTATTGCCTTTGGAAAATTGTGTGAATCATGGAAAAGATTACATTGAATTTAAATGCAAATTCTGCTGTAATATAGCTCAATGGTTTTGCTGGGGAAATACACATTTTTGTGAACCTT
>JFJP01030627.1_pt1 | contig 15187 bp, 14 predicted proteins | sample 431651 | NCBI WGS metagenome assembly JFJP01 (sample SAMN02602958, study PRJNA72255) | Microbial mat metagenome, whole genome shotgun sequencing project. | biome: fresh water; feature: sink hole; material: water; isolation source: purple microbial (photo- and chemosynthetic) mats found in...
CGTAGCGCACTTTGACCAAGCAGTGGCCCGGTTCCGCAGTGAACTGCCCACGGTCATCGCCGCGCTGAATGACCTGTTCACCGACACCCTGGCCCAGCATTCGGCCTTTCACCAGCGGTTCACGGCCTTCCTGACGCAATGCCAGCACACGATTGGCGGGCGGGTCACGGCGGAGCAGGCGCGGGAGATGCTGATCCAGCACATTCTGACCGAACAGATTTTCCGCGACATTTTCCCGGTGAGTGAATTCCATCGAGCCAATCACCTGGCGGTCGCATTGACCGAACTGGAAAGCGCGTTTCTGCGGGGCGAGACCCGGCGCAATCTGCTGATGCGATTGGAACCGTATTACACGGCGATTCGGCGCACGGCAGCGGGCGCGATTTCAGCGGCGGAGAAGCAGGAATTTCTCAAGGCGGTTTATGAGGATTTTTACACGGCTTATAACCCTCGGGACGCGGACAAGTTGGGGGTGGTGTACACGCCGGGCGAAGTGGTGCGCTTTATCATTGCTGGCTGTGACTGGTTAGGGCCGATCCGGAATTGGATATTCTCGACCCCTGCACCGGGACGGGGACGTTTATCGTCGAATTACTGGCATATTTACGCGGCGACCGGGCAGCGTTGACGCGGAAATACGGCGATGAAATCCACGCCAATGAAATCGCCATTTTGCCGTACTACATTGCCTGCCTGAACATTGAACAGACGTATGCTGAACTCACTGGAACGTGGCGGGAATTTGTCGGAGCCTGTTTTGTGGATACGCTGGCTAACTGGGGCTTTGAATTAACCCACCGGGGCGCACAATCGGATTTATTTGGTGCCTTGACCGAAGAAAACCGGCGGCGGATTCAGCGTCAGAATACTCGACGCATTCCGGTTATTTTCGGCAACCCGCCCTATAACGCTAATCAGCGCAGTGAGAATGACAACAATAAAAATGAACCGGCACCGATTGCCGACGCCCGCATCAAGGAAACCTACCTCGCAGAAAGTTCCGCGCAAAAGACCAAGTTATATGAACGCAGGTATTATTGGTTTAGTCACCAATCGCTCTTATCTGGATGCCCGACACGCCGATGGATTCCGTAAAGTCGTCGCCCGGGAATTTCAGGAAATCTGGGTGATTGATCTGAAAGGCAATGCCCGCACCAGCGGCGAGCGTCGGCAGCGGGAAGCCGGGAATGTGTTTGATGACAAAATCCGGGTAGGCGTGGCCATCAGCTTTTTCGTCCGTAACCCGCAGCAGGAAGGTTGCGAGATTCGCCATATTGCGCTGGATGATTTTATGACTGCGATGGAAAAGCGTCGTTGGCTGGCGACGCATCCCTTACGGCAACTGGCGCGGGACGGCGCATTAACCCGCTTGCGCCCGACCCTGCACGGGGGCTGGATCGATCAACCGACTGCCGACTGGTCCGCGTTTTTGCCGGTTGCCGATAAAGCGGTGAAAGCTGGTCAGTCCGAAGCGGTATGATGTGGATAAACGGCAACTTCGGCGTAAAGTGCAGTATTTCATTGCGGCTTTTAATCGCCAGATTGCCAGTGGCAGCATGAACGCAGATACCCTCGATTATTCTATTAAGTGGAGTAGTACACTAAAAACCCGGAATAAACTGCCTGCTTATTTAGCCAGGAAGATGCTAACTTCGCTCTGGCGGCCGTTTGTGAAACGGTATTACTACGCAGAAAAGGCGCTAAGTGACCGCCTGACCGCCTTGCACTATCAAATTTACGGCATAGACCTGAAACAGGCTAATCTCGGTATCGGCATCTCCGGCGGCTCAGCCATGAAGCCCTTTCAGGCACTGGCGTTTAATGGCTTAGCCGATTATGAATGTGTTGAAAAGAATCAGTTGTTGCCGCTCTGGATTTACGCTGCCGACGGTTCCCGACAGGACAATATTACTGACTGGGCGTTGACGCAATTCCGCACACATTACGCCGATCCCGCCATCGAAAAACTAGACATTTTCTACTACATCTATGCGGTACTCCATCATCCCGTTTATCGGGAGACCTATGCGCTTAATCTCAAAGCGGAAATGCCCTGTATTCCGTTTTATCCCGATTTTCGCCAATGGGCCGCCTGGGGGCAGGCGCTCATCGATCTGCATACGCGATTTGAAAATGTGGAACCCTGGTCCTTGGTGCGTCAGGATGACCGAGTTGCGCCCATGCCTCCCAAACCCCGGCTCAAGGCGGACAAGACAGCGGGCGTGATCGAGATTGACAGCATCACCCGCCTGGAAGGCGTCCCCGCGCAAGCCTGGGACTATCGGTTGGGAAACCGCTCGGCGCTGGAGTGGATTCTGGAGGAATACCAGGAAACGACGCCTCACGATCTGACCCTTCGCGCCCAGTTCAACGATTACCGCTTCGCTGATTACAAGGAATCGGTCATTGATCTGCTCTGCCGGGTAACGCGGGTGAGTGTCGAGACGCGGCAAATGATTCACCTTATGGAAAACCGCACTGCGACCGAAACCACGCGATGATCTCGCCCCTTAATATCATTTATAATTTCTGTTAACACACTTTAAGCGACTTAACAGAAACTATGTTTGTCACTACAGAATTGGAGCAGGAGGCGCTGGTTGCCCTTGGCGAGCGCCTGCGTCGGCGTCGGCTCCAGGCCGCAGAACCCCAAGCGCGGGCGGCGAGTCGCATCGGCGTATCGCTTCCCACTTACCGCAAGCTCGAACAGGGTGATCCCACGGCGCAAATCGGGCCGTGGGTTCGCGCCCTACGCCTCTATGGCAACCTGCCTGATCTCGATCAATTGCTGCCTGAATCCCTGTTCGAATGCGACCAGACGCGGCAGCGTGCTCCACGGCATCGGCCATGATCGCTCTGATCGTCTGGCGTCGAACGCCCACCGGCGACATTTTGCGTGCTGGCGAAATTCGGGTTGCCGAACCGGATCAGTCGCATGGAGGCAGACTGCGTGGCGAGTTTCGTTACGACCGGGTCTACCTGGAACATCCGCAGGCGCTCGCGCTGGATCCTATTCATCTGCCGCTGACATCGGTGGTCTACCCAGCGGAACGGCCCCGTTCCGGCATCCATGGCGTGTTTGAGGATTCACTGCCCGATCTTTGGGGACGGGGTCTGCTGATGCGCCGCTATCGGTTGCCCCGCTCGCGCCAGACTCCCGCGCACTTGCTCATGCACCTGAGCCAGAGTGGACTGGGTGCGCTCGCCTACGGGATCGGCGAGACGCCGCCAGCGCCAGAATTGGCCCCGAGCCGGGACACTGAAGCCCTGATCGAAGCTGCCGAGCGGTACGACCGGAACCCGGCGGAAGTGGAAGACGCGGAGTTGATCGCCCTGTTCCGGGCAGCCAGTTCGCCGGGTGGCGCACGGCCTAAGCTGGTCATCCATCATGCCGGGGTTAGTTGCATGGCCAAACTTGGCTCCAGTCGCGACCGCGTTGATATGGTGCGGGTCGAGGCCGCCTGCCTCACCCTGGCGCGTGATGCTGGTCTGCATGTACCGCGTTTTGATGTGGCTGAATTTGGCCGTCATGCCGCACTGCTCATTGAGCGTTTCGACATCAGCACAGGGGCGGGCCGCTACCATACCCTCAGTCTGCAAACCCTGCTGGGCGCGGATGACTGGTATCAACTCGGCTATCCCGACCTGGCCGATCTATTGCGCCAGGTTTCCGGCAGACCGGAGAACGATCTGCCGGCGCTGTATCGGCAACTGGTCTTCAACGCCTTTATCGGGAATACCGACGACCACCTGAAAAACTTCGCGCTACTACATGATGGCGATGCCTGGCGACTGACCCCGGCCTATGACCTCACGCCCGATGAACCGCCACGGGGCGAGCATGTCCTGCATTTCGGCAGCGCCGGTCATCAGCCGAATGCCGCTGCGCTGGCCGCGATGGCGCGTAATTTTGGACTGTCCCCCAAGACCGGGCGGCGCATCCGTGAGCAGGTCGCGGAAGCCATGGTCGACTGGCGGGATCGGTTTACCCGCTTCGGCGTCGGCACCCATGATCTTCACTGCCTAGCTCCGAGCATCGAACACCGCCTGAAAACCTGTCGGGAAATCGCCTCAACCTGATTTAGACAGCTTGCCCAGTCGCTGGCCCATCCGCACCGGCATACCCGGCTGAAGATCCCGTTCCCAGCGCACTTTGTCCGGCCCGAACAGCAGAATGACCGTAGACCCCATATTGAAGCGACCCATTTCCGCGCCCCGGTCCAGCCGCACCACCCCATCGCCTTCAAGCGGATAGTCCCAATGGCGCAGGGTTTTGCCCAGCGGCGGGGTGATGACTCCCGCCCACACGGTTTGAATCGACGCAACGTTGATCGCGCCCACCAGCACCATCGCCATGGGTCCCGCCAGGGTGTCGAAGATCGCGACCACCCGTTCATTACTGGCGAACAATTCCGGAACCATGCGAGTGGTCAGCGGCGACACGCTGAACAGCTTGCCGGGAATGTGCACCATCTCGCGCAACTGGCCGGCCAGGGGAATATGAATGCGATGATAATCGCGTGGCGACAGGTACAACGTCGCGAACGCCCCGCCCTGGAACGCTTTAGCCCGTTCCGCATCGCCGCCCAGTAATGCGGTTAATGAGAAAGGGCGGCCCTTGGCCTGAATCAGCGTATCGGCGTCAGCTATTCCGATCTGGCTGACCGCGCCATCCACCGGACCGCCGATCACCCGGTTGCCGGGAGCAAAGGGCCGTGCGCCGGGTTTCAGCGCCCGGGTGAAAAAGGCGTTGAAATCAGGATAGGCATGGGGACGGGTTTCCAGGGCTTCGTCCAGATTCACCCGAAAATGCTGGACGAAGTAGCGAATCAGCGGGTCTTTGAACCACGGCGTCCGCACCCGCGCCGCCCGGTAGATCAACCGGGTCAGCAGGCGTTGCGGCAACCAGGATTGCGCCAGGAAACGGAGACGGTCGCCGAGTGGCGCAGAAGCAGGTTTGGTATCGGACATGGGCATCGCATTCAATCAATAGGAAACAGAAAGCATATCCCGCTGGCGGTTGAAACGATAGAATTCATCGGCTATCCACTGGCTTTGTCCACCTTCCACCGAATTTGGCTGATGATGACCGATTTCATCCGCTGGGGGGCCAGCCGCATGAATGAAGCTGGCTTGCACTTTGGCCACGGCACCGATAATGCCCTCGATGAAGCGGCGGCGTTAACCCTGTATGCCCTGCATCTCCCGCCTGATCTGCTGCACGCGGACTATTTGCAGGCGGCGCTGACCCCGGACGAAAAACGCGCGGTGCGGCATCTCTTCGAGCGGCGAATCACCGAACGCAAACCGGCGGCTTATCTGACCCAGCGCACCTGGTTCATGAGCCTGCCGTTTTATGTGGACGAGCGGGTGCTGATTCCGCGTTCACCACTGGCCGAATTGATCGAGCGGCAGTTTGCGCCGTGGCTGACCGACAGCCGCAAGGTGGAAAATATCCTGGATTTGGGCACGGGCAGCGGCTGTATCGGCATCGCTTGCGCCTACACCTTCCCGGATGCACGGGTGGATCTGGTGGACATTTCCGCCGACGCCCTGGCCGTCGCCCGGCGCAATGTCGCTGAACATGGTTTGGAAGATCAGGTGGAAGTGATTCAGTCTGATCTGTTCTCGGCGCTGAAGGGCCGCCATTACGACATCATCATCAGCAATCCGCCTTATGTGGCGCTGGATGAGTTGGATGCGCTGCCCGCTGAATATCACCATGAACCCCGGTTGGGACTGGCGGCGGGCATCGCTGGACTGGATGTAGTCATCGACATCCTGCATCAGGCCACGGATTTCATGAACCGGGACGGTCTGCTAGTGGTCGAGGTGGGCAACGCCCAGTACGCGCTCTGTGAAGCCATGCCGGAAGCGCCCTTCACCTGGCTGGAATTCGAGCGGGGTGGTCAGGGCGTGTTTTTGTTGAACGCATCGCAAGTACGCCGACTTTAAGAGGAGTCTCCTGTGGATACCGCGATCATTTTCGACCTGGCGCTGATTGGCAAATACGACAAGGCCGGTCCCCGCTATACCTCTTACCCGACTGCTGTACAGTTCCATGACGGGTTCGGTGAAGCGGAATATCGGGAACAGGCGCTGGCCAGTAATGCCAGTGGCCGGCCGCTGTCGCTGTATCTGCATATCCCCTTCTGCGATACGGTGTGTTTCTACTGCGCCTGCAACAAGATCATCACCAAAAATCGCCGACATACGCTGCCCTATCTGGAGCATCTTCACCGGGAAATCGCGTTACAAGGCACCTTGTTCGACCGTTCCCGTCCGGTCACGCAACTGCATTGGGGGGGGGGTACGCCCACGTTTATCAGCGCCGACCAGATGCGCGAGTTAATGCGGGTCACCGGCGAATATTTCCAGTTACTGCCTGACGATAGCGGCGAGTATTCCATCGAGGTTGATCCCCGGGAAACCGATGATGGCACGGTGGGTCTGTTGCGGGACATTGGTTTTAACCGGCTGAGTCTGGGCGTTCAGGACTTCGATCCCGATGTGCAGAAAGCGGTCAACCGCCTGCAATCGCGGGAGATTACGCTGAAGGTGATGGAAGCTGCCCGCACTGAGGGCTTTCATTCGATCAGCGTGGATTTGATCTATGGACTGCCCTTGCAGACCGTGGCCAGTTTTACCCGCACGATTGACGACATCATCGCCCACAATCCGGACCGGATTTCGGTATTCAATTATGCGCACTTGCCCGATTTGTTCAAAACCCAGCGCCAGATTGACGCCGACTTATTACCGCCGCCAGCGGTGAAACTGGAGATTCTAAAAACGGTGATTGAGCGCTTGACCGGCGCGGGTTATGTCTATATCGGCATGGATCACTTCGCCAAGCCGGATGATGAACTGGCGCTGGCGCAGCAGTCCGGGACGCTGTATCGCAATTTCCAGGGTTATAGCACCCACGCGGATTGTGACTTAGTCGGCCTGGGCGCGACGTCGATTGGCGTGGTCGGCGACAGCTACAGCCAGAATTTAAAGGGACTTGAGGAGTACTACGCCCGAATGGCCGAAGGGCGGCTTGCAGTCTTTCGCGGCGTGCAACTGAATGATGACGATCGGTTACGGCGGGCGGTGATTACGACACTGATCTGTCATTTTGAACTGGAATTCGCGGCGATAGAGCGCCAGTACGGCATCGTGTTCCGCGACTATTTCACCCCGGAATTGGCGGAACTGGCGGATATGCAGGCGGATGGATTATTAGCGCTGTCCGGGACCGGGATTCAGGTGCTACCGCCGGGTCGGTTGCTGATTCGCAATATTTGCATGACGTTTGATCGCTATTTACGAGAGCAGAAACAGCAACGCTTCTCCAAGGTGATTTAACGGGATGGGAGTTGGCTGGAATAGGGTCTTGCCAACTGAGTGGCGTACATCCCTCACGTTATCGCCATACCGGCGGATCAGCGGACATCCCGAACCACCCCGGCGCTTCGCGCCACACCTCCTTAGCCAAGGAGGGGAATCCGGAAATCCGGCGATCATCGGGAAAAGCTATAGCTATCATCCACTTTTTCAAACCGCATCCCCATTATTACCCACGTCAGGATCAACTTCGTGCCTACCTCTCATCTTCATCCCCTCCTGTCCTCCCAACCCTTCGCCCGCAAGGGCAAGATTGTTACCGCTGATGAAGCCGTGCGGTTGATCCGCGATGGCGATTCCGTGGTCACGGGCGGTTTCGTCGGTATCGGTTTCGCCGAGTATCTGGCGGTTGCGCTGGAAAACCGCTTTCTGGAAACCGGTCAGCCCCATAACCTGACGCTGGTCTACGCGGCTGGCCAGGGCGATGGCAAGGAACGGGGCTTGAATCACTTTGGTCATGAAGGATTGATTAAACGGGTGATTGGCGGTCACTGGGGTCTGGTGCCCAAACTCGGTCAACTGGCTATAGCGGGCAAGATTGAAGCCTATAACCTGCCCCAAGGCGTCATTTCCCATCTGTTCCGCGATATTGCCGCCCACAAACCCGGCACAATCAGTTCTGTCGGATTGGGGACGTTCGTTGATCCCCGCTTCGGCGGCGGCAAGATGAACGCGCTGACCACCAAGGATCTGGTTGAAATCATGACGATAGGTGGGAAGGAGTATTTGTTCTACAAAGCGTTTCCGCTCCAGGTCGCTCTGGTGCGCGGCACGACCGCTGACCCGGATGGCAACATCTCCATGGAACGGGAGGCGCTGACGCTGGAGGTGTTGGCGATTGCGACCGCCGTTCACAACTCCGGCGGCGTGGTCATCGTCCAGGTGGAGCGGTTGGCTGAACGGGGCAGTCTGCATCCGCGCAATGTGAAAATTCCTGGCGTGCTGGTGGATTGCGTCGTTGTCGCGCCCCCGGAATATCACTGGCAGAGCTTTGATACCCCCTATAACCCGGCGTTTAGCGGCGAAATTCGGGTGCCGCTGCAATCGATTCCGTTAATGCCGCTGTCCGAACGCAAGGTGATTGCCCGCCGTGCCGCCTTTGAAATCCTGCCTAACAGCGTGGTTAATCTCGGTATTGGGATGCCGGAAGGTATTGCTAACGTTGCCAATGAAGAGAAAACCATTGACCTGATGACGCTGACCACCGAACCGGGTGTGCTGGGCGGTATTCCCGCTGGCGGCCTCAACTTTGGCGCGGCCAGCAATACCCAGGCGATTATTGACCAGCCCTCACAGTTCGATTTTTACGACGGCGGCGGGCTGGACATCGCTTTTCTCGGCATGGCGCAGGTGGATCGGCAGGGCAATGTCAACGTCAGCAAATTCGGTACCAAGCTGGCCGGCGCGGGTGGTTTTATCAACATCAGCCAGAACGCCAAGCGGGTGGTGTTTGTCGGTACGTTCCTGGCGGGCGGCAAAATTGAGATTGACCAGGGTCAATTACAGATCACGCAACCCGGTAAGGGCCGCAAGTTCATTGAAGAAGTCGAGCATCGCACCTTCAGCGGTTCCCATGCGGTCGCCAAAGGCCAATCGGTGCTGTATATCACCGAGCGCTGTGTCTTCCAGCTCACCCGCGATGGCATGGAACTCCTGGAAATTGCGCCGGGCGTTGATCTGCAACGGGATATTCTGGCGTTAATGGATTTCCCGCCGGTGTTGAAACAGCCACACCGATTGATGGATGTGCGCATTTTCCAGGCCGAACCCATGGGCTTGCGCCGGGCGCTGCTCCGGCTGCCGGTTGAAGATCGCTTTATCTATGACGCTGAGGATGACCTGTTCTTCATCAATCTGGAAGGCTATGAGATGAAGACGCTGGACGATGCTGAGGCGATTCGCCGGGAAGTGACCAAACACCTCACGCCGCTGGGTCGCAAGACCTACGCGGTGGTGAATTACGACAATTTCACGATTGACCCGGATTTGATCGATCCCTACACCGACATCATCAAGGATTTGATGAGCCGGTTCTATTCCGGCGTGACCCGCTACACCACCAGCGCTTTCCTGCGGATGAAACTGGGCGATGCGCTGGAACAGCGGGATGTGGCACCGTATATCTATGAAAGCGCCGGCGAGGCTCGTCGTCATGTGCGGGAAGCACAAGCTGGATTGACCGAGGAGGATCTGGAAATCGCCAGTTATGGCGGGACTGGGTGAGATCATCGAGTTTACTATGATGCGCCCGTGCTGGAGGCCGGCGATGAACTGGAGACGGTCTAGAACACCTTGCTCACCACGGAAACGGGCGATCAAGGACTTGATGACCCTGACCGTGGCGAAAGTGGCGCGGGATACCGGGGAGTATTTGAAAACGCAGTATGTGGAAACGGTCACCGATGAAGACCGCTTGCCGCATTACAAGCTGTTCGCGATGCGCTGGCGGGTGGAGGGGTAGGCGGGTGGTGAACGAAAAATTCACATAAAACGGGATCACTGTCAAAACAGGATTGACAATGTTCCAAGCAAATTGAGGTGTACACGCCTTTTCTCAATGGAATACCTGAAACCGCCCTGTTGATGCAATCATGGTAATTTTTATGCGACATGCTTAGCGTGGCATTGCCGATGATGACTGGGTTTGTTTATGCGGCAAGGCGCTCAGGTTCTGGTTGATAGATTTCCCGCAAGTGCGGCGGCAGCAGATGCACCGGGTAGGTTCCGGCCCGCAGCTTGCCCAGGTGCCACCACCAGGCGGTCAGGGGACGAGTAGAGTCATCTTCCAGTAAATAATCGGCGATCATATCCCCTTGCGTGATCTGCTCGATAACATAACCATCCAACTTCATCAGTCGGCGTTGGTTTGATTCAGAAAAAACAGCAACCGACAGCTCTTCCCGTAAATCCGCCAGACCCATGCCTTCCCCAAGGTCGAGCGCAAACTGAATCAATTCTTCGTAGCGATCCAACTTAATAGTGTTTCGATTGGCCATTGGGCATCTCCTAACCGTTGAACGAAATCTTCATCAGGACGATAAACTGTAATGCGTTGCCCCAATTCATTCACAAATAACAAGCGATCCTCTTGTGGGGAATAAACCAAATAGCGATTACCGCGCCAATAGACACGCGATTAAGCGTCATTGAGTACCTGATCAAAACGAGCATCAAGATCAGTTGGTTTTGAAAGCGAATCGTGATATTGATATTTGTATTTAAAATAATGCCAAATTTGACTAGAAGACTGATACCCTGCTTCATCCAAGAACCTCAGAAAATCGGAGACTTCAGGAATATGTGTATTTTTCTGGAGCGCATCCATCGTGTCGCGGGTCATTCGATCATTGCGACGCAGCTTAATTTGAGGCCACTCCGGCGTCGTACTCGCTTTAATGAGCGCCTCAGCCGCTTGAATTGCGGGTGCATCACCGGAACGGAGTAAGTCAGGATGAACGCGGGGCGGAGTCATAACAGGCATTATATCCCCCACCCTCCGCCACTGATACAACTCATCCTTGCCCTGATTATAAATCCCTTCCATGCTGTCCCCGTCTTCCAGAATCCGCCGCTGTTTCTCCCAACTCCCGGTCACAGCCCGCGCCTCCTTGGCCGGTAGCGATTTGAGAAAATCCCGTTCCGCCTTCGGATTGAAGCGCAATCATGGGCGACACGATGCAGTAGCCGATGATCTTCCGCGTCGTCACGACGACCTGCGGGCACCATAGGCTTTTTTAGCCGTTCTGGTGTATGCTGCGTTGCACTGCAACATTCGCCATCTCAAACACAGAACAGCCATGACTACTGCTATCCTTGTCGTCCCCACTGAACAACACGTCGGCTTGACCACGGTTGCCCTCGGTCTGGTTCACGCGCTCGACCGTCAAGGCATTCCGGTCGGTTTTTGCAAACCCATCAGCCAGCCCCATGCGTCGGATACCGGCCCGGAACGGAACCGATTCCGGTCGCGGAAGCCGAGCGTCTGCTGGGCCATGACCAGGAAAATGAACTCCTGGAAGAAATTATTACCCGCTATGAGCGGGCGGCGCAGAACGCGAATGTCGTCATCGTTGAGGGCCTGGTTGATACCGAGGAGCAACCCTACGGCACCCACCTGAACGCCAAAATGGCGCAAAGTCTCGACGCTAAAGTCATTATCGTCGCGGTGCCCGGCCACGATACCCCGCATCAGGTCGCTGATACGATTGAAGTCATCGCCCAGGCGTATGGCGGCATCCGCCACGAACGGATGCTCGGCTGCATTCTCAACCTCCTGGATGCGCCCATCGATCCCACCGGCCATATTCGCTTCGATTTCAGCCGGGCGGCGGATAACGGTCATTCCGACCACGAAGCGGAATTTCGCACCGAGTGTACCCGGCAATGGCCGGAAACCTTCAAGTTACTGGGCTGTATTCCCTGGCAGCGTGAGTTGAGCGCACCACGGGTGCAGGACATCATGCAGATGATCGGCGCTCAGGTTCTCAATGAAGGCCACCTGCATCGGCGCGTCACGCATATCGCCCTGGGTGCCTCGACCCTGAGCAACGCCTGTCAGGATTTGCGGGCTGGCGCGATGGTGATTATCCCCGGCGACCGCGATGATCTGCTGCTGGCGATTTGCATGGCGGCGATGAGCGGTACGCAAGTCGCGGCGGTGCTGCTGACCGGCAGTTTGAAACCCGATCCACGGGTCTGGAAACTGTGCGGCCCGGCGCTCGATACCGGTTTACCTGTATTGACCTTGGCCTCCAGCGCCCTGCAATCGGTGCTGTACCTGCCCTATCTGAATCTCGAAGTGCCCCTCGATGATCGTGACCGGATGTTGCAGGCCGTGGAAGCCGTTGCCGCGCATATCAATCTGGACTGGAAGGAGCCGTTGCTAACGACCCTCGAAGAGCGACGACTCAGCCCGCCCGCCTTCCGGCACATGCTGGTCGAACGCGCTCGCCGGGCGCACAAGCGCATCGTACTGCCCGAGGGCAATGAACCCCGCACCATCGAAGCCGCCATTATCTGCCACCAGCGCGGCCTGGCGCGTTGCGTACTGCTGGGCGACGCCGGGCGGATGCGCCGGTTATCGGCGCGGCGTGGGATGGCCATTCCGGCGGATATTGAGATCATCGATCCGACGCAAATCGATCAGCGCTATATCGACGCCATGGTGGAACTGCGCGGGCATAAGGGACTGACCGCCGGTCTGGCTGAGGAGCAGTTGCATGACGCGGTGGTGCTGGGGACCATGATGCTGTATCTGGGCGAAGTGGACGGTCTGGTGTCCGGCGCAGTGCATACCACCGCCAACACCATTCGCCCGGCCCTGCAACTGATCAAGACCGCGCCCGATGTCAAACTGGTGTCGTCGATCTTCTTTATGTGCCTGCCGGAACAGGTGCTGGTTTACGGCGATTGCGCCATTAACATTGATCCGAATGCCGAGGAACTGGCCGACATCGCCATTCAAAGTGCCGATTCCGCCCAAGCGTTTGGCATCACCCCACGAGTGGCGATGTTGAGCTACAGCACCGGGGCCTCCGGCAGCGGCAGTGATGTGGAGAAGGTCAAGACCGCGACCCGCATCGCCCGCGAACGGCGTCCCGATTTGCTGATCGACGGGCCGTTGCAATATGACGCGGCGACCATCAAAACCGTCGCGCAAAGCAAGGCCCCGGACAGTCAGGTGGCGGGGCGGGCCACGGTGTTTATCTTCCCGGATTTGAATACCGGCAATACCACTTACAAGGCGGTGCAGCGCAGTGCGGATGTCATCAGCATCGGCCCAATGTTGCAGGGGATGCGCAAGCCGGTCAACGATCTGTCACGCGGGGCGCTGGTTGAGGATATCGTGTTCACTATCGCCCTGACGGCGATTCAGGCGGAACAGGCGGTCGAGCGGGAACGCGGTCAGCATTGAACAGCGTCTTTACCGAACCCTCAAACCGCCACTCATCTAATAATGGAACAGGGCGATAGCGAATCCAAACCGCCCTTTCCACCCCCATTTCCACCTCGTTCTGTCGGACTATCGACAATCACATCAACGATGGCCTGATCCAGATGTTGGGCCGTGTAATCGACGCCCTGACGTTCAATGTCCCGAACGAAAGCGCGCAGATGGTTGCGTGAGCCATGCAGCAAGTGGCCATAGACGTTTTTTAGATCAAGATTGTCGGTGGCGTCCATCGCATTCTGGTTATCCTCGATATCGATTTCCTCAATCAAGGCACCGACTCGGAGAGCTTCCAGGAGGGAGTCATCCACCCGCAGAGCCAGTTCACTATAAAGTTGGGACAGGTTCTGGTCGGTAAACACACCAGCCGCATCGTTCTGGATGGGGTCGGGCAGGCTGTACTGGGTTAACCGGCCGGCAATCGCGTCCATGTGCTGCTGTTCGGATGCGGCGATGTTGGTGAACAGCGGCAATTCCCAGCGTTCAGCGGCCAAGTGGTAAATATCTCGCGCCAACTTCTCTTCTTCCCGCATGAACGTGAGCGTAGCGGCTTCCGCAGTGTCTACCGTCCCCGCGATGCAAGTGGTGCAAGTTTCCGTTCCATTACCGGCACCGTTGCGGTTTCCGCCATTCGGGGCGGCAAAAGCCGGAGTCACCGCCAGTGTCGTCAACAGGGTCGTGGTCAGCAGCGTATAGGTCAGGTTCATGGTGCTACTCCTCAAGGATTAGTTAAAAATGTGGTAGACCATTAAGCAGAACCCGCGCCAAACTTGAATATGTTTTATTTATAATAGGTTACGTAATAAAATCGACAGATGGAAGCGACAACTGCCGTTCCATTCGACAAAAATGTCGAGGGTGTCGATCCCGAAACCAAGGTTCCCTGAATGCGCTTTTAAGGTTGGCTTAATATTGAGCTGATTAAATACCCGTTATCGTCTCAGCCGGGACGCTTAATCCAACCTTTGGAGTTCACCATGAACAAACTGCTCGCCGCGATGATCCTCGCCTTCTCCGCAACCAGCGTTCTTGCCGGTCCTACCTGCAACGTACCCCAGGAAAAATGGATGAAGGAAGCTGACTTCAAGGCCAAAATCGAAGCCCAGGGCTATCAGATCAAGACCTTCAAGGTCAGCAAGGGTCAATGCTACGAGATTTACGGTTTCGACAAGGCCGGCAAAAAAGTTGAAATCTACTTTGATCCGGCGACCGGTGCCCCGATGGAAACCAAATAATTTCGGCGTCATTCAGCGCCCGGCGAGTCGAGTCGCTGATAGGCTCGACTCGCCCTTACGACGATAGTGACAACCCTTATGAATGAACTTCATCCTGCCGAAGCGGTGCGCGTCTGGGACCCTTTCGTGCGCATCTTTCACTGGAGCCTGGTCACTTGTGTACTGCTCAACTATTTCGTGATCGACGATGGCGAAACGATTCACCAATGGCTCGGTTATACCGCGAGTGCGTTAATCGTGGCACGCATTATTTGGGGCTTCGTGGGTTCCCAATATGCGCGATTTAGCGATTTCTTTCCGACGCCTACGCGAATCAGGCAACATGTACACAACCTGCTGACCCATCAACCGGATGACTACTTGGGGCATAACCCGGTCGGCGCATTGATGATGTTTGCGCTGATGGCGCTCGTGCTGGCGATGGGTATCACTGGTTTCATGCAGACCCTGGATGCCTTCTGGGGTGAAGAGTGGCTGCTGGACCTGCATGAGGTGTTGGGTTCCCTGCTGATTCTCTGTGCTGGGTTTCATGCGCTGGGGGCCATCATCATGAGCTATCTGGAACGCACGAATCTGATCAAGGCCATGTGGACCGGCGTCAAGGTCCGTTCCA
>JFJP01045102.1_pt1 | contig 15186 bp, 14 predicted proteins | sample 431651 | NCBI WGS metagenome assembly JFJP01 (sample SAMN02602958, study PRJNA72255) | Microbial mat metagenome, whole genome shotgun sequencing project. | biome: fresh water; feature: sink hole; material: water; isolation source: purple microbial (photo- and chemosynthetic) mats found in...
AACTCTAAATCATCTTCTGGAATCATATAACTGTCAAAAGCTAAGGACTGTTCATCCGAACGGTTATAATCGGAATAATAGAGTCAAAAGTAGTGCATCACATGTGTTTAGCGACTCGTCGGAATAGCACACACATGGCACAATAGTGCTCTCCGAACCGTGCTAGATAGTGACCATCACACGGCTCACCAACGTCTCCGTTTACCAAAAAAGGGGAGCTAAGCGGCGAGGCGACGGCTTTCTTTTGAAACTGTGCTTACGGACCGTTTTGCTTAGGGACAAGGCGAGGCTTCACCAAGTCAAGTGGTCTGCTGCAAGTAGTCTAGGCTGGCGTAGTGGACTATCCACGGTCCTAGCGTGAGCGACGACTTCCAAGCCGTCGCTCGCTACGGCCTTGTGCTTTTTCGCAAGCAAACAGCCTAGCTGCTGACAAGCAGCACGTCCGGCGGCCAAGCTAGCACCGATGGATGACCTTTTGCTTGCAAGCCAGCCATGCAGCCAAGCACGCCGCCCTTGCTGGGACTGGAAGGACTCGTGGGCGGGCTATAAGGCCAAGGCAAGCCTGCCCGCACTGCAAAGATACACGCCAGCAAGCGTCGGTTTGTTGACCGAATCAACACGCCGCCTGTCGCTCAGAGACTGTGCTATCCATCCGGACAGGGCAAGGTCCGAGCGCACGCTACGGACTGGTGCTTTTGCCTAACGAGGGGGACCGGACGTAGCGGACTAGTCCGGATGATGACCGTTCGCATACGGGCTGTTAGCTCTGTTAGCGCTGTTCCGGCCTTTGCTCGCCGGCGGCACTCAGTAAGCCGCCCTCCTAACGAACGGGAACTCTGTAAGGACGGTCGACCGATATAAGCAACATCCGCCGCGGCAGGCCCGGCTGGCCGCCAGCCCGGGGGGCGGCTGGTACGGTGTGCTTGCTAGGACTACTGTCGCGGCGATGGATGGCGGCTCTTCGCCAAAAGAGGCTTCCACAGGTGGCGACCCGCTACAGCAAATACCTTCGCACGCGTACCCAACTTAAACTTTGCCGCAAACATCATAGCCAGTGAATGAGTCAAGATGTATGACCACCTAGAAACACAGCGACGTTGAGACTCCGCCAAGTGATAATAATTGGCTAAGCCACGCAATACGGAGGCTACACGAGCCACTGTATTGCTTTGTGTCTCTTGAAAGTAATGGAAGTTCGGTTGTGGGTTACCCGAGCGGTCACAGAAGCCCTGCTCCGCCAAAGAATGAAGCACTTTGGGCATGTTCACCAACAAGCGCACTTTGTTCCGGAGCCTGGGGTGGGCAAGCTCTTTCTTTGGAGCGCTTAAAGTGTCTGTAGGCCTAAGGTAGCCGCCCTCTGGCTCACGTGGTAAGGGTCGCCGAGTTTCTGGCTCACGTGCGCCGCGGTGACTAATCAAGTAACCCAGAAAGGGTACTCCCTCGCCTCTGGTGTCACCCAAGGGTTTTCGTAGACAGCAACCTTGTGGCGGCGCCCCAAACTGGACCACCGCCGGCCAACTAGGCTGATTCGGCGCGGAGAGCTTGGCTCGATGCAGCTGTAAGGCTTCTCTGGTGACACGCAGTTGGAGTCGGCGTCCGACAAAACGCGACACCAGTGAACGCAATAACTTGGCTACATGGGGGTTTCCCGTGTAGCCTAGGAGCACCTCGTGTGCGAAGCGTACATACTGTAAGCTTATCGGCTGGGGATAGAGCGGGCTACGCGCCACAACGGTCCGTTCCTCCGCCACGCTCGCCACGCTCGCGCCGTCCGAAAGCGCGTATCGGGTCGACAGACACCAAGAGTCTCGAGGAGCTGCTAAGTGCTTTGTCCGAACGTGGTCACCACCAGAAGAAGAGGGGGCCAAGTGGCCTAAAGTACCGTGTACGCCCCTCTTAGAGAGCCCCGGTGCCTTTATTTGTGGTTGACTACCGGAGTCCGGTGCCAACACAAACAGTCGCTTGTGTTTTAGAGGGGTCAGCCTGAATACGCGTACGGTGGTCACCAAAAAGGGGGCCCGCCGCAGAGAAAGCTTTTTAGCGCATAACTGCAACCAAGGCCCGAAGTGTTTCACTTCGCTGAGGGCGCCGCGACCCAAGGGAGCGCAACGAGCACTAAGGCGGAGAAGGTTTAACCTGTGGATATCACCAGGGTCGTCGGCCTTCCCAGTAAAGCAACCCAGTTTCACACCAGCCTTCCGCCGAACAGCAGCAGCTTCTGCAGAAGCTGCTTCAGCTAGGGCGAAGCTCCGCCCGGAGTGAAGATAGCAAGGTTGTCCTGTGTTCAAAGGCCTGGTAGCACTTGGGGGGGTCCAAGGAGCTCCTTCGTAGGCGCCGCCTTGGCGAGCTTTGGCTGGCGTGACTTTGGTGAAAGAAACACCACCACAAGATAAAGCGCAGCGCTTGTCGCTCGCATGAGCAAGGTGCGAACGTACTGCGTACCGATGGTTCACTACGTGTACCATCGCAGCGCTACACATCGCTTTGTGAAACCATTTGGCCACTTGGAGCCCTGTCGCTGTTCCCCTTTGACCCGTACGAAGGTTCCACCGTAAAGGCAGAGCGCCGCTACGGTGATGACACAAATGGAAGGCTGAAGCCTGCGGTTGCCCTAGCTTAGAAAGGCTCTTCGCAGAACACGAAGGCGGCTTGCTGTTCAAAAAGCGACAACAGCGAGGCGATAACCACAACCGGTGCTTGTTTGAAGGCCCAAAGCTTAGAGTATTATGACTTTTGACCACCGCCTGCCGGACTTGTTCCGGAGTGACCACGGGCATTCGTAGTAGTGTCTTCTTGGTGAGGTAACTGAAAAAAGGTGTGTGCAGCATATTCGTATGGTCAACAAACGCAGTTAGTCTACTCGTTCCGATCCGGGCGGCGACGCAGTGAGGCGACTGCGCGGAACGTATAGCGTGCTTCCAACCGGACGGCCTTCCGGTCTATCTGCGGGGCAGTCCCGCTGTTTCGCTTACGTACTCGGACGTCAAACGAAACAGTGCTTCTAGGCGTGTGTCGGTCGGACTGTTTGGTTCCGCGGTAACCACTACTTAGTTAGACACAGTGCTTCGCGAGGGGAATAAACTCGCGAGCGCAGCGAGCGAGGGGAATAAACTCGCGAGCCCAGCGAGCGAGGGGAATAAACTCGCGAGCCCAGCGAGCGAGGGGAATAAACTCGCGAGCCCAGTGAAGACAAACAAACATAGAGCGAGCAAAGCGAGCGAGGACGACCAGCAAGGCCGCTAGCGCCCGCCGCCAGGGCTGGGGCGCTAGCGACGAACGACAGCCGGACCCACCCAAAGAGGGTCTGACGAAGAATACGGTTAGCCGCTCCATGTAGTCCTGTTTTTGGGAAAAAACGTCGTTTTAGCGTGTCGGCACTGTGTGCCGCGTGAGCGAGCGTCTCCGGTCCAGGACTTACCCTAGTCGCTCCTGAATCCGTCCTGTCGCCACAGAGTAGCGAGCGACAGTAGCTGATTAGCTCGCGTACGAGGATACGTGGCGTTTTAGGACTAACCATAGTGTCCACGCGTCGCTCGCAAGCCGCCCGACCGAAATCCGTCCAAAGCGTCGTCCGACTAAGAAAGAGAGGACGATACGACGACCCGTCCCGTCCGTCTCGTCGGGCCTGGGGCCTTCGTGGACTGGCTCGCAACGTGTAGTTGTGTCGAGCCCGAGGGTGGAGACGAGTACAGCCGGGTGCGAGCGCTGCGAGTGCCGAGCGAGCCACTCGTTAAGTCGCGTCACCAGTGCGCCCGAGTCAGCAAGTCCCGCTGATTCGCGGACTTACTGGCTACGTAGCAAGCGACGCGCCCCGAGCTAGTCACATCTTCGTGCGGCTCGTCTCTTATTCTTTCTCCAAACCAACGAGTCGACCTCTAGATAGGGAAGCAAAGCTTGGCGAGCCTCTTCGCTCTAACAGCAATCGCACCACTAAGCCTAGCCTGTCGTTTCCTCTAGCCGTTTGTCGTCGGGCCTTCTTAGGCCATAGCGCTTTCCGAAGGAGTCGGCTGTCAAACAGGACGACTGTCTCTCTGGACCGCTATGACCGATGTGCAGCAAGCAGCCTGTCGTCCGCCGGGCCGTCGTCGCTGAGTGTTGCTTATGGTCAAGGCGCTGTTGTGCTCGCTTCGCTCGCACCCTCAAGTATGTGCTTCAGTCGTAAGACAAACTTGTCAAGCTCGTGGAGCTGCATATTAGCCAATAAGGGGCTGTAAGGGGCGACCGCCCGGACTACGGAGGCGTGCTTGCTGTTTTTAAACACCAACGGCTTCTTCTGGTGACAACCGTACCGTGGTCGGTTCAAGCTTTCTGCACTGGTGTTGCCCTTTTGCCGTTCCAGCAGCAGACGGCCGAGCGAAGCGAGCCCGCCGCTTCGCCTTAGTCGCTTGTTGAACCGGCTGTCCCTAATAAAATGACTCAAAAGGCCTTCCGTAGCACAGCTTGGTCTAACCAACAAGGTACGGTGTAGTGCCGTCTGCACGACGGTACTACGAAGGCGGCCGCCGTGTGTGACAACCGCAGGGTTACTTGTAGTCAAAAGGCCAAAGGCTCTTAACCGCGCAAAACCTAGTAGGGGCAACCTTGTGGCGAGTGTTTTAGCCATACGCCTGGTCAACGTTAGGGCGGGAGTGGGCCTACTAGGTAAGGCCTTTCGCAGTGGCACTAAGCCTAACGGCGGAGCCTTGCTCAACGAAAACCCAGCACTACGAGCTTCGTCCGTTGGGAAGAAACAACCATAGTGGTTTTTCTGTCCCCAAAAGCCAAGCCCCGTACGTTGCACCCTACGGTCCTCCTGACACGGGTCAGGCCTTCCGGTACCCCTTACGCCGGTACCCCTGCATTTCCAGCCCGGCGCGCCTCCTCCGAAGGAGGAGCCGGGGTTGTCCAGCACCTTGCAAGATAGATCTCCCACAATGTACCAAAGGGCACCCCCAAACTCTCGTCGAATCTGTTTCAAACACGTGTGTTGTGACCGTCCGGGACGGAATCCGTGCGAGCAGTCCAAGAATTGCCGCTCGTATAGGTGGTCTAATATCCGTATAAGCACTTTATGGACGAACTCTTTGCTGCGCACTGCGGAATTGCTGCTTTTTTGTTGTGGTTAGCGTCTTGCACGCTCGTAGAAGCGCTAGGCTTGGTCAAGATGAAGTCATTAAGTCACCACCAAGTCTATGAGTAATACGGCCCAAACGGTTACAGGTAACACGCAACGGCAATAGTAATCCGTTGCCGAGCGATTACGCGGCGCGCCTAACTCGCGTGGCTGTCGTGTTCTAGGGCGTCGATCTAGGCTTGAGTCAGTCCGTAGTAGTGAAGGCCTAAACGGTGACTGGGAAGAGCACGTAGGTCAGTCCGTTCCCCCGCACGGGGAGGACAAAGTGCCGAAGGACGACTCACTTAGCGTTCGCTCGCCGGGCGTTTCGCGAGCGAAGCTCGCGACGCGGCGGGTCCGCCGAACGCGGCGAGGACTACGGAGCGAACGAAGTGAAGCTTCATAGGAGCGAAGCGATAGCGAGCTCTATATCGCGTCGTTATTTTAGGAGCGATGCGATCCTGCTATCTAACGGTGACCCTACCCGGTGGTCACGCCAAATAGCGCCCTGCCCTGCGATAGCTTCGCGGCGACGCCCAGGAACTTGGTGAAGCAACGACACCTTGCGCTGAACCGTCGACGCCCTGGAACTTGGTGAACGACGAAGCGCGGGCGAAGCTGGCGTTCCAGTAGCTCCTCCAGGCGGCGAGCCGAAGGCGGCCGCGCCCTTCGCGACTTCCATCACGAGCTTGGCGAGGACGACAGTCGGATATAAGGGGACGGACGAAGTAGACGACCTAATGGGCCAAGCCCGGCCGTTCGGACCTATTATAGTCCTCCTTCGTAGACGACCGTCCGTAGTAGCGCACGCTACGTCAGGGGCGGGCGTTCGGACCGTCTCGCTCGCAAAGCTCGCTCGTTCGTCCTCACTTCGTTCGGACCAAGACGCTATGCCCGTACTCCTCGCCTTCGTCACGTACCGGCGAGCCCCGCAGCGCGTGGCGGGCGGGGCGACTTTGGCGGGAGCGAAGCCGACGCCTTAGAGCTTGCTCAGCCGCCCTCCAGGCAAACGGTTCGGCAATATAGGACGGGCGGAAGCACTGAGGAGCGACGAAGCGAGCTACCTCTTAGGTACCTTTCGTCCGTGACCACCAGTCTCCGCCAATAGTGCTTAGGTGTCCGAAGGAGCCGGTCCGGGTCGACCGGCGCTTGTGGACGTAGGACCGGACAACGGCGGCCGCCGGCCCCGGTCGGTCTGGACCGTCGGACTGGTCCAAGACCGCACCAAGTCTCGCGATGGCCGGAAGAAAGCCGCCTTACGGCCAGAGGTCGTCGGGGCTTGGACGGCGGCGAATGGCTCCCCCATTATAGGAGCGAAGCCGGTTCGGACTCTCCTTTCGCATGCTTAGGACGGTGCTATCTACAGCTTGCGTCCCGCTGGTGCCTAGTTCCACAGACCGGACCACTTCCTAGTCCTTTGCCCTATAATCCACCGAGTGACTTACTTGCGACGCGCCTGACCACGGACGGTTTTGGCGGTGATTATGCGCTTTTTTTCTTAGTGGTGTAAGCAGTTTGGAAAGGCCGTTGACTTGAGCCTTGCCGTTGCTTGCCCGCCAAAGCTTGGACAAGAGGGCCTTCCATTGCAGCAACAAAGGCTGTTGTGCTGTTGGTGGTGACCTGGGTCGCTGAGGCTCCTTAAAGAGTCTAGCTCCTGGAACAAACCGCCGACGACCACTTGTCGGCGACGGATCGGACCAATATTGCCTATAAGGTGGTCGCCTCCTAACTACGGTCGTTGGGGGGCACTCGCTACGCTGGTAAGGGTGCCGTACGAAAAGAAGACCTATTATAGGCTGAAAACAGCTTCCCGAGCCAAACGCCGACTCTGTGGCTTCATGCAGCGCTTTAGTTTTTAGTGTCCACGACACTCTTGTGGTGGTGTTTTTCAAGGAAGGCTTTCTGGAAGGCGCTACGGAGATTTTTTGTGTGCGATGCCGCCCTATGCATCGTTTTAGGCTCCTAACCGTGTGCTGGCTTGCTTGCTTGTGACATATCCGGACTACGGACAGTCTTCGGTCAAGACCAAAGCCGCGCTCTGCTGTTGCCAGGTATCTTTCGATATGGCGGGTCTTACGAGCCCTCTGTCCCATCCACGCACACTTCCGGATGCCTGAATGGTTCACCGGTTCTACCCAGCGGTTGTCCTCGGACGGAGCTGGTCTGCCGAGTCGCACTACAGTTAGGTTTCGGGTGCGTAAAGACATCTTTCAATATGGTGTGTTTTTTGCCTTGTTGTGGACGCTACGAATCAACGCCACAAAACCGACGAGTTGATTTCCCAGTGGACGTCCGGTAAGCTGTCGTTGTGTACTACTTGTCTGTAGTCATGTCGTTCCGAAGGAGCCGGCTCTTGGTCGTCCCCGCCGCGGTTAGGACTGTCAGCTACGACAGTGCTGGCCGTTAGCACTGCGCGAGCGACTGCGCGCCGAACCCAGGTAGGTCTAATTCATAAGTCCGCCGGCTTCGCTCCCATAATGGGGGAGGGCCCGACATGTATGGCTAACTAAGGCGCAGGCCTAGGCGATACTGTTTGCGAGCTGGGCTTGCTTGGTGAGGCTTGTTTGTACATGTCCTACGTCCAAGACCACGGACAGAGCGTTCCGTCCCTTGTTTGTCCTAAGTACGTGTACCGTCCTTACGGAGACCTACAGCACTTCTCGCGGAGACTGGTGGGCTGCTCTACAGCGCAAAACCGCCGAAGGCTACCGAAAGAAAACAGACGTCGGTGCTTGCTCTGGGAGCTAGCTGCGAGGAAAAGACGGTCCGACAGGACAAACATCGGGTCGGCGGCTTGGATCGTGCGTGCTGCTAACTGCAGCCTACGCGGGTCCGTAGCGTTCCATAGAGTCGTCCTCACTTCGTTCGGACCGTAATAGACACCGCCACCAGTCTCCAAAATTTCGAGTGCTACACTACACATAGTGGTCTAACGCTCCGAAGGACACTACGAAAGCCCAAGCTTGCCTGTCCGGACTTGGCTTACTCTAATAGAGCGAAGCAATACGCTAGAAATAAACCTTTACCGTCCGAAAGTAGTCACAGAGTCCGGACCACTAAAAACTTGGTCGGACAGGACGGTAAACGTTCCGGACTCTGGACGACCTGTCACAATCCAAGAACGGAAGATTGGTGCCTTCTGTCCGGCCGCCGCGGTCGGCGGTCCTACATAGGGGAGCCAAAGCCGATCCGGTGGTCTATAATAGGTCATTTGCCTAGGATAGCACAGCGAAGCTGACCGTAGCGTACCGAACGAAACACTGAAAGTAGTGGTGTACCTTTTTTGGTATTCACGTGGACATTACAACACTATAATAGGCCTGTCGTCTGGTCGGGTCGGACCGGACACCAAACACCTCACCTTCACAATTACTGTTTAGCTGTATTTTGTGGTTGATAGAATATAAAAGGTACGACCCGTCCAACGCTTGCTTGAGCACTGCACAGAGACCGTTAGACAAGCTACGCTTTGCTTTTTGATCAAGAAGGTCATTCCAGTCCGGTTGATCGGTCAGCCGAGTGCTAGCTGCGGACAAGTTACTCGGACTGCATAAACATGACTCATGACACACCAGGACCAGTCCTAAGCTAGGACACTTATGTACAGACCCGCTACTGACATACACAGTCTGCTGCTTGCTTGAGCGTCCGTGGTCGCCGGTCCAAAACTTGGACCAGACCGTAAGGCCCGGTTCCATGCCAAGTAGTCGACTGGTCTTTCGGACATGACTGTGTTGCGACACAGTGGACTTCACACCGATGATACGGTGTTGTCAGTCGGGGTCGTATGTCTGTGTCTCACAGGATGATCGTAAGCATCCGTATCCGCGAGCCGGTACCTCCAAACAGATCGGTCCGCTGGGATCACACCACTGGGTGCGGATGATCAGTAGGGTGTCCGGTGGTGCTAGCTATACCTAATAACCGTACGAACCAAAGCAGCTGGTCATGCAAGCAGCCAAGACTGTCTATCTGTCTGGCTCGATGGTGCGGCGGTTTGTGCTAACGCACGGTTAGCGGCCTGGACAAGCAAGCAGCCAGGCGCCGGTGGACTACGTTCCTCCGAGCAAAGCGAGGTGTTGTCCTAGGCTGGTTTGCTAACACTTCTATAATAGCTTTTTGGAAAAAGCAAGGCGTTTGCGTTGTGCTATACTAGGGCGGCGGGGTCCAGGTCCATTCACAGTAATCTGTGTGCGGACTAAAACATAGTGCTTCGCACCAACCGACAGGTTGTTCGGGGGCCTGGCATGACCTTCCTTGGTAAGGACGCGTCGTCGGTTACTGCTTCGTGTCGGCCACTTATAACACTTTGTGCCGGTCTGACACGTTAGTGGCCGAGTCCGGCGCTAGGCCTAGGCCGGATACGGTGGACTCTGGACTGTTTCAAAGGCTGCACTTTGGCTTGGTGTTAGCAAAATCGTAGCGCGAAGAACGCTACGGACAGTCACCGCAGCCACCGGGCTCCTCCAGTACCAACCCAGGGTCCGAGCGAAGCGAGGACGGGCGCTTTGCTGGCGACGGTCTAGGCAGGCGGCTCCTCCTTCGAGAGCAGTCCTGGCGGGCGGCGGCTGGCCCACTAGTTCCGACTGGGTATAGTAGCCGCCTCGCACCCCTCGCCGCATTGAGTGAGTAAGCACACAGACTGCGACCGAGGATACGTGGCGACTCCGAAGAGCTTTTGCCTTATGGTTGAGGACACGACCAGAGCAGCGGCACCGACGCCTTTACGACCGGACAAGGGACCAAACTTCGTAGCGCACCCAGTCAGTGGCGAACGCATAAACGCAGCACCGTTCTTCTTTCGACTGACGCAATAAACCCAGGCGCAGTGCTTTATTTAGAAATACGACCAGGAAACTACGTAAGTCGGCCGCCTTTGCAGCACCCGGCCGGTCCGTGTGGGACTGTGTCACGGTCAGAAGGTCATAATGTCCGTAGCGGACATGTAGTCGTCGGACGGTCCAGCAACCCTCGTCCCGACAAGTAATAGTGCTATGGTGCGGCGAAGCCCTATTATAGAAGCGCAGTCGTAAGCGACGTATAGCACAAAACCGAGTCTTGGTCCGAAGGCCACCAGCACTTTTTTGTACCGAAGCTAAGTTAGGGCGGCTGTCTCATCATGACCACGTCGTCCGTGGGGTCTACTCTTAAACGAGCCTTGTTTGGGAGCGTTCACGTCTAAAAACATAGTCCGACTAAGTTTTTAGTCGGAAGCGAGCACGACTGACCTCTTGGTTAGCTCCGACAGCCTATATATGGTCCGATGATCCGTAACCAGTGAGGCGCTGGCCGGACAGTGCCTTTAATAATGTGCTAGGTCCAACTTAGTCAAGGTCTACGGAGCTTCCGGTGCTTACGTCCTTTGGTGAAGTGATCGACCGCCCGGCTACAGAGCCGACGGACAGAGGACGACCACAAACGAGGCGGTCCTTAATGTACGCACCCAAGGCTCGGCGGCTATACGACTGAAGTGGTCAACTAGTCGCGGTAGCCGCGTTCGTATATCAGCGTCGCAACGCAGTACGGTTCGTGCCGGCAAAGAGCTGTCGTCAAGGTCGACCACCACCTCTAGAGCTGTCCGGACGTGTGGCTTACGTAGCACTAAGTGCCTAATCCGCCGCCGTCTTCGACCGTCTCCAAAGCAAGCAGCACGCCAGGACTGTTTCTCAGATAGACCTTCATGGTCCGAACGAAGTGAGGACGAAAGTGCGTCTTCACTAAGTATAAACTGTTTTGTGCTTTGTCCGTAGCGTTCGGACCCGGATTGGTCTACAGTTAGCACGATCGGAGGAGAAGCTCGCCCGGCGCGACCGCCCGACGTCGGCTTTCGCCTGTGTCCTGACTACTCAGGCCGTAGGACTCTCGGGCTGTATCAGTGCTGAACCTTTTCGTCGTCCTTACGGACGGGGGCTGTATGCGCTGGACATGTAGTGGTGCGTGTTGTATCCGCCGAGCCTAGGATAGGACGGTTTGGGTACAGTGCTAGCAAGCAAGTGTTTCTTGTATCGGACGATCACTGTTGTGTTACGTCCGGCGGACATTCATTTAGGCCCGCGCTATGCAGCCAATAGGGGTCTGGACTATCATGGAAACAGGCTATGGTCGTCGACATAAGTGCATTGTGCCGACTAGTCTCCTAAGTAGCCCTGCAGCAGGCATCTGCTTCCGTTCAACCATGTTGGTGGTCGAATCAATCATTCGCTGGGTAACTCCACGGTCGCCCTTCATAAGACCAGTACCATTGATGTCCGATCGCTTTGATGGTAATAGCCGGATCCACAACCTCGTCCATTGAATATAATAAAGCAAAAGAGGGTATCGCAATGAACATCAGAATAATACTTGGAAATACGGTCCAAATGATCTCAATAAGCGTACCATGCACCACTCTTTCAGGAATGGTATTTTTTTTGTAGTTAAAATGCCATAGGGTACGCGCCAGCATCCATACCACAAAAATCAGTATAATTACCAAGAAGCACAAAATGTCATGATGTAAATCAATAATGCCCTGCATCATCGGAGTCGCCGCATCTTGAAAGCCTAGTTGCCAAGGTTCCGCAGCATCACAATAAGCAATTCGCATCCATCCGTTTGTCATGTTGTCGTGGGTTGTCAAAAAAGGCGCAGCATCTTCTTTGTCCGGTCGTTGGACTATACGCCTCTATTCACCAGAGTCCGTAAGCTCTACGATGACTACTAAACCTAAGGTCAGAAGACAGTCCGGTCCCCATGTCTTAATCCGGGGCCCTTTGTGTATAGGACACCGACGGCGGCCTCCGTGAACCAAGTCGGGAGGAAAACGGCTTACTTGTGCAACAGTACCTCTGGTGAGCTTCTCTAGGGGGCTAAACGCTTTGCACTGGAGTGTCTCACCTAGACTACGCTGTCGCTTTCGGCGGGGGCCGCTACTTGGCGAACACCGGACAAGTCATTCCGAAGGGCTAATAACCGCGGCCTGACCGCCGGAAGAGCGTGCGGATCACATCGTAGTCCGGATCGGACAAACTAGCAAGCTTTGTCCGCAGCGCTTGCTATATCAAAACCGGTTTCTAGTACCAGGCCGAGTGTACAACCAGCCCGTTCCAAAGCGAGCTAAGCTTGCCGGACGAGGTACGTTTTTGTTTAACGCTAAGCACCTAGACGACTCAGGTTCGTGGTGCCTTGGACCGGTTCGAACGGTCCACTGTAACCGTCACCAAACACCATCGAGACGGACGGTGTCGGATATTCAACACCTGCTCTTCGTCCGGCTTACGCAGCTTGAGCAGCACCCCTAGGAGCCCTACACTACTACTAATCCCGGCTTGGTTAGTGTCCTTCGGTCCGTCATGGACCGGTCCTCCCAAGCGTACTTCAGTGTTTGGCCCCCTTGTACGCCTCCGGTGTTTTTGTCCGGCGAGCTTTAGCCGCGGCCTGGCCGGCGTCGCATCCGAGACAAACACAGAGAGAGAGCTACGGCGGACAAAGGGGCTTGTTTAGTAGGGGACGACCACAGAGCTAGCGAGGGCCAGCCTGCTCTATTGACTGACCAGCCACAGGGAGCGAAGTGAAAACGAAATAGCTTCGCGACTCGCGCCCTAGCGAGCGTGGGTCGACTTGACTTGGGGAGACTACAAGGAGACGAGCGTAGCGTACGCAGGACACGAACGCGGGGTGGTCCGCTTGGTGAGGTCCGTCCGGACTTTCTCCGGGCCACCGGCCGCTGGGGAGGGGCGGCTGCGGCGCGCCCTAGCAGTCGTCCTATTATATATAGATAGAGGGCGGCGTCCTCACTTCGTTCGGACCCTAGTCATAGTGCTTTGCGGCTTTCTCTGCGGCTCTAGAAGTGTGGAGACACGAGAGTTAAAGCTTTGGTCCAGCGAGCCTTTGTTCGGTCTGAAAGTAGGGTGGTAACCCGTGAAGCAGCGTACGAACGATGACTAAAGCCTACGTAGATAAGGCGCGCCGGCTCCTCCGAAGGAGGCGGCTGGGTAGCGCACTATAAAAGCGACGTCCTCGCAAAGCTCTAGGACCGTAGCAAACCGTTAGCGAGGAGGAGACGCCGCCTTCTATAAGAAAGAGGGGGAGCTACTTCGGGTTTTGCGAAGGGAGAAACGAAGCGCCGCCGCCTAAAGAAGCGAAGCGTGTTCGTTGTTAGTCGCAAAGCTCAGGACCTCTTTATTATAGGACGTTCGTCTAGTAAAGGGTTCAGGCCGCCCCGTTCGCCGTATAGCGGCCGGCGGCGGCGCGTCGCCGGGGTCGTCGGCCGCAGCGCAGCCGCAGTTAGCCTTGCTTCCTTGTCCGTTCCGCTTGGTGTGTGTTTTTTGGCGGCAGTCACGGTTAGCCTAGCTTTGTTCCTCCGTGCCTCTATCGAGTCCGGGTCGCCGCGCAGTCGCTGCTGTTAGCCTTGCCCTTTTGCGGGGGACATAACCACGGCGGCGTCCCAGCGTCGTCCTTCGTCCGACCCTTGTTTCTAGGGTCGCTGCGCTGTCACAGTGAGCCTAGCTGGGTGCGGCGGGCGTACCACGCTACTGGGTAGCCTTTGTCTTCAGGGTAGCTTTGTCGGGTTGCGTTGCTGCTTGCCGTCGCGTCTGTCGATCACAGTAAGCGCGGGGCTGTCCTATAATAGGTGGGGGTTGCTCATATCTCGTTCGGTCGGACTGTCCGATGCGGCGTCGGGGTCTGCGCTAACTGTGTTTTGCGGCGGCGGGTTGGGCTAACCGGCACTCACCAGGAGGACGCCGCTCTCGTCGGCCGGCGCTGTTGCGTGAAGAGAGGAGCCGCTTCCTTCCTTTGTTTTCGAGTCGGTCCGAGCAACGCGAGGACGGTCAGCCCCCCAAAGGGACTCACGTCGAGTTCGAAAAGTCATGTTCTGGCCGACGTCCATGAAGGTCCGTCTTGGGAGGCGGTGCCTTCGGTCCGTAAATACCTAAGTCTGTCGCCAAATATGGCTTGGAACGAAGTAGTGTGTAGAGGCGCCGCCGTGCCTGCGGTGCGCCCGTCTAGGTCCTCTCCGGTCGTTGGTCGAGTCTCGTGGTTCGTCACGGCGGTGGCTGTCCGTCCTGATCTGCGATGGATCACAGCCGGACTGGGGGCTCCTTGGGGCTTGGGTGTAGTCCGGGTCGGTCTATGTCCGTCTGTGTAGGCGTCAGTCGGAGTGCTAGGTCAGGCAAAGCCGGTCTGTCTTGGTTTTTTGGATAAGGGCTACAAACAGGTGTGCGTTATGGTATAGTCCTCCCACGTAACTCACCACCAAGTCGCTTTATATAAGCCGCGAGAGAGATCAAAAGCCTAAGTAAACGACGCGACTACACCATAAGAAATCGGACGTGAGTCTAGCCTTCGGCTCCTTCTCTCGTAGCCCCTAACGCCCGGCCTCTCGTACGTGAGTCAACAAGGAAGGTCTTCGTACTTCGTACCGTCGGGGTTACTAGATAAGACACGGTCCGGCTTCTTCGGCGGCCCTATTATTTAGAGGGAGCGGGTTGCTTCGTTGGGTACAAACAGGGGCTATCCTTTCGTATAAAGTAAAGGCCTAACGGACTTCGTACTACATCAAGTAGGTCCGAAGGACGCTTTCTTTCGTCGTCCCTTGTGAAGGTCCGTGGTGTCCGCCGAACGAGGCAGTCAGCGCACTGCTCGTAACACAGCACTCCGAAGGAGCGGTCGGTTGGTCGTCTAAAAAGGAGGCTAGCCGGTTCGGTTCGTGGCGGCGCGTCTGTAAAGAGTGTGTTTAGTCTGCGGCCGCGGTCGGCGGATACTACCTTAAGGGAAGCTTACTGGTCCGACGATAGGACAGGCCTAAAGGCACGTAGACCGTGCCTTAGGTACCAGGGCTGCGGTGGGAGGGGTCCGAAGGAGCGGGCGGACCCTTAACCGCCTAAGTGAGCGGGGCCGGCCCGATCACGAGCTTTCTAGACAGCTTGCTTACGCTAGCAAGCAAGTCCTAGGAGCTAGTCCAGAGGGTTGTGTCGCAGGCGCTCCAAGTGGTCGCTACTCTTATACCGGCCTGTCCGGGTCCGCCGGGTCCTGCCTTCAGATAGAGTCGGTCGCTTTCTTCGTGACGTCCGCCCCTAGATATAGGTGCGGACGTAGACAAGGTGCACAAACGG
>JFJP01038907.1_pt1 | contig 15185 bp, 12 predicted proteins | sample 431651 | NCBI WGS metagenome assembly JFJP01 (sample SAMN02602958, study PRJNA72255) | Microbial mat metagenome, whole genome shotgun sequencing project. | biome: fresh water; feature: sink hole; material: water; isolation source: purple microbial (photo- and chemosynthetic) mats found in...
ATGGCTTCGCTGCTATGAGTTATAACTTCAGGATAACTTCCAAAAAGTAACTGATTGGGTAGAGTTTCGATAACATATTGCAGTCCATATGTATTGCGCATTTCCTGAACACTTACAGGAAATAATTTAAATCCCCTGTATCGTCCGGTCAAGGACTCAAAGGTTTGGTCAGCAAGTTCAAGTGCTGATGACCCTGTGATGATAAATTGATATCCTAATTCCCGGTCAATCATATTTTTAACCAGTAAGCCAACATTATCCAAAGCCTGAGCTTCATCAATAATTACTAACTTATTTTTGCCGATTAATTGAATGACTGTTTGAATATTTTCTGCTTTCCATAAGCTTCTTGTTGCTGGATCATCACCATTAACATACGTAAAATTAATTCCAGATTCCCCGGCGAATGTTTTAACAAGTGTTGTCTTCCCTGCCTGACGTGGACCCAGGATTATTATGGCTTTCTTCTTATCCAGCTTTTCAGGAAGCAATGCTAACAACCTTCTGTTTATCATGAGCAAGTAATTTTCCCACAAAGATAACATATTTCAGAGATTATAATCCATAAATATGCCAATATTTATGGATTATAATCCTTAAAAACAATTTGGGAATAAAAAATTAATCCTGAATTTTTTTTTGAGGTTGTGGATTGAAGTCACACTTGTTCTTTTTATTGATTTTTTCCATCAGGTAATTTTTAGTATTGATATTACTGACTATGCATCTTTGCTAAAATGATAGTGAGCCATTATCTGTTTTTATAAAATAATTTTCTTTTGTCAGTTTCATTTTATCTAATTTTATTGCCAAATATTTCAAGAAATATATCATGAAAACTCTGATCACCGCACTCTTATTAATTCTCTTCTCTTCACAATTTGCACTTGCTGCCAGCGAAGGAAGATTGATGACTTATCCTGATGTTTACAAGGATAAAATTGTATTTACCTACGAAAATGATCTCTGGCTGGTTAGCTCCGCCGGTGGAACAGCAACACGCCTGACAAGCTTTCCGGGTAATGAATTCTCTGCCAGGTTTTCGCCCGACGGAAAATCAATAGCTTTTACTGCCGGATATGATGGCACGTATGGAGTTTATGTAATGCCTGCCGAAGGCGGAGAGCCTGTGCGGTTAACATATCTGCCAGGCTCGGCACAATCCATTGCCTGGACTCCTGATGGCAAACGTGTAGTTTTTCGTTCAGCCTGGGAAAATTATATTTCGCGTGATCCAAATCTTTATTTTGTGAACAAGGAAGGATCAGCCCCGGAACGTTTCCCGATTGACAGGGGCGTTTTGTGCAGTTATAACGCGGATGGTACCAAAATGCTTTACTGCCGGAAAGGAAGCGAGGAATATTACTGGAAACGCTATAAAGGCGGACAGTACCAGGATATCTGGATGTATGATTTCAAACAAAAGCAGTTCACTCCAATTTCAGATTATGTGGGAAAGAACAGCTACCCAATGTGGTTTGGAAATACTATGTATTTTGTTTCGGACCGAACCAATGGAATCGCTAATCTTTATTCTCAAGACCTTGCTACAAAGTCGATAAAACAGTTAACGAGTTATGCTGATTTTGATGTAATGTGGGCTGAAAATGACGGCGAACAAATTGTCTTCATCCAAAGCGGGTACCTGAACATTTATGATACGAAGACAAGCCAGGCAAAGAAAATTTCAGTAACAATTCCTTCCGACAGATGGCGGATGAGGGATAGGGTTATTAATCCCAAAGAGTATGTTCATACGTTCAATATTTCGAATGATGGAAAAACCGCTGTGCTCGAATCTCGTGGCGATGTATTTACAATTCCTGCTGCTAAAGGAATCACAAAAAATCTATCCAATACACCCGGCACAAGGGAAATGCATCCGCAGATTTCGCCCGACGGCAAATGGATTGCTTTCTTCTCGGATAAAACCGGGGAATACCAGCTTTATATGCAAAGCACCGATGGAGGTGATTGGACTCAGCTGACAACAAAACTCGATAAATTCATATACCATCTTTCCTGGTCGCCTGACGGCAAAAAAATCCTTTTCGGAAACCGGGAATTTGCAATTTTTTATGTGGATGTGGATTCTAAAAAGCTGACTGAAATTGATAAGTCGAACCAGTTAAAAAACGATGAATTTTACTGGGAACAAAGCGATTACAGCTGGTCGCCCGACAGCAAATGGATTACATACAGTTTTACGAATTTCAACCGCAATAATGTTGTCTACATTTACAATCTTGAGCAGAAGAAAAAGTATGCATTGACAAGTGATTTCTTTGATAACCTTTATCCTTCGTTCGATGCAAACGGGAAATATCTGTATTATGTTTCGAGCAGGAATTTTGAGCTGCACATGGACTTTTACGAGGACAACCACGTTGTTGCTACACCACAGCAGGTGATGGTTGTTCAGTTAAGGGATCACGAAACGCCTCCTTTTGAAGAAGCTCTTACCAAAGAAGAAAAGAAAACGGATGAAATATTCAGAATAGATATTGACGGAATTTTAACAAGAACCTATCCGCTACCAGTTGAACCAGGCAATTATTTTTTCCTGAAAGCAGGAAACGGGAAAGTGATGTGGAGTTCCGTTGAGAATTTTACAGAAGACGAATATGAGCAGATATTTAAACCGGGATCTGAAACCAAATGGGCGCTGAATATTTTCGACATGTCGTCAAAATCACTGGTTGTTTTGAGCGATAAAATCAAAAATTTTGATTTATCCACTGACAGAACACGTTTGATTATTCAGAAGGAATCGGATTGCTTTACAACTTCAGTTGACGATGCGTTTAAATCAAAAGCTGCCGGCAGCAAACTCAGTCTGGATGGAATGAGCTATACCGTTAATAATCTCGCCGAGTGGAACCAGATTTTTAATGATACATGGCGTTGGTATCGCGACTTTTTCTACGACAAAAATTTTCATGGCCACGACTGGAAAGCTATGGGTGAAAAATTCAGGGCGTACATTCCTTACCTTTCTTCACGGGATGAATTAAACTGGTTGCTGTCGCAGATGGTTGGCGAGTTAAGCGTTTCGCATACGTATGTTGGAGGTGGTGATATGGGACCAATGAAAGCCCCTGAAACCAAAGTTTACACAGGCTGGCTGGGTGCTGATTTTGTTCCTGATAAATCTTCAGGCTTATATAAGTTTGATAAGATTTATGGACCTACGGATTACAATCTCGATCTGAAATCACCGCTGGTTCGTCCGGATATTGATCTTAAGGAAGGTGATTATTTGATCGCTATTAACGGGAATGAGATCAAAGCTCCTGAAGATTATTCAAAATACCTGCAAGTCATAGCCGGGCAAACAGTTACTGTGACCTTAAATAACAAACCTACAAAAGAGGGAGCTAAAACCTATGAAATAAAGCCAATCCGGAACAACAGCCAGTTAAGGTATTTCCGCTGGATTTCGGATAACATCAGTTATATTCAGAAAAAGACCGATGGCAAAGTAGGCTATATGCATATCAATGCAATGGGTTCCGGTGGTGTAGGAGAGTTTGATAAATATTGGCGAGCATTCCGGTATAAAGAAGGACTTATTATTGATGTGAGAAGAAATGGTGGAGGATGGACCGAATACTTCCTGATTGATAAGCTTGAGCGCAAAATGGTAGCCTACAATGTTCTTCAGGGTATGGAACCATTCCGGTATCCCGGAAGTACTTCTACCGGACCATATGTTGCAATATCAAATGAATATAACGGTTCGGATGGTGAAGCATTTATCGAAGATTTTAAAGCAAATAAGCTTGGTACTGTGGTTGGCGTTCCTTCGTGGGGCGGACTGGTAGGAATTATTAATGCACAAACTACTATTGATAACGGAATTGTAAATCAGTCGAACAATAGTTTTTACGGCAAAGAAGGAAAATGGCTGGTTGAAAATCATGGTGCCGATCCTGATATACTGATTGATAATGATCCAGCTTCGGTAATGGCCGGAAAGGATAACCAGCTGGATAAAGCAATTGAAGTAGTGCTGCAGAAAATTAAAGAAAATCCGTTTACTTTTCCTTCGGTTCCGGAGTATCCGAAAAGATAGATTGTTTTCATATTCAAGAGTATTCAAATAAAACTGCCGGTAAATTGCCGGCAGTTTTTATTTCATCATTTTAAAGATTTATTCAAACCCTTTCGAATAGATCTATGAAATTCTAGGGAGGTAAATTTTCCGATAAATCTTGTAATTATACCTGACTGAGTAATTATTGACATCCTACCTACTAATTGTTAAGAAAAGGGTTCATTATTGCATATAGAATTAGTACGTTTGTATAAGAAAAAGTGATGAAATTTCGGTTTACATGCCGGTTGAGGTATGCATGCATGCAAGTTCCATCAAATAATCGTTATGAAAATCATAACCTGCATTTCAATATTTTTAGTTTTACTGTGCCTCTCGCTGAAATCCTTGGCAGGAGATACCCTTGTTTTCAAAGGGCAGGCTTCGGGCTGGATCAATCTGAATCCAACTATCGAAATGCCGGTTTGGGTAGGAGCCAGGTATATTCCGACACTGAATTATAAAATTGACTTACCTAAAAACAGGCTTCTGGACTTTGAAGCTTCGGCCAGTTTAAGCGGCAATGCTGGTTTTCATCCTTTCGATTCGATCAATTCAGATGCTTCAATCAAGCCATACCGGATGTGGGCAAGATATTCCACCAGCCAGTTTGAATTGCGTATTGGCCTTCAGAAAATCAATTTTGGTTCGGCAGCCATGCTGCGACCGCTAATGTGGTTCGACCAGCTTGATCCGCGCGATCCGTTGCAAATCACTAATGGGGTTTGGGGTTTGCTCGGAAGGTATTATTTCCTGAATAATGCCAATATCTGGCTTTGGGGATTGTATGGAAACAAAGAGACAAAAACATGGGAGCTGGCAAATACTTCACAAAAAACACCTGAATTTGGAGGAAGAATACAATTGCCTGTTTTAAATGGCGATGCTGCATTTAGCTGTCATTTCCGGCAGGCAGATACACGATTGTTATCCGATTCAATTGAAGGAAGTTCCAAAACTCCCGAACAGCGGGTCGGACTGGATGGAAAATGGGATATCGGACCCGGAATATGGTTTGAGAGTGCATGGATACATAAATCTATAAATGCCGGATTAGCAACCAACCAGGAGATTTTTACAGTTGGCGCCGATTACACCTTTGGCATCGGAAACGGGCTCAACACCGTTTTTGAGCATATGGTTTACGGTTATGGAGAAGAGGCATTTGATTTCAGTGAGCGCCTGTCCTTTTCCGGACTGAGCCTCTCTTATCCGGTTAATATAAGTAATCAGCTCAGCGCAGTATTTTATCATGACTGGACAAATAAAACCTTTTATAACTTTGTTAACTGGAAACACCAGTTCATCAAACTCGACCTGTATTTTATGGCTTACTGGAATCCTGAAGATTATAGAATGCCGCTTCAGAACACAAAAAATATGATTACTGCAGGAAAAGGAATACAGATTATGATGGTTTTTAATCATTAGTTCAGATTATGATGGTTTTTAATCATAAGTGAATAGAAAATGGAAAATAGAAAATAGGGGAAAAAGTACCAGAAATAAGAAACAACACTACTAACTTCCATATGTGTATGCAAAACTCCGAAATCATCAAAATTGAAAATCTCACCAAACGGTACCATATGGGTGAAAATGATTTTACTGCCCTGCGTAATATCAACCTCACTTTTAGTAAAGGTGAATTCACCGGTTTGGTCGGGCCAAGTGGCTCAGGTAAGACTACATTGCTGAACATTATCGGATCACTCGATAACCCGACAGAAGGAAATGCCATTGTGCTGGGTAATTCAGTCAGCGAGCTTACACATAAGCAGTCGGCAGTGCTACGTAATTATCACATTGGGTTTATTTTCCAAACGTATAACCTGCTGTCGGTTTATACAGTTTTTGATAATGTGGAATTTGCTCTGCTGCTGCAAAAACATACTGTAGCTGAACGACAAAAAATGGTAATGGAAGCACTCGATTGGGTTGGGCTTGCGGATAAAGCACAATCCAAACCGGCCCAATTGTCTGGTGGCGAATGCCAGAGGGTATCTATAGCCCGTGCGATGGTTAAAAGACCTGAAATAGTGCTTGCCGACGAACCTTCGGCTAATCTCGATGCGGCTAATTCGCACCATATCATTCAAACCATGAAAAAACTGAACCGGGAACTGAACACTACTTTCATCTTCGCCACGCACGACGAAAAGGTAATGCAGTATCTCGACCGTATTATCCACCTGAAAGACGGAAGGATTGAAAAAGATCTGATAATGCCGGATTCAAAAACTGAAAGCCATGTTAGCCTTTAAACTTGCTTTTAAAAACCTGGTAGGTGCCGGATTGCGCACCTGGCTCAACGTGTCTGTGCTGTCGTTTGCCTTTGTTGTAATCGTTTTTTACAATGGCATGCTTGATGGCTGGAACCGGCAGGGGCGGAGCGATACCAAAGCCTGGGAAACAGGCAATGGTCAGTACTGGCATCCGTTATACGACCGATATGACCCTTTTAGTCTGCAGGATGCTCATGCTGTTGTTACAGGCGAAGCCGCGAAACTGACAAAGGAAAATCAAATAACGCCAATACTAATTACCCAGGCAACGGCATATCCGCAGGGACGAATGCTTAACGTTATGCTGAAAGGCATTGATCCAAACCAGAAAATACTGATGATCCCTTCCGGTTCGCTCAAAGCCCAAAACGGTGAAATACCTGCTCTGATTGGCAAACGGATGGCTGAATCAACACATCTACAGAAAGGAGACCATGTTCTTGTTCGCTGGCGTGATGTGAACGGAACTTTTGATGCCCGCGAAATCCTGATAACAGAGATATTCAGTTCAAATGTTCCGACAATTGATGTAAGCCAGATTTATGTTCCGCTTTCTTCGTTGCAGGAAATGACAGGCATGAAAGATGAAGCAACTTTTTTGGTAGCAAATGGAACACTCAATAACACTGAGATTAAAGGATGGACTTTCAAGGATTCAAAGTTCCTTTTAAAAGATTTCGACGAAATGATAGATACAAAAAAAGGAGGATCCCGGATTATCTATCTTTTGCTTCTTTCAATTGCTTTATTGGCAATTTTCGATACTCAGGTGTTGTCTATTTTTCGCCGTCAGAAGGAAATTGGCACCTATATTGCTCTCGGAATGACCAGGTCCCGGGTTATCCGGCTTTTTACTGTTGAAGGAAGCATGCATAGTATCCTTGCATTGATTTTGGGATCACTTTATGGAATTCCTTTAATGTTGCTTATTAACAAATATGGTATTCCTATGCCCAAATCTGCCGACCAGGCCGGGATTGCTATATCCGAAAAGATAATTCCTTTTTACAGCCTTGGAATGCTGGTTTCTACTGTTCTGTTGGTAGTAATATCGGCAACGATAGTAAGTTATTTTCCCACAAGGCGTATTTCGAAAATGAAACCTACTGACGCGCTAAAAGGCAAAATACAATGATAAAATTTCTGTTTAAAGGAATAATGAATGATAGGAGCCGCAGCCTTCTGCCAATAATAGTGGTAGCTCTCGGCGTTGCACTCACTGTATTGCTGCACGGATGGATTACTGGAGTATTGGGCGACAGTATTGCAATGAATGCCAGCTTCAATTCAGGTCACCTGAAAGTGATGAGCAGGGCTTATGCAAAAGATGATGTACAAATGCCCAATGACCTCGCATTACTAGAAGCCGATACTTTGGTGAACAAATTGAAAAGTGACTATCCCGGGCTGGATTGGGTACAACGAATCCGCTTTGGCGGTTTGATTGATTTTCCGGACGAAAAAGGCGAAACACGCGCTCAGGGTCCTGTTGTTGGATGGGCTGTTGATCTTTTTACTCCAGGATCAACCGAGATTGATCGGTTCAATCTGAAAGGTTCCATTTTGGATGGAAAAATCCCGACTAAACCAGGTGAATCATTAATAACCAGCGATTTTGCAACTAAATTCAAAGTAAAAACCGGTGATACATTTACATTATTCGGCACAACTATGGATGGAGGGATGGCTTTCAGGAATTTTACAGTAGCAGGAATAGTCCGCTTTGGATCAAGTGTTTTGGATCGGGGAGCAATTATTGCTGATATCTCAGATATCCGGAAGGCTTTGGGAATGGAAGGTGCAGCAGGCGAAATACTTGGATATTTCGACAATGGAGTATACGATGATAGGACCGCTACTGTATTGATGAATGATTTTAATGAGAAATATGTAGCTGACAAGGACGAATATGCTCCACAAATGATTAGGCTTCGCGACCAGGGAGGAATGGCCGAATACCTTGATATATCCAATGCTATGGGAGGAATAATGGTTTTCATATTTGTAATGGCCATGTCGGTTGTACTTTGGAATGCAGGTTTGCTTGGAGGTTTGCGCAGGTATAACGAGTTTGGAGTACGTCTTGCTTTAGGTGAAGAAAAAAAGCATATTTACCTGACATTGATTTATGAAGGATTGTTAATCGGAAGTATAGGCTCTGTAGCTGGCACGATGGTTGGATTGGCTGCATCATACTATTTACAGGTAGTTGGTTTGGATATGGGTGATATGATGCAACAATCCACCCTGATGATGCCAACTATTGTAAAAACAAGGATAACTCCCACTGCATTTTACATAGGTTTTATTCCCGGAGTTTTCTCAATGGTACTCGGAAATGCATTGGCAGGAATTGCGATTTATAAAAGAAGTACAGCGCAGTTGTTTAAGGAGTTGGAGGTATAGGATTTAATTGTTCAATTGTTCAAAAGTTCAAATGCTTGCGGCGTTCAAATGTTCAAATGTTTAAAAGTTAAATTGTTTTGGAACTTTGGCGTTGCACAGTGTGACAGGATCAATATGAAAAGCTTCGGCTTTAATATTGCCGGGCGGAGTCCTCAGCATACTGCTATCTGGGAAGCGTGAGTTTATGGGCCAATAACTCAGCACTGCATTTAATTTAGAAAATGGAATTGAAAGTAAATATATGGAACCAACCATAATACCTATGAAAAAACTTATCATCTCAATCATACTTTGCTTGTTCTTATTCCCGGTTTTTGCCCAGGATGCAAAAAACATCCTCGAAAAAGTGGATCGAAACATGTCCTCAAAAAACAGGATCATGGAATCGTCAATGACCATTCACGGGAAGCGTAGCAGCCGGACTTTAACATCAAAAACCTGGTCGGAAGGAATGGATAAATCATTTTCGGAATATCTTTCACCAGCAGCAGATAAAGGAACCAAAATGTTGAAACTGGAAGGACAACTCTGGATTTATTCGCCAACAACCGACAGGATTATTCAGATTTCGGGGCATATGCTCAGGCAATCAGTTATGGGAAGTGACCTTTCATACGAAGATATGATGGACGATCGCAAACTCACCGATCTGTACAATGCAAAAGTGATAAAAGAAGAAAAACTGGGCGATCGAAACACATATGTATTGCAGCTTACCGCTAAAGTAGACAATGTCGCCTATTTTTCGCAGAAAGTATGGATTGATACTGAACGGTATATCCCATTGCAGCAGGAAATGTATGCCAAAAGCAATCAGTTGCTTAAACGCACTGAGTTGAAAGATGTGAAACAAATTCAGGGGCGCTGGTTCCCTACAACCATTGTTTATAAAGATATGCTGAAGCAAGGCAACGGAACTGAATTTAAAATGACAAGCATACTTTTCGATCAGAAAATTCCTGAGTATATTTTCTCAAAAGCAGCTCTGAAACAGTAATGAAGTATATAATTATTTAATGTTTACCGGTATATTACTGTTGAAGGCGAGTGACTTCTGAAATACATAGCATCCTTTCCTGCTTCATTGCATATGACATTCCTGACTGAGGTGTGTCTTGATTTCCAAACATCTATTTAGGTATATATATCCATTTTTTCTGTTAACCAATCACTTGTCTCACCTATCTGGAATAGTTCCATATTGAGAAAATTAAGATATATTTTTCATCTATTGTTATTTCATTAACAAAAAGAAATTAATTTTGCAAAAAATTAAAACCCATGAATTTATCACACATCGAACACATCGGAATTGCAGTTAAAAGTCTGGAAACCAGTATTCCATACTGGGAAAAAGTATTCGGTCTGAAATGCTATGCAGTTGAAGAAGTAACCGACCAACGCGTAAAGACCGCCTTTTTCATGGTAGGTCAAACCAAGATAGAATTACTCGAAAGCACCGATCCTGAAGGACCTATAGGAAAATTTATCGAAAAGAAAGGTGAAGGCATACATCACATCGCTTTTGCAGTAAATGATATTGATAGCGCACTGGCTGAAACGGAAGCCAATGGAATTCAGCTTATCGACAAACAATCACGTAAAGGTGCTGAAGGCATGAGCATTGGTTTTCTTCATCCAAAATCCACGTTTGGAGTTCTTACCGAACTTTGTGAAAACAAAAACATATAAAAGGTGCCAAAGTGCCGGTTTCCAAGTGCCGTGTGAAATAGTGCCGGATAACGTCGGCACCCGGAACAAGAAATACCTGGAAAAAGCGGCACCCGGAACATTAACTAAATATTCATATACTTCTAACAATATACAATGGCAATCGAGGATAAAATTAACCAACTGCTCGAAAAGCGTGAGCTTGCAAAACTGGGTGGTGGTCAGAAACGTATTGACTCACAACATAAAAGAGGGAAACTAACCGCCCGCGAGCGCATCGATTTGTTACTCGATGAAGGTAGTTTCGAGGAATTTGATATGTTTGTTTCGCACCGCTGCACTGATTTTGGTATCGAAAACGAAAAATATCTTTCGGATGGTGTAGTTACAGGGTATGGAACTATCGACGGACGCCTGGTATATGTTTTCTCACAGGATTTTACCGTTTTCGGAGGATCACTAAGCGAAATGTATGCCAAGAAAATTTGTAAGGTAATGGATCAGGCCATGAAAGTGGGTGCTCCGGTCATAGGAATCAACGACTCAGGCGGAGCACGTATACAGGAAGGCATTCAGAGTCTGGCAGGTTATGCTGAAATTTTCCAGCGTAACATCATGGCATCAGGCGTAATACCTCAGCTATCAGCTATTTTTGGCCCTTGTGCCGGTGGTGCAGTATACAGTCCGGCTCTAACTGATTTTATCATCATGTCGAAAACAAACAGTTATATGTTTGTTACAGGCCCTAAGGTTGTAAAAACAGTTACCGGCGAAATTGTAACCGACGATGAACTGGGTGGAGCTATGGTTCATGGGTCCAAATCGGGAGTTTCGCACTTTGTTGCTGAAGATGAACAGGAAGGAATCCTTCTGCTTCGGAAAATTCTCAGTTACCTGCCGCAGAATAACCTCGAAGATCCTCCTTTAGTTCCGTGTATTGATCCAATCGACCGCCTCGAAGAATCTTTAAATCATATTGTTCCCGAAAATCCGAACAAACCGTATGACATAAAAGATGTAATTCATCTTATTGCAGATAACAGCGAATTTCTGGAAGTAGCCCGTCACTTTGCACCTAATATCGTGATCGGTTTTGCACGGTTCAATGGCATGTCGGTAGGTATCGTAGCCAACCAGCCAAATTACCTGGCCGGTGTTCTCGATATTAATGCTTCACGCAAAGCAGCCAGGTTTGTTCGTTTCTGCGATGCATTTAATGTCCCTATACTCACCTTGGTTGATGTACCGGGTTTCCTCCCGGGAACAGCACAGGAATACGGCGGAATTATTATTCATGGAGCAAAATTACTGTTTGCTTATGGCGAAGCAACGGTTCCTAAAGTTACTGTTATCCTTCGCAAAGCTTATGGTGGTGCTTATGATGTTATGAGTTCCAAACATTTACGTGGCGATATCAATTATGCATGGCCATCAGCAGAAATTGCAGTAATGGGTCCCAAAGGCGCTATCGAAGTACTATATCATAAGAAACTTGCCGAAATTGAAGATCCATCAGAAAGAGAAGTGGAATTCCACAAACACGAAGAGGAATATAAAACCAAATTCGCCAATCCGTATGATGCGGCAAAATATGGTTTTATCGATGATGTAATCGTACCGCGTAACACCCGTTTCAGGGTAATCCGTGCATTCCAGGCATTATCAACTAAGAAAGACACAAATCCACCTAAGAAACATTCAAATCTGCCGTTATGATGCTATCAACACTATTGATTGTAGAAGCCGGTGAACGTGTGGCAGGCAAATCTGCTGAAGAGTTTGGCAAAATGGATCCAACAGGAATTGCAATGGCCATGATCGCCATGTCCATTGTGTTTTCCGCATTGATTTTCCTGTATTTCACATTCAAATACATTGCTAAACTGTATAATATAGATCTTAAGAAACGGTTCAGGAAAAGTCGTCCTGATATAGAACACACTGAGGCACACGAGGAAATCTCCGGCGAAACTCTTGCTGCTATTTCGTTGGCGTTGAACCTGTACCATCAGCAGATGCAGGGTTTGGAGGATGCGGTAATAACTTTTAAAAATGCGGCTAAATCATACTCTCCCTGGAGTTCAAAAATTTATGGATTACGCAAATCGCCTAATAATTAAACAATGAAAAATTTTAAATTCACTATAAACGGTAATGAATATGATGCCGAAATTATTGGTATCGAAGACAATACAGCCGAAGTATCGGTAAATGGAGTAACATACTCTGTTGAAATTGACAGGAAGTTGCAGGCTATCAAAACACCCAAACTGGTCCGGACCCTGGCTGTACCCTCTACTGATTCGCATCCTTCGGTTTCAAAAACAGCAAATCCTTCAGCTCCTAAGGGCACAGGAAATATAAAATCTCCATTACCTGGTGTTATTCTTGATATTTATGTACGTGAAGGTGATATGGTAAAAATCGGTCAGAAACTGCTGATGCTTGAAGCCATGAAAATGGAGAATAACATCAATGCTGATAAAGAAGGACGCGTTACACTTATTAAAGTAGGTAAAGGCGACAGTGTGATGGAAGGTGATATTCTTATCGTAATCGGAGCATAACGGCATGGATACTTCTCGAAATTTCTGGACTTTTCTGTCCAATCACCTTTTTTCCTTCCTGGGAGAAACCGCTTTTATGAATTTTACTATGGGTCATGTGGTTATGATCATTATTGGTCTAATTCTCATCTTTCTGGCCATTGCCAAAGGATTCGAACCCATGTTACTGATTCCTATCGGGTTTGGCATTCTGATAGGTAACATCCCGTTTGCCGGAGCCGAACATATATTATCTGATGATCCCGAAAACCTGCAAATTGGTATATACCAGAGTGGTAGCGTAATGAATTACCTGTATTTTGGAGTAAGGTATGGTGTTTATCCGCCATTGATTTTCCTGGGCATAGGTGCTATGACGGACTTTTCGGCACTTATTTCCAATCCCAAACTCATGCTTGTAGGCGCTGCAGCTCAATTAGGTATTTTCGGCGCTTATGCAGCAGCTCTTGCTCTGGGCTTTTCACCTTCCGAAGCCGGGGCAATTGGCATTATCGGAGGAGCTGACGGACCAACAGCCATTTTTGTGGCATCGAAACTTGCACCTGAGTTGGTTGGAGCAATTGCAGTATCAGCCTATTCTTATATGGCCCTTGTACCGGTTATTCAACCGCCTGTAATGCGCTTATTGACTACCAAGAAGGAACGATTAATCCGGATGAAACCACCACGTACTGTTTCGAAACTTGAAAAGATACTCTTCCCCATCATCGGAATGCTGTTTACGTGTTTTATCGTCCCTGCAGCTATACCCTTACTTGGAATGCTTTTCTTTGGCAATCTGCTGAAAGAGAGTACTGTTACCAAACGATTAGCTGATACAGCCAAGGGCCAGATGATAGATATTATAACTATTTTAATCGGGCTAACCGTAGGAGCATCTACTCAGGCGACTACCTTCCTTACTGCTAAGTCAGTTGGGATTTTTGGCCTGGGAGCTTGCTCTTTTATTGTGGCAACCTTTGGAGGTGTTATGTTTGTGAAAATATTTAACCTCTTCCTGAAAGAAGGCAACAAAATAAATCCTCTGATAGGAAATGCCGGTGTATCGGCTGTACCTGCAAGTGCGCGGGTATCTCAGGTTATCGGGCTTCAATACGACAAAACAAATCACTTACTGATGCACGCAATGGGACCTAATGTGGCAGGTGTTATCGGTAGTGCTGTAGCTGCCGGGGTTTTACTCAGTTTCCTGTTCTAAGTAAATGTTCCGTGTTCCGAAGTTCTGCGTTTCGCCGGCACACAGAACAATGCACACGAAACTTAAAAAATGCAAACATTGATCTGCCTTTAGTGCAAAGTTTGACTTTTTGAAATAATATCTCAGTATATTCCCAAAGAAAGCTCCGTAAATCCGGGGCTTTTTTTACTTTTACAAAACAATAATTTCTTACTGAAATATTTTTAATCCATTCATAATATGCTTATTATAGGAATTGCCGGTGGCTCGGGATGCGGTAAAACTACGGTTGTACGCGAAATTATTAAACGATTACCCAAAAATTCCGTAGCGGTGATTCCCCAGGATGCATATTATTGGGACAACGGGCATCTTTCTCCTGAAGAAAAACTCAGCATCAACTTCGACCATCCGAATTCCATTGAATGGTCCTTATTAGTTAAACATATTGATGCTCTTAGGCTGGGCGAAAGTATTGAGATGCCGGTATACTCCTATATTGATTGTGCAAGACTTAAGGAAACCGTAACCATACAGCCTCGTAAAGTAATTATTGTTGAAGGAATTCTGATTTACAGTGATATGGAACTGGTTAAACGGCTTGATATAAAAGTATATGTAGATGCTGAGAGTGATGAAAGACTGATGCGTATTATTCGACGCGATACTGTAGAACGTGGCCGTGATCCAATGAAGGTTCTGGACCATTACACACGATGGGTAAAACCAATGCACCTTCAGTTTATTGAACCTACCAAACGGAATGCAGATATTATCGTTCCGCAGGGTGGCGAAAATAAAGTGGCGATTGAGATCCTGGCCTCAAGAATTAAGATGAAACTGGACTCGGGGGATTGAGTGAAAAGTGAAAAGTGAAAAGTGAAAAGTGAAAAGTGAATAGTGAATAGTAGAGACGCGATGCTTCGCTTCTGACCCAAGGGATTGAAAAGTGAATAGTGAATAGTGAATAGTAGAGACGCGAT